>ENA-ORTY01000099-ORTY01000099.1-human-gut-metagenome-genome-assembly--contig:-NODE-99-length-105041-cov-18.289467_pt1 | contig 105041 bp, 107 predicted proteins | sample MGYA00241917_ERZ509198 | MGnify/ENA primary metagenome ERZ509198 (study PRJEB26280, sample SAMEA2338857) | human gut metagenome | biome: human gut; feature: human-associated habitat; material...
TTGAGTAAACTTTTTTGTTTTTGGGAGGATAATTTAGCGTTAGCTAAATTTCAATCCCCGACCGACACTCCGCTAAGCCATAATTTTCCAATATTAAAAAACAGAACTAAAAATTTTTATTTACCTCTTGACTTAAAGTCAGCTTTAAGTATTATAATACTGATAAAGAAGTGATAATTTTATATCACGGTAAAATAATACTTTTTATTTTAAACTTGGAGGTATGATTATGGCTGTAAAACAAACCGCAGGCAGAGATTCGCTCGGAAAATTTGCACCTAAATTTGCAGAACTTAATGACGATGTACTTTTCGGTGAAGTATGGTCAAGATAAGATAAACTTTCACTTCGTGACCGCTCACTCGTAACAGTAACCGCACTTATGGCACAGGGACTTACCGACTCATCCTTTAAATATCACCTTATGTCAGCAAAAAAGAACGGTATTACAAAAACGGAAATTGCTGAAATTCTCACACACGCCGCATTCTATGCCGGCTGGCCAAAGGCTTGGGCAGCATTCAGAATGGCTACCGAAGTATGGGCTGATGATGCGGAAGATTTGAGCGAAAAGGAAAAATATCAGCAGTCAATTCTTTTCCCGATTGGCGCACCTAATGACGCATTTGCAAAATATTTTATCGGTCAGAGCTATCTTGCACCGTTGTCTACAGCACAGGTCGGTATTCATAATGTAACTTTCGAGCCGAAGTGCCGTAATAATTGGCATATTCATAATGCTGAAAATGGCGGCGGACAGATACTTGTTTGCGTAGGCGGCAGAGGATATTATCAGGAATGGGGCAAAGAGGCTGTTGAGTTAAACCCGGGTGATGTAATAAATATTCCTACAGGCATTAAGCATTGGCACGGTGCGGCACCCGACAGTTGGTTCTCACACCTTGCAGTAGAAGTTCCGGGTACAAATATATCAAACGAATGGCTTGAACCTGTAAGTGATGAAGATTATTCTAAATTAAAATAATTATTATTTAATTATGCTTTAGCAAACTGCTTTATCAAGTAATTAAAACCGTTTTACTAAAGAACCTAAAAAACCGATAAGCTGAAAATTGCTTATCGGTTTTGCTTTTGTTATTATATTTTCCAAATAAAACTATCTCAATCGTTTGAAAAAACTTTTTAGAAGTTCGGCGCACTCTTCCTGCATAATACCGCCTTTACAATTCGGTTTGAAATTATACGGCATTTCAAAAAGATTTGTTATAGTGCCGCAAGAACCGTTTTTGAAATCGTACGCACCGAAATACACATTCGGAATATGAGCGTTTATAATTGCGCCTGCACACATCGGACAAGGTTCAAGGGTTACATATATATCGCAGTTCCAAAGCCGCCAACCGCCGAGCACTTTGCAGGCATTGTTAATTGCGTCGGTTTCTGCGTGTAAAAGTGCGTTCTTTTCTTTTTCTCGTCTGTTCCTGCCTGTAGCAACGATTTCGCCATTACGCACAATCACCGCACCGACAGGCACTTCGTCATCCTGAAAAGCCTCTCTTGCAAGCTCAAGCGCCTTTTCCATATACTTTATATTAAATTCACTCATAGCGCTACAGAAGCAATGATAGTTTCAAGAATTAAGATAACAACTATTGTAGCTGTACCTGCACTTGTAAAGAAACATTTTATCTTTTCTTTAAGTGAGAGAGAAACAACATTCGAGGTATCGCTTATGCTAAGGAAATTTTTATCCTTTTTCATTATATAAAGGAAAGCCAAAACTCCGAACACAAGCATTGCGGTAAATATTGAATAGTATATTTTATAGAAAGAACGGGTGGTAACAATGTTCTGACTTTGCAAAATATCCATAATTACCGAGTAGAAGTTATTTATAAAGTGAATAATTATTGACGGAATAATTGAGTTTGCCTTGCAGTCAATATAAGCAAAAATAAGTCCGAGTATAAACGCAAACGGAATCTGAATAATATTTCCGTGCATTGCACCGAACATAACGGCAGATACAATTATTGCAAATGAATTTCCGTATTTTCTAAGCGAACCCATTAAAATACCTCGAAAAGCAAATTCCTCGGCAAATGCAGGGGTAACGGCTATGGCAACAACATATAAAATATTTTCAAATACAGACCTTGATGACATATTCATATTCAGACTGTATTCAATGCCGATTAACGAAAAGTTGGAACTTACAAGGTCGGCGGCAACATTTGAAACCATTGAAACGCCCATACCCATAAGTACGAGGGCGATAAGCATAGTGGGTTTTACGGATTTAACCGACAGGCAGTCTGAAATATGCGTTTTGCTTAGTTTTAAATATATCAGTCCGGTGATTGTCGCCGAGGCGGCTGCTGCGAAAATCTGCATATAATAAAAAACAGGGCCGGAAGTCAATTTGCTCATTATATACTGCGTTAAAGTTTCGGTATCAAAATTAGAAATATCCGTATTCAGCATCGTAGACACGGTTAATAAAAATGTTATACCGACTACAATGATATTCATTGATAAAAAATAGGTAAGAATATAAAAGCCTAATCCGCTTGATTTTTTTTGCAAAGTCTTTAAATCGTGCGCTTTTTTGATTTCCTGCGGACTTTGCATATGATTTTGATAATAAGGATAGGGCTGATAATTTGCGTATTGCATTTTCATCACTCCAATGGTATAATTTTAGCATAGTAACACATATATTTCAAGAAATATTTTCCGATAATGAAAAAATAATGAAAAATCCCTTGACTTTTCAGGCAATCGGTTATATAATGTGTAAGTACAATAAAGCAAAGCAGAAATGCTTTCACCTGTGGGGTGTCGTCTGCACGGGTCAATACCTTAAACATAATAGTTTATTTGTATTGCAATGCGGACGGTGTATTTCTGTCCGCATTATTTTTTTGAAAAGGTACTTTGGAGGTGCTTAACCATCAGCAAGAAAGATATTCAGATTAACGAGGAAATCCGTGATAAAGAGCTTAGAGTAATCAGCTCGGACGGAAAGCAGCTCGGTATTATGTCATCAAAGGAAGCTCTCGCACTTGCAGAACAAAAAAATCTTGACCTTGTTAAGATTGCTCCGCAGAGCGTTCCGCCTGTATGTAAAATTATGGACTACGGCAAATACCGTTTTGAGCAGGCTAAAAGGGAAAAGGAAGCAAGAAAAAATCAGCATGTTGTTGATATTAAGGAAGTTAGACTCTCTTTAAACATTGATACACACGACTTCAACACCAAACTTAACAACGCTATTAAGTTTATTAAGCACGGCGATAAAGTTAAGGTATCTATCCGTTTTAGAGGAAGAGAAATGGGACATCCTGAAATCGGTCTTGAAACTATGAACCGCTTTGCTGAAGCTTGTGCAGAGTTTGCCTCGGTAGAAAAGCCTGCAAAGCTTGAAGGTCGCAATATGCTTATGTTTCTTGCACCAAAGTCCAATAAGTAATCACAGCTAAGGAGGATATTTATTATGCCTAAAATTAAAACTCACAGTGGTGCTAAAAAGCGTTTTAAACTTTCTAAGAACGGTAATGTAATCCGTGCACACGCAAACAAGAGCCACATTCTTAACAAGAAAACAACAAAGCGTAAGAGAGGTTTACGCCAGACTGCTGTTACAGATAAGACAAATGTAGCTCAGATCAAGCGTTTAATTCCTTATAAATAATTTATCGCTTGTACTGCTTTTTATTTAAATAATAATCGGAGGTAATATATAATGGCACGTGTAAAGGGTGCGATGATGACTCGCAAAAGAAGAAAAAAGGTATTAAAGCTTGCCAAGGGCTACTGGGGTTCTAAATCAAGACATTTCAAAATGGCTAAACAGGCTGTTATGAAGTCTGGCAACTATGCATATATCGGCCGTAAGCAGAGAAAGAGAGATTTCCGTCGTCTTTGGATTACTCGTATTTCTGCAGCTTGCAAGGCAAACGGCACAAACTATTCAACATTTATGAATGGTCTTAAAAAGGCCGGCATTACATTGAACCGTAAGATGCTTTCAGAGATTGCTATTGCTGATCCTAAGGCTTTTACAGCTCTTGTTGAGCAGGCTAAAAACGCTTAATTTAAACTGTAATTGCGTTTGGGTAACACCAAACGCAATTGGCATTTTAGGAGAAAAAAGATGCTGTTTGTTACAAGCAAAGACAATTCTAATGTAAAAAAAGCCGTAAAACTCAAGTCAAGTGCAAAAGAACGCCGCAAGAGCGGTCTTTTTTTAGCGGAGGGGTTAAGAATCTGTATGGACGCAGTTTTCAGCGGTGCGGAAATTCAGACATTATTTGTAACCGAAAAAGCTATGCAAAAGCACGGTGAGGACTTTGCTTTACTTGAAGAAAAAGCAAAGAATGTAATCTGTGTAAATGAAAACATTTTTGCCCTTATGAGTGATACTCAATCGCCACAGGGCTTTCTTTCGGTTATAAAAACACTTGACAAAACCAATGAGTTTGATACAATAAAGGGTGACAGTAAATATTTGGCGCTTGATAATGTGCAGGATCCAAGCAATCTCGGCACTGTTTTGCGCTCGGCAGAGGCATTTAATGTCAGCGGAGTTATACTTTCCTCCGATTGTTGCGATATTTACAATCCAAAGGTTGTAAGAGGCAGTATGGGCGCTGTGTTCAGGATACCTTTTATAATCAAAAGTTCAATTAAGGATTTCCTTAACGAAAATCCGCAGATTAATTCGTATGCTGCCGTTGTAAACAGCGACGCTGTCAGTCTTACGGATGTAAAATTTCAAACTCCGTGCGCAATCGTTGTAGGCAACGAGGGCAACGGAATAAAAGCAGAAACAGAAAAAGCCTGCCAAAACAAAATCACCATACATATGGAGGGCAAAGCAGAATCACTCAACGCATCTGTGGCTGCTGCAATACTGATGTGGGAAATGATGAAATGATTTCTGAAAATGCTCGTTACTGGATATGGATTTCAAAAGCACTCGGTTATAACAATATAAAGGTAAAGAGAATTTTTAAACTTTACAATGACATTGCCGAGTTTGTTCACGGCGGAGAAAAAGAGTGGAAACACTGCGGTATCTTTACACCGAACGAAATGCGAAAACTTAACAACACTAAGGTTTCGGTTGCGGATGAGATATTAAGCAAATGCAACGAACTGAAATATTCGGTAATTGCGATTGACGACGAGCATTACCCGCAAAAATTAATTAATATTGATACTCCGCCTGCCGTTCTTTATGTAAACGGACAACTTCCGGAACTTGACAACCGCCTAAGCGTTTCAATTGTTGGCACAAGGCGGGCAACAAGATACGGTACGGATAATTCATACAAATTTGCATATGCTCTTGCTAAGTACAGCGTTGTTATTATAAGCGGAGGTGCGCTCGGTGTTGACTGTGCGTCGCACCGAGGAGCACTTTCTGCAAACGGAATTACCGTATGCGTGCTTGGCTGCGGTATCAACTATAAATATCTTACCGAAAACGAGGGTATGAGAAATGCAATTGCGCAAAACGGTGCGGTTATATCCGAATATCCGCCCGATGAACCGCCGCTAAGATATAATTTTCCCGCTCGCAACAGAATCATATCCGCTCTTTCGGACGGTCTTGTTGTAATGGAGGCGGGAATAAAAAGCGGTTCGCTGATTACCGCAAGAATGGCAATCGACCAGGGCAAAGAAGTTTTTGCTTTGCTCGGAAACAACAGTCCGCAGAACGAGGGCTCTAATACTCTTATAAAAAACGGGCTTGCCTGCCCTGTAACTGATTTTATGGATGTTTTGAGCGAGTTTAACTCAAACAGAGGGTTATATGTTGAGGACGAAAAACTTGATTTTGATAATATAAGCTTTACCGACCTTGAGGCAGTGCCTGTAAAAGGCAAAAAGACTGCAAAATCAAAAACCAGCACAAATAAAAAAGATAAGGCAAAGCCTGAAAAGATTAATGCAAGCGTATCTTCCGATAAAACCTTAAAGCCCGAAAAGGCTGTAAAAGAAACTAAAAATGTCGCACGCAAAAGCAGCAGCGTTTCCGCTGGTGTTAATAATAAAGAAAACGCAGATGTGCGGAAAAGTATTTCAGATTTGAAAGCATTGGGTTTGTCCGATGCAGCCGTAACAGTTTACGGTACTATCGGCAACAAGCCTGTTCATATAGATAAAATAGTAAGCGAACTCGGTATCCCTGTATTTAAAGTGCTTACGGCCCTTACTCAACTTGAAATGAAAGGTTTGGTAACGGCGATGCAGGGCAGAATGTATGTATTAAAATAAACGGAGGCAGTAAATGTCAGATTTAGTAATTGTTGAGTCACCTGCTAAGGCTAAAACAATCAAAAAATACCTCGGCGGAAATTACGAAGTAATTGCGTCTATGGGACATGTAAGAGATTTGCCTAAAACCAGACTCAGCGTTGATATAAAGAAAAAATTTGCACCAAAATACGAAATCATCAAAGGTAAAGAAAAACTTGTAGAAGAACTTAAAGAGCTCGCAGAAAAAAGCGACAAGATTTACCTTGCAACCGACCCTGATAGAGAGGGAGAGGCAATTTCTTGGCACCTTGCGTATATTCTCGGCTTGCCGCTTGATGACAACAACAGAGTTGAATTTAACGAGATTACCAAAAACGGCGTAACAAACGGTATGGCTCATCCCCGTTCTATAAATATTGACCTTGTAAACGCTCAACAGGCAAGGCGTATTCTCGACAGACTTGTAGGTTATAAGTTAAGTCCTTTCATTTCTCAAAAAATCAGAAGAGGACTTTCAGCCGGCAGAGTACAGTCTGTTGCGGTAAGAATTATTGTTGACAGAGAAGAAGAAATCAGAAAATTCAAGCCCGAAGAATATTGGACTATTGACGCTAAGTTTATTCCTAAGGGCAGCAGAAAGTCGTTTTCGGCTTCTCTTTATTCCGACGCCAACGGCAAGATAAAAATTGAAAATCAAGAACAGGCAGAAAAGATTGAACAGGATCTTGCAGATGCCGAATATATGATTACAAAAGTAAAGCACGGCACAAGAAGAAAAACCCCCGCACCGCCTTTCATCACATCAACATTACAGCAGGAGGCGTCAAGAAAACTCGGCTTCCAGTCAAGAAGAACAATGAAAGTTGCCCAGGAGCTGTACGAAGGTGTTGACATTGAGGGAATGGGTGCAACGGGTCTTATCACATATATGAGAACCGACTCTTTAAGAATTTCAGATGTGGCAAAGGAAGAGGCGGCACAGTATATTTTAAACAGATTCGGTGAAAAATTCCTGCCGGCAAAACCGAGAGTATTTAAAACCAAGAGCAATGCACAGGACGGTCACGAGGCTATAAGACCTTCAATGCCGAGCCTTTCTCCGGAAGATGTAAAGGCAAGCCTTACATCTGACCAGTTTAAGCTGTACAATCTTATTTGGAACAGATTTATGGCGTCACAGATGTCTGATTGTATTCAGAAAACCACACAGGCTGAAATTTCGGCTAAAGAATACATTTTCAAGGCATCGGGATACTATGTTGACTTTGAGGGCTTTACAACCTTGTATGTAGAAAGCAAAGATACGGAAGAAGAAAAATCCACACAGCTCCCTCCGCTTGAAAAAGATATGCCTGTAAAGTGCAAGGAGCTTAAAAAGAATCAGCACTTTACTCAGCCGCCCGCAAGATACACCGAGGCATCGTTGATTAAGGCACTTGAGGAATACGGTATCGGCAGACCGTCAACTTATGCGGCAACAATTACAACAATTACAAGCCGTGAGTATGTAAAGCGTGAGGCAAAAACTTTGTATCCGACAGAGCTCGGCGAGGTTATGACAAACCTTTTAAAAGAGCGCTTTCCGAAGATTGTAAACTATAAATTCACCGCACAAATGGAAGAAAAGCTTGACGAGGTTGAGCACGGTCAGGAAGAATGGGTGGAATTGCTTGACGAATTCTACTCCGATTTTGACAAAACTCTCAAGAAAGCCAAAGAAGAGATGGAGGGTGTGAAACTCCAGCTTAAAGAAGATCAGACAGACATTATCTGCGACAAATGCGGCAGACAGATGGTTGTTAAGGTTGGCAGATACGGCAAATTTATTGCCTGCCCGGGCTACCCCGAATGTAAGAATGTTCTTAAGTTTGTTGAAAAGACAGGCGTTAAATGCCCTAAATGCAACGGTGATGTTATTGTTAAGCACACAAAGAAAAAGCGTGTGTTCTACGGCTGTTCAAATTATCCGGAATGTGATTTTGTAAGCTGGAACGAACCCGTAAATGAAAGATGTCCGCAGTGCGGCGGCATACTCTTTAAGAAAAAGGGTAAAAAGCCGAAACTTTATTGTGCAACAGAGGGCTGCGGATTTGAAAAGGAATTCGTTGAGAAAGACGGAGAATAATTAATACGACTTAAAAGGAAAGGTGAACTTTTTGGAAAAAGGTTATATCAATGTAATAGGTGCGGGTCTTGCAGGCTGTGAAGCCGCTAAACAGATCTCATCACACGGAATAAAGGTTCACCTTTATGAAATGAAACCAAAGAAAAAAACGCCTGCTCATCATTCCGATTTATTCGGCGAACTTGTGTGTTCAAATTCATTAAAGGCAATGCGAACAGAAAGCGCCGCAGGACTTTTAAAAGAGGAAATGCGCCGTCTTAATTCATTTCTTATGAAGTGTGCAGACAAATGCCAAGTGCCTGCCGGTGGTGCGCTTGCTGTTGACAGAGATATTTTTTCAAGACTTGTAACCGACGGAATAAGAGCCGATGAAAACATAACCGTTTTTGAAGAAGAAATCACAGAAATTCCCGATGATGCAATTACAATTATTGCTACGGGCCCGCTTACTTCGGACGCTCTTGCCAAAAAAATAATAGAGCGCTTCGGTACTTCGCTTTCTTTCTTTGATGCCGCCGCACCGATTGTGAGTGCCGAAAGCATTGATATGGATTATGCTTTCTATGCATCAAGATACGATAAAGGCAGTGGCGACGATTATATAAATTGCCCGATGAATAAAGAAGAGTACGAAACTTTTTATCAGGCACTTGTAACCGCCGAAAGAGCACCTTTGCACAGCTTTGATGTAAACAATCCTAAGGTGTACGAGGGCTGTATGCCTGTTGAAGTTATGGCACAGCGTGGTGAAAACACATTGCGATTCGGGCCGATGAAACCTGTCGGTCTTGTAAATCCAAAAACGGGACACAGACCGTGGGCTGTACTGCAGTTAAGGAAAGAAAATTGCGGGGGCACAATGTATAACCTCGTCGGATTTCAGACAAATCTAAAATTTGGTGAACAGAAAAGGGTATTTTCACTGATTCCTGCATTGCACAAAGCGGAATTTTACCGCTACGGAGTAATGCACAGGAACACATTTATTAATTCACCTAAACTGCTCAATGCCGACTTTTCTTTGAGAGAAAATGAAAACTTGTTTTTTGCAGGTCAGCTTACAGGTGTTGAGGGCTATATGGAATCGGCGGCTTCGGGAATACTTGCGGGCATAAACGCAGTGCGAAGATTAAACAGTCAAGAACCTGTGATTTTACCGACTGACACAATGCTCGGCGCTCTTGCGGGCTATATATCCGACAAATATGTGGAGAAATTCCAGCCTATGGGCGCAAATTTCGGTGTACTTCCTGCTCTCGAAAATCGTCCTCGTGACAAGCAGGAGCGAGGAAAAGCATATTCGGACAGAGCGCTTAAAAGTCTTGAGGCTTATCTTACACATATGAATTTAGAGGTGTAAAAATGAAAATTATAGTAGATGCCTTCGGCGGAGATAACGCACCGCTTGAAATAATCAAGGGTTGTGCGGAGGCTGTTGCGGAATTTGACGATTTATCAATTATTCTCACAGGCGACGAGGGTAAAATTCTTAAGGTTGCAAATGACAATAATATATCTCTTGACAGAATAGAAATTCATCACTGCACAGAAGTTATTACTATGGACGACCATGCCGATGCGGTTCTTAAATCAAAGAAAGACAGCTCAATGGCTGTAGGATTTAATTTGCTTAAAAACGGCGAGGGTGACGCTTTTGTTTCCGCAGGCAACAGCGGTGCTCTTTGTATGGGTGCAACTCTTGCGGTTAAGAGAATTAAAGGCATTAAACGACCTGCATTCTCTCCCGTTATGCCGTCCGCAAACGGTTTCTTTATGCTTGTTGACGGCGGCGCAAATGTAGATTGCCGTCCCGAAATGCTTGTTCAGTTTGCTGTTATGGGTTCAATTTATATGAACAGAGTTATGAAGATTGATAACCCAAGGGTAGGCCTTGCAAATGTCGGCACCGAAGATCACAAAGGAACAGAGCTTTATCAAACTACATATCAGCTTTTGAAAGAAAGCAACTTAAACTTTGTCGGCAATGTTGAGGGCAGAGATATTCCGCAGGGAATTTGCGATGTTGTGGTATGCGACGGCTTTACAGGCAATCTTATTTTAAAAACCTATGAGGGTGTTGCAATGGTTGTTATGAACGAGATCAAGAGCTTGTTTACAGGCAGTCTTAAAGGCAAACTTTCGGCTTCGCTCGTGCTCGGCGATATAAAAAAACTTAAGAAAAAACTTGACCACAACACATACGGCGGTGCGCCTGTTTTGGGTGCATCAAAACCTGTGTTCAAGGCGCACGGCAGTGCAAAAGCCGTCACCGTTAAAAACGCAATCAGACTTTCAAGAGATTATGTGCTTGCTGATGCGATCGGTGAAATTTCAAAGGTTATTAATTCGGAGGACTGATTTAAGTGCAGGAACTTGAAAATAAAATCGGCTATAAATTTAAAGATATAAGTTTGCTCGAAGAGGCACTCACACATTCTTCTTATGCAAACGAACACAAATCAAAACATATCAAATATAACGAAAGACTTGAATTCTTAGGTGATGCGGTTCTTTCAATTGTAGTTTCTGACTACATTTTCAAAAACTGCCCCGAGCTTCCTGAGGGCGAGCTTACTAAACTAAGAGCCTCGCTTGTATGTGAAAAGAGCCTTTTCGTATTTGCAAAACAACTCGGACTGGGTAAGTATCTTATTTTGAGCAAAGGCGAGCGCCACAACGGCGGCGCAGAACGCCCGTCAATACTTTCAGATGCATTTGAGGCGCTGATTGCGGCTATTTATATTGACGGCGGAATCGAGCCTGCATCTAAGCATATTCTTAACTTTGTAATCCCTGCGATTAAGGCATCAAAGAAAAGACCTGTAAACGATTACAAAACCACTTTGCAGGAGATTATTCAGAAAAATCCCGGGGAATTGCTCGAATATGTACTCGTTGACGAATCGGGTCCCGACCACAACAAGCACTTTGTCGTAGAGGTTCACCTTAACAGCAATGTTATAGGCAAAGGCGGCGGAAAAAGTAAAAAAGAGGCTGAACAGCAGGCGGCAAGAGAAGCACTGGAGTTGATGGGTTATTAAACATTCTAATGTGGCGCTTTTTATACCGCACAACGGATGCCCTCACAAATGCACTTTCTGTAATCAAAGAAACATTGTGGGGCAAGCGTATCAGCCAAATGCCGATGATGTGACAAATGCCGTAAAAATCGCCGTAGATTCTTTAAAAGAAAATACCAAAGAGGCGGAGATTGCATTTTTCGGCGGCAGTTTTACAGCAATTGACAGAGAATATATGCTCGAACTTTTAGATGCGACCAAACCGTTTATCAACAGCTTTAAAGGTATTCGGTTATCTACCCGTCCCGACTGCATTGACGATGAAATTGTAAGTCTTTTGAAAAGCTATAAAGTAACTTCAATTGAACTCGGCGCTCAATCTATGGATGATGAAGTGCTTAAACTCAATGAAAGAGGACATACGGCGGATGATGTAAGAAATGCCTGCCGCATTATAAAAAATTACGGCATATCACTCGGACTGCAGATGATGACGGGACTGTACGGTTCTGATTTTTATAAAGACATTTATACTGCCGATGAATTTATAAAGCTCAGACCGGATACTGTAAGGATATATCCGACTGTTATTATGCAGGATACCGAACTTGCAAATCTTTATAACAGTAAAAAGTTTATTCCTTACACACTTGAGCAATCGGTTGAACTTTGCTCAAAGCTCATTTTAAAATTTAAAAGCGAAAACATCCGTATTATAAGGCTCGGACTTCATTATTCCGAAAGTCTTGAAAATAACAGCCTCGGCAATAATTATCACCCTGCATTTAAAGAACTTTGCGAAAACAAAATCTTTTTTGATAAAATAACTAAACTGATTAAAAATTATCCCGACAAAGAGGTTTATTTTTTTGAGGCATATGTAAATCCTCATTCGGTTTCAAAACTTGCGGGACAGAATAAATCAAACATATTCAGACTTAACAATATGGGTTACAAGCTGAAAATCAAGACAGACCAAAGTCTTGACGAATACGAAATCTACATAAAACAGAGGTAATAAATGCGATTAAAATCACTTGAAATTCAAGGCTTTAAAACCTTTCCTGATAAAACTAAATTATCTTTTGAGCAGGGCATTACCGCTGTTGTAGGTCCGAACGGCTCAGGCAAAAGCAACATCAGTGACGCTATCCGTTGGGTGCTTGGCGAGCAATCTCCAAAGAGTTTGCGCTGTTCAAAGATGGAAGATGTTGTTTTTAACGGAACCGACAAAAGAAAAAAACTCGGCTATGCCGAAGTTTCGCTTAACATAGAAAACAAAGACAGAGTGCTGGCATACGACGGCGACGAAGTTTCAATTACTCGCCGTTATTATCGAAGCGGTGAGAGCGAATATCTCATTAACAAAGCGCAGGTCAGACTAAAAGACATTAACGAGCTTTTTATGGATACAGGTCTTGGCCGTGACGGTTACTCTATGATAGGACAGGGTAAAATCGACAGCATTGTATCTTCAAAAGGCGAGGACAGACGAGAAATTTTTGAAGAGGCGGCAGGTATCTCACGCTATCGCTACAGAAAAACAGATGCCGAACGCAAATTAAAAAGCACAGAAGAAAATCTTTTGAGATTGCGTGACATCGTGACAGAACTCGAAGAGCGTGTCGGTCCTCTTAAAAGGCAATCGGAAAAAGCACAGGAATTTTTAAAATACTCCGAAGAAAAGCGTGGACTTGAAATAGCGCTTTGGTTGCTTACCCTTGACAAAAGTCAGGCGGCGCTTAAAACACAGGACGAAAAAATCGCCATTGCTCACGCACAATATGATGATGCCGAAAAAATGCTCGAGCAGATTCAAAAAGAGTCGGAAGAAATATATCTAAAAAACGGACAGCTTGCCGTAAAATCCGACGAAGTAAGACATCTTATTTCAGAACTTGATGCACTCATTTCCGATATGCGTTCACAGCTTTCGGTTTCAAAGAACGATATTCTTCATAACGAAGAAAACATAAAGCGTGTTGAAAACGAAATCCAAAACGCACAGCAAAATTCACAGCTTATTTCTACTCAAATTGCGGAAAAGAACGAGAAAATCGCTGAACTTGACACAAAAATAATTGAAAAGCAGAAAGAATATACCGCACTTTCCGAAAAGCTGAATGTTATCAACCTTGATACGGGCAAGAGCGGCGACAAACTGCAACAGCTTACTTCCGAGCTTTCTATGCTTACAACGAAGTCTGCCGATGCAAGGGTAATTGATATGACGGCGGAAAGCTCGATTTCCGACCTTGAAGAAAGAATCGAAAGCCTTACAACCGCAAACAAAGACGGAATTGCAAGAGTACACGAGCTTGAAGAAATTTCCGAAGAATACACAACAAATCTTACAAATCTGCGGGAAGAAATTACATCAATTACAAATTCAATTCAGGGACTTGAACTTAAATTGCAGTCAAAAGCACACAAGCGTGACAGCTACAAGGCTGAAAGCGACAGACTTTTGCTTGACAGCAAGGAACATATAAGAAAAATCAACTTCCTTGAAAATCTCGAACGCAACCTCGAAGGCTTTTCAAAGAGCGTTAAAGTTGTGGTAAACGCATCTAAAAGCGGAAGATTAAAAGGTGTGTGCGGCCCTGTTTCCCGAGTAATTTCCGTACCGCAAAAGTACGGCGTTGCAATTGAAACCGCACTCGGAGCGGCAATGCAAAACATTGTCACGGAAACCGAAAGCGACGCTAAATCGGCTATTGCTTATCTTAAATCATCGGACGGCGGACGAGCAACTTTTCTGCCGCTTAATACAATCAAGGCAAGAGAACTTAGAGAAAACGGACTTGAAGCAAACTATGGCTTTATCGGTGTTGCAAGCGACCTTTGCAGCTGCGATAACAAATTCAAAAATATTTTATCATCTTTGCTCGGCAAAATTGTAATTGCAGACAATCTTAACTCCGCAGTCGAGATTGCCAAAAAATATTCGTACCGTTTTAAAATCGTTACACTTGACGGACAGGTTGTAAATGCGGGCGGTTCGCTAACAGGCGGTTCGCTCAACAGAAATACAGGTTTGCTAAGCCGTGCAAGTGAAATTAAAGATTTAAAAGAACAGACAAAAGCCATTGAAGAAAAGTCTGCGCAGGCACAGAGATTGTGCAGTGAGGCGGCACAGAATTATGCCGCCGTTGAGGCTGAATTGCTCGGTACAAGAGCAGACCTTTCAAACAAGAAACAAAGCCTTGCAAGAATGGAAGCCGAAAGCAGAGCGTGCGAAAACGAGCTTTCAAACTCAAAACTTGCTTTGCAAAATTTTGATAAACAGATTGAAGAATATACAAATAAAGTAAATATCCTATCAGAGGACAGAAAAAATGCAGGCGAACAGCTGGCACAGCTTAACCGCAGAATTTCCGAGGCAGAAGAAAAGGTAAACAGCATTACGGGCAGTCGTGCCAAAATGATTGAGGAGCGAGAAGAAATTGCATCTCAATTACAGAATGTGCGACTTGAAATTGTAACCGCTCAAAAGGATATTGACGCACTCAATTCCGAAATCCTTTTTGCGGAAAATTCATCAAATAACTTCGGAGAAAAACAGAGAGAACTCAATGCACAAATTGAGGACTATAAAAACAAAAATGCTTTGATTCAGAAAAACATCGACGAACTTGAGGCTCAAATAAAAGACAAGTCAGAGAGAATTGCAGAGCACAACGCAAGGATTTCAAGTATTAATTGTGAAAAAGATACTTACGAAAAGAGAAGTGTCGAATTAAGAACGCTTGAGCGTGACAAAACATCGGAACGAGAGGTATCGGGCAGAGAACTTTCAAGACTTGAAGAAAGAAAAATCAACTTGCAAAATCAGTACGATAATATAATTTCCAAGCTTTGGGAAGAATATGAGTTGACCAAGCGTGAAGCGGAAGAACAGGCGATAGAAATTCCCGATTCCAATGCGGCTCAAAAACGACTTAACGAGCTAAAGCAAAAAATTAAAAATCTCGGAAATGTAAATGTATCCGCAATTGAAGAATACAAAGAGGTTTCCGAACGCTTTGAATTTATGAGCACACAGGTAAACGATGTGGAAAAGTCAAAACGAGAAATTGAGCGACTTATCACCGACCTTACCAAACAGATGAAAGAAGTGTTTGTAGAGAGTTTTGAAGAAATCAATAAAAACTTCACTTTCACATTCAAAGAACTGTTCGGCGGCGGTACCGCATCGCTTTCGCTTTCAGAGCCGGAGGATATTCTCAACAGCGGCATCGACATTATTGTACATCCGCCCGGAAAAATCGTTGTTCATCTTGACGCACTGTCGGGCGGTGAAAAAGCACTTGTAGCCATAGCGCTTTACTTTGCGATTATGAAAGTCAGACCCGCACCTTTCTGCGTAATGGACGAAATTGAGGCGGCGCTTGATGATGTAAATGTTGACCGCTTTGCAAACTATATGAGAAATTTAACCCATACAACGCAGTTTATCTGTATTACTCACAGACGAGGCACAATGGAAGAAGCAGATGTACTGTACGGTGTTACTATGCAGGACGAGGGTGTATCCAAACTGCTTGAACTGCGTTCTACCGAGATTGCCGAAAAACTCGGCATTAAGGCTAACTAATGAAGGGATGATTTTATGGGCTTTTTTAATAAAATTAAAGAAGGTTTAAAAAAGACAAGAGATGCGGTTATCGGTCAGATTGACTCAATGCTCAAATCTTTTACCAAGATTGACGATGAACTTTTTGAAGAACTCGAAGAGTTGCTTGTAATGGGCGATGTAGGCGTACCGACTGCCGAAAAAATATGTGAAGAGCTTAAAAAGAGAGTTAAAAAAGAGGGTATTAAAAATCCTAATGAAATTCACAGACTTCTTGAAGAAACGGTTTCCGATATGTTGAGAGGCGGAGAAGAACTCGACCTTTCAACCACACCGTCTATTATCCTTGTCATAGGTGTAAACGGTGTAGGTAAAACGACCACAATCGGAAAACTTGCAAATCACCTTACAAAACAAGGCAAAAAAGTTATCCTTGCCGCAGGCGATACATTCAGAGCCGCAGCTATCGAGCAGCTTGAAATTTGGGCAGACAGAAGTCACTGTGAAATAATAAAGCAGAACGAGGGCAGTGACCCTGCCGCTGTAATTTATGACGCAATTTCAGCCGCTAAGGCAAGACACGCAGATGTTATTATCTGCGATACGGCGGGCAGACTTCACAATAAAAAACCCCTTATGGACGAGCTTGCAAAAATCAACAGAATTATAGACAGAGAACTGCCGGACGCATCGAAAGAAAAGTTACTTGTACTTGATGCAACCACAGGACAGAATGCCGTTAATCAGGCTGAACAGTTCAGCCTTGCAACAGGCATTACGGGTATTGTTCTTACAAAACTTGACGGTACAGCCAAGGGCGGCGTTGTACTTGCAATCAAAGAGGGACTCGGTATTCCTGTTAAATACATCGGCGTAGGTGAGCAGATAGACGATTTACAGCCGTTTGATGCAGAGGACTTTGCAAGGGCTCTCTTTGCGCAGAATTAAGAGGTGCGGTATGAAATTTATCATTGCAACCAATAACGCAAAAAAATTAAAAGAACTTGAAAGAATTTTAAAACCCCTCGGTATAGATGCGGTTTCCGCAAAAGAGGCAGGTGTAAACCTCGGCGAAGTTGAGGAAACAGGTACAACCTTTGCCGAAAACGCTTTTATAAAAGCAAATGCCGCTTTCAAAGCAACGGGTATGCCTGCCATAGCCGACGATTCAGGGTTATCGGTTGACGCACTTGACGGCAGACCGGGTGTGTATTCCGCAAGATACTGCGGAGAAAATGCCACTGACGAAGAAAAGTACACTAAATTGTTAGAAGAAATGCAGGGTGTGCCCGACGAAAAGAGAACAGCGCATTTTACATCAGCAATCTGCTGTATTTTATCCGACAAAGAAAAAATTGAAGTTGACGGCATATGTAACGGTACAATTTCTCATACTCCGAACGGCAACGGCGGTTTTGGATATGACCCGATTTTTGACTGCAACGGAAAAAGCTTTGCCGAGCTTACAGCCGAAGAAAAAGACAAAATCAGCCACAGAGGAATTGCTTTACGCAAGTTGCAGGCTGAACTGAAAAACAGATTTGACAAATAATTTATATAAATTTCAGAAAGGAGCAGTTAAATGCTCACAAGTAAACAGCGTGCATACCTTCGTGGTCTTGCAAATCCTATTGAAACTATCCTTATGATCGGTAAGGGTGAAATCACAGATAACATTGTAAAGCAGGCAGACGATGCACTCAAGGCAAGAGAGCTTATAAAGGGCAAAGTGCTTGAGAACAGCGGTTATTCTTCAAGAGAAGCTGCCGAACTTATCGCCGAAAAATGCGGTGCGGAAGTCGTACAGGTTATCGGTTCAAAATTTGTTCTCTATAAAAAGAATGAGGACGAGCCTAAAATTGTTCTCCCTAAGAACAGAAGAAAATGAGCAGAATAGGAATACTCGGCGGTACTTTTAACCCAATACACAACGGTCACATTCAAATGGCGAAGTACAGCCGCGATGCCGCAAAACTCGATAAGGTTATTATTATGCCTACTTTTGTGCCGCCGCATAAAGAAAGCGCAAACCTTGTTTCGTGCGAGCACAGATTTAATATGTGCCGCCTTGCAAGTGCCGAACTTCCGTATGCGGAAGTATCCGATTTTGAAATAAAATTAGAGGGCAAAAGTTACACTTACCGTACATTGCAGCTTTTAAAAAGTCAAAACGAAAACGATGATTTTTATTTTATCGTCGGCGCAGATATGTTTTTATCTATGCAAAATTGGAAAAATCCTGAAATAATTTTCAGGCTTGCTACCGTAATCGCCATTCCGAGAGATGATGACAGCGTATCCGAACTTAAAGAACATTACGATAATGTTCTCAAAAAAATGGGTGCAAAGGCGATTATACTTAATCACTCGGTTTTAACGGTTTCGTCAACCTATGTGCGTGACAACATCGACAACGGTGCGGCATTGGAAAATCTGATTGACAGCAGGGTTTTTAATTATATTAAGGAAAATAATTTATACAGGGTGTGATTTTATGAATTCAGACGAATATAAGAAACTTATAAAATCAAGAATGAGCGACTACCGCTATACGCACAGCGTAAATGTTTCTAAAGAGGCTGTAAGACTTGCCAAAAAATACGGTGCGGATACCGAAAAAGCAGCCGTTGCAGGCATACTGCATGACATTACCAAAGAAACACCTAAAGAAGAACAGTTGCAAATTATGACAGATGGTGGTATAATTTTAGATAATGTGCAGGAAAAATCGACAAAGCTGTGGCACGGTATAAGCGGAAGTGTGTATATTCGTGATATTCTTAAAATTACAGACGAAGATATTTTAAACGCAGTAAGATACCACACCACAGGCAGAGCAGGTATGTCTTTGCTTGAAAAAATAATTTTTATAGCGGATTTTACTTCTGCCGAAAGAGATTATAACGGCATAAAAACAATGCGCAAAAAGGCAGGCAAATCTCTTGAAAACGCAATGCTGTACGGATTGCAATTCACTTTAAAAGACTTGTCTAAAAGGGCAATGATAATTCACCCCGACGCCCTTGCCTGTTACAACGAAATTGTAATAAATAATTCAACGAAAGGAACAGCCAAATGAATTCTTACGAGCAATCAATTCTGACAGCTAAGGCTATAAGCAGCAAAAAAGGTCTTAACATCAAGTTAATCGAAATTGGCGATATTTCTTCGCTTGCAGACTATATGGTAATTGCGACAGGTACAAGCTCAACCCATGTAAAAGCTATTGCGGACGAGGTTGAGTATCAGCTTGACGAGGCAGGCATTTCTGTAAGTCATATCGAGGGCTACCGTTCAAATTCATGGATATTGCTTGACTATGTCGATGTTATCGTTCATATTTTTTCAGACGAGGCAAGAGAGTTTTACGACCTTGAAAGACTCTGGCAGGACGGTAAGGAAATTGACATTTCCAATATTGTTGACTAATAAATCTTGAGGAGGACTCAATTTTGAAATATAATCATAAGCCCATTGAGGGCAAATGGCAAAAAATTTGGGAAGATAAGGGCGTTTTCCACGCAGAGGACAACTCTGAAAAAGAAAAATTCTATGCTCTTATTGAGTTTCCTTATCCGTCGGGACAGGGACTTCATGTAGGTCATCCAAGACCTTATACGGCACTTGACACCGTAGCAAGAAAGCGCAGACTTCAGGGCTACAATGTACTTTATCCGATCGGCTGGGACGCATTCGGTCTTCCTACCGAAAACTACGCAATCAAAAACCATATTCATCCCGAAATCGTTACAAAGCAAAATATTGCCCGCTTTAAAAAGCAGATTCAATCACTCGGTATCTCTTTTGACTGGAGCCGTGAGATTAATACAACCGACCCTGACTACTACAAGTGGACACAGTGGATTTTCATTCAGCTTTTCAAAAAAGGTCTTGCTTACAAAAAGGAAATGAATGTAAACTGGTGTACTTCATGTAAGTGCGTTCTTGCAAACGAAGAGGTTGTAAACGGCGTTTGCGAGCGCTGCGGCAGTGAGGTTGTTCATAAGGTAAAGTCACAGTGGATGCTTAAGATTACAGCTTATGCAGACAGACTTATCAATGACCTTGACCTTGTAAATTATCCTGAAAGAGTTAAAGCACAGCAGAAAAACTGGATTGGCAGAAGTACGGGCGCAGAGGTTGATTTCAAGACAACCACAGGCGACACACTTACAATTTACACCACAAGAGCAGATACTCTTTACGGTGCAACATATATGGTAATTTCTCCGGAACACCCTCTCATTGAAAAATGGGCAGACAAGCTATCTAATATTGACGCTATCCGTGAATATCAGGCAGCTGCGGCAAGAAAGTCCGACTTTGAAAGAACAGAGGTTGCTAAGGACAAGACAGGTGTTCTTGTTGAGGGCGTTAAGGCTATTAACCCTGTGAACAACAAGGAAATTCCTATCTTTATTTCCGACTATGTACTTGTGTCTTACGGTACGGGCGCTATTATGGCTGTTCCTGCTCACGATACCCGTGACTGGGAATTTGCAAAGAAATTCGACCTTCCTATCATTGAGGTTGTTAAGGGCGGCAATGTGCAGGAAGAGGCTTATACAGACTGTGCAACAGGTATTATGGTTAATTCGGGTATGCTTGACGGTCTTACTGTTGACGAGGCTAAGAAAAAGATTATCTCTTGGCTTGAGTCGGAGGGTAAAGGTCACTCAAAGGTAAACTACAAACTCCGTGACTGGGTATTCTCCCGTCAGCGTTATTGGGGCGAGCCTATTCCGATTGTTCACTGCGACAAGTGCGGATATGTTCCGATTGACGAAAGTGAACTCCCGCTCAGACTTCCGATGGTAGAGTCTTATGAGCCTACAGACAACGGCGAATCACCTCTTGCTAAGATGACAGACTGGCTTGAAACAACTTGCCCGTGCTGCGGCGGCAAGGCAATGCGTGAAACCGATACAATGCCACAGTGGGCAGGTTCATCATGGTATTTCTTAAGATATATGGATCCGCACAATGACAAAGCACTTGCGTCAAAAGAGGCTATCAAGTATTGGTCACCTGTTGACTGGTACAACGGCGGTATGGAGCACACTACACTCCACTTACTTTACAGCCGTTTCTGGCATAAATTCCTCTACGACATCGGCGTTGTAAATACTCCGGAGCCATACGCAAAGAGAACATCACACGGTATGATTCTCGGCGAAAACGGCGAGAAGATGAGTAAGTCAAGAGGCAATGTAGTAAATCCTGACGAAATCGTAGACGAATACGGTGCAGATACACTCCGTCTATACGAAATGTTTATCGGCGACTTTGAAAAGGCCGCTCCTTGGAGCCAGTCAAGCATCAGAGGCTGCCGCAGATTTATTGAGCGTTATTACAACCTCCAGACAATTCTTAACAATGCAGACGGCATCCGTCCGGAACTTGAATCATCATTCCACAAGGCTATCAAAAAAGTCGGCGATGACATTGAGAACATTAAGTTCAACACCGCAATCGCAACACTTATGGCACTTATCAATGATATTACTGCTACAGGCGCAATCACTAAGGAGGAACTTAGAATCTTCACAATTCTCCTTAACCCGTTTGCACCGCATGTTACTGAAGAAGTATTTGAAATGTGCAAACTCGGCGACGGTATAGTAGCAGAGCAGAAATGGCCTGAGTACGATGAGGCTAAGTGCAAAGACGAAACAATAGAAATCGTTGTACAGGTAAACGGTAAAATTAAGACAAAGCTTAACATTCCTGTTGAGTCAGAAAAGAACGCAGTTCTTGATATGGCAAAGGCAGACGCAAATGTGGCTAAAGCTATAGAGAATATGAATATCATCAAAGAAATTTATGTTCCTAATAAGCTTGTAAACCTTGTAGTTAAGCCATAATTTTTATTTTATTTATAAATTTACTTAATTTTCCCTAAATTTCTACATTTCTATTGACAATAAGAATTGTTTATTGTATAATATCAAATGCAACATATGCAAATTACCCATGCCAAATGGCAGATGGGAGGGAAGATAGATGGCAGAAATCAGACTTAAGGATAACGAATCTCTTGAGAGTGCTTTAAGAAGATTCAAAAAGCAGTGTGCAAGAGCTGGCGTTATTGCTGAGGTGCGCAAGAGAGAAGCTTATGAAAAGCCTTCTGTAAAGCGTAAAAAGAAGTCCGAAGCAGCTCGTAAGAGAAAATTCAGGTAATCAAAATAAGCGGACAGTTTTTACTGTCCGCTTTTTGTCATTTTATCAGGAAATTTGGTGAATAAAAATGAAAAAAATTCTTGTTATTTTAGGACCTAACCTTAATATGGTAGGAGTAAGAGAAAAAGGCATTTACGGAGAGGAAACCGCTCAAAGCATTTCCGAGCAGATTAAGGCATTTGCAAACGAGCAGGGCTTTTCTGTTGAGATTTATCAGTCAAATCACGAGGGCGACCTTATTGATAAAATCCATGCCGCAAGAGAAAACTTTGACGGTGCGGTAATAAATGCGGGCGCTCTTACACATTATAGCTATGCATTAAGAGATGCTATTGCTTGTGTAAAGATTCCGTTTGTCGAGGTGCATATGTCAAATATCCACGCAAGGGAAGAATTCAGACACACATCTGTAATTGCACCTGTATGCGCAGGTCAGATTGCAGGCTTTGGCAAAAACAGCTACTTCCTTGCAATTACAGCTTTAAAGGACTTGATGAAGTAATGAACAGCTTGAGAACAGAAAAGTTAAGAGCTTTTATAAAATCGCCCGACACCGCAGTTTTAATAAAAAATGAAATCAATGTCGGATATTTCAGCGGCTTTCATCACAGCGAGGGTGTATTTTTACTGACAAGCGACAAAGCATATTTGCTTGTGGATTTCAGATACTTTGAGGCGGCACAGAAATTCGCAGTCGGCTGTGAAGTAATCTGCTTTAAAAAGCTGATTGCGGATATAAGCGAAATTCTTAAAAAAGAATGTGTCACAAAAATTGTTGCAGAGGCAGATACATTTACCGTTGCGGAAAATGATTTGTACAAAGAGCATTTTGCCGAAAAGGGAATTGAATTTTACTGTGACAGTGCGCTTGATAAGGCTGTTTCAAACATCAGAATTATTAAAGATAAATCGGAGTTTGACAAAATTTTAAAGGCTCAACAGATTGCCGAAAAGGCATATAATGAAGTTTTAAATTACATCAAACCCGGTGTCAGCGAGCGAAAAATCGCAGTTGAATTTGAATATCTGATGAAGCAGTACGGTGCGGAAAGAGTTTCTTTTGATTTAATAACAATCACAGGCAGTAAAACTTCGTTGCCACACGGCGTACCGAGTGACGACGCTGTTAAATCGGGAGATTTGTTTACTATGGATTTCGGGGCTGTTTATGACGGCTATCACTCCGACACGACAAGAACCGTTGCGGTTAATTTTGCTACAGATGAGCAAAGAGAGATTTACAATATTGTATTAAAGGCTCAACTTGCCGTGTTAGATGAAGTAAAGGCAGGCAAAACTTGCTCTGAAATTGATAAAATTGCAAGAGATATTATAACAGAGGCAGGCTACAGAGAGTGTTTCGGTCATTCGACGGGTCACGGCGTAGGACTTGAAATTCACGAACTGCCAAATGTTTCTCCGAGGGGAGAAATAATCCTTGAAGAGGGTATGGTAATAACCGACGAACCCGGAATTTACCTGCCAAAGAAGTTCGGTGTAAGAATTGAAGATATGCTTTATGTCACCGAAAAAGGATATAATAACTTTGTATCTTTGCCAAAAGAACTAATAATTCTTTAAAATGCTTGCAATTTGTTTATTTTTTATGTATAATAGCATATGACACATAATGGCAAGGATTATTTTGCTGTAATTATGTATATTTTAGGAGGTATTACTTATGATATCAGCAGGTGATTTCAGAAACGGCGTTACATTTGAAATGGATGGTCAGGTTGTATCAATCATCGAATTCCAGCATGTAAAGCCAGGTAAGGGTGCCGCTTTCGTAAGAACAAAGATCAGAAATGTTATTACAGGTGCGGTTGTTGAAAAGACTTTTAACCCTAACGATAAATATCCTACTGCATTTATTGACAGAAAGGATATGGAGTACAGCTATTCAGACGGTGATCTTTATTACTTTATGGATACAGAAACATGGGAGCAGATCCCGATTAACAAGAGCGTTCTCGGCGACAACTTCAAGTTCGTTAAAGAGAATATGGTTTGTAAGGTTCTTTCTTACAAGGGCAGCGTATTCGGTGTAGAGCCGCCTAACTTTGTAGAGCTTAAGGTTACAAAGACTGATCCCGGCTTTAAGGGTGATACAGCTACCAACGCTACAAAGCCTGCTACTCTTGAAACAGGTGCTGAGATTAAGGTTCCTCTCTTTATTGACGAGGGCGAAACAATCCAGATCGACACAAGAACCGGTGAGTATATGGGCAGAGCTTAATCGCTTTGCGGAGGAATTATTATGAATTTAACAGAAAAAATTGCTTATATTCGCGGACTTTGCGAAGGCTTAAACCTTGATGAATCAAAACCGGAAGTTAAGGTTATGAACGCAATTATCGATCTTCTTGACGATATGTCATATTCTGTAACAGATATGGAAGACCTCTATGACGAGCTTTCGGCTCAGGTTGATGAGATTGACCAGGATCTTGCAGAGGCTGAAACAGAGCTTTACGGCGAAGATGATGACTTTGACTATGATGACGATGAAGATGACGAAGAAAACGAAGACAATGTTTTTTATGAAGTGACTTGTGATGCATGCGGTCAAAAGCTTAATGTATCCGAGGATGTTCTCCTTGAGGGCGAAATTGAGTGCCCTAACTGCGGTGAACTTCTTGAGTTTGACTTCTCTGACATCTTTGACGGCGAAGAGTGTGACCCGGCTGACTGCGAGGGTTGCGGTAGCAATTGTAATTCTTCGGAAGAATAATATTAACAAAATTTACACCTCTCGTATAGAATATCGAGGGGTGTTTTTTTGCTTTTTTACAAGAGAAAGAAGATAAAATTTAAAAGGCTTAAATGTGTTCTTTTGTCGATAGTTTTAGTGTTCGTTTTAATTATAGTTTTCTGCGAACAACAGCTTGCGGAATTTAAATGCGAATACATCAGAATACAAGCGGAAATTATCTCCGTAAACTCTGTTTGCGAGGCTGTAAACAGCAGTATAAGAAGTTTTAATTATAACTATGACGATTTAGCAAAAATACAATATTCCAAAGACGGCAAAGTACAGGCAATAACAACCGATTCGTTTAAAATCAATGAGCTTAAGGCAGATATAATGCTAAGCGTACAGCAGGAAATTGCAAAAATATACGATGTAGATATCGACATACCGCTCGGTTCTTTCACTGATATTACCGTGCTTTCAAACTACGGGCCGATGGTAAATGTATCGTTTAACCTTACGGGGAGTTTTTCCTCTGAAATCGTAAGCACCTTTGAATCGGCGGGAATTAATCAGACAATTCACCATATCCGTCTTATTCTTACATCAAAAATTATGACAACATCTCTTGACTACTCGGGCAATATGACATTTTCCACCGATTTTGAAATAGCACAAAACATAATCGTCGGCACCACTCCCGAATACAACGGCAATTGGTACAAATCTGTATAATACTTGTATAAATATTAAAAACTTAAGAAAAATATTGAAAATTGCCGTAATTTGTGATACAATATTTTAGTTAATAAAATGGATTAGGAGTGCATTGTTTTGCCTGAAAACACAATACTTGGTAATGTTACCTCTGATGTTATTTCAGACCAACAGTTTGAATATATGAGATTGATTTCTCAGATTATGCAGGATAGAAAGCGTGGCGATAAGCCTGTGGCTTATATACGCACCTACGGCTGTCAGCAGAATGTTGCTGACAGTGAGAGAATTAAAGGTATGCTTGAAATAGCGGGCTTTGAATTTTCCGAAACCGTGGACGACGCCGATTTTATTCTTTTTAATACCTGCGCAATCAGAGAACACGCCGAGGACAGAGTTTTTGGAAATGTCGGTGCGTTAAAGTCTTTAAAGAGAAAACATCCGCAGATTGTCATTGCTTTGTGCGGCTGTATGATGGAGCAGGAGCATATCGCAAACAAGATGTATAAGAGCTTTCCGTTTGTAAGTCTTGTTTTCGGTACTCATTCTCTGCACCGTTTCCCACAGCTTTTGTATCATACACTTGCAGACGGCAAGCGTGTATATGAGCGTGACAATGATGACAAAAAGGTTTATGAGGGGATACCTGTCAAGCGTGACGGCACTTTCAAGGGCTGGCTTTCAATTATGTACGGCTGCAACAATTTCTGCACATACTGCATTGTGCCTTATGTAAGAGGCAGAGAACGCAGTCGTGAAAAGTCGCTTATCCTTGATGAAGCAAGGCAGATGATTTCAGCAGGCTACAAAGATATTACTTTGCTTGGTCAGAATGTAAACTCTTACGGCAAAACTCTTGCCGATAAGCCTACTTTCGCTCAGCTTTTGCACGAAATTGATTCTATTGACGGCGACTATTGGCTTAGATTTATGACATCGCATCCAAAGGATTGTTCAAAAGAACTTATTGATACAATTGCTAACGGCACACATATCAGTAAACATCTGCATTTGCCTTTCCAGAGCGGTTCTGACAGAATTTTAAAAGCGATGAACAGGCATTATGACAGAAAAAAATACCTTGATATTGTAAATTATGCCAAAGAAAAAATTGACGGAGTATCGCTCACAAGCGATATTATAGTAGGTTTCCCGGGTGAAACCTATGAGGATTTCAAAGAAACACTTTCACTTATTCGTGAAGTGGAATTTACATCTTTGTTCACTTTCATTTATTCACCGAGAGTGGGCACACCTGCCGCTAAGATGGATGACCCGATTTCAGCAGAGGAAAAATCAAAATGGTTCAGAGAACTGCTTGATGTTCAGGAAGAAATCGCAGCAAAAAGGTGTGCGTCTATGGTTAATAACACCGAAAAGGTACTTATTGAATCGGAAACAGGCAAAAACGGTGAATTAAACGGCAGAACAAGTGGCAATATAATAGTGGAGCTTAAAGGCGATAAGAGCCTTATAGGCACATTTCAGAATGTTAAGATTACACAGGCGAGAAATTGGATACTCAAAGGCGAACTTGTGTAAGGAAAGGATAAAATTATGGATATTATTGAAAAGGCAAGAGAGCTTGGCAAACTTATTCAGCAGGAAGAGTCGTATATCGCTCTCCAAAAAGCACAGGCAGACGCTGACGCAGATATGGAGCTTCAGAACCTTATCGGCGATTTTAATATGAAGAGAATGTCTATCAACAACGAGGCATCTAAAAAAGATAAAGACAGCGACAAGCTCGCACTCCTTAACAGCCAGATGAGAGAGGACTACTCTAAGATTATGTCAAACAAGAATATGATTGCTTATAACGAGGCAAAAGATGCTTTTGATATGGTTGCAAACAGAGTTCTTGCCATTGTTCAGCAGTCGGCAGAGGGCGCAGACCCTGAAACAGCCGATTACTCGACATCATCATGCTCCGGAAGCTGCAGCACTTGCGGCGGTTGCGGCTGATAGATTTTCCTTGAAAGGGTGTAAAAACATTGGCAGAGTTATCTCCTATGATGAAACAGTATTTTAAAATTAAAGAGCAGAATAAAGACAGTATTCTTTTCTTCCGTCTGGGAGATTTCTACGAGATGTTTTACGATGACGCCAAAATTGCGTCAAAGGAGCTTGAGCTTACACTCACAGGCAGAGATTGCGGTCAGGCGGAAAGGGCACCGATGTGCGGTGTACCTTTTCATAGCTGTGAGGGCTATATTGCAAGACTTGTCGCTAAAGGCTACAAGGTTGCAATCTGCGAACAGACCGAAGACCCTGCCACGGCAAAAGGACTTGTAAAGCGTGATATTATAAGAGTTATCACACCCGGTACGGTAATGGAGTCAAGTATGCTTGACGAGGGCAGAAACAACTACATTTGCTGTATGTTTTCTGACAGCAAAAAAATCGGACTCTGCTTTTGCGATATTTCAACAGGTGAGCTTTACGCAACCGAAATATCAGGAAGTGACTCGGTAAATTCCCTTACAAGTCAGCTTGCAAGTTATAATCCGAGAGAAATTTTAATAGGCGGAGATATTGTTAAAATCAAGTCTTTGCCTGCATTTATAAAATCGAAACTTTCAGCCGGAGTTGAAATGCTCCGGGATGAGAGTTTTGACAATAAACTTTGCACCGATACGGTAAATATGCAGTTTGGGGAAGAAATGCAGTGTATTGCCGATTCGCAGGTGCTTATAAACGCTATCGGCGCACTTATAAATTATTTGAAAGAAACACAGAAAAACGGACTTGAACGCATAAATAAAATTGAGCTTTACAGCGACAAGCAGTATATGAACCTTGATTACAACACACAGCGTAATCTTGAGCTTACCGCAACAATGCTCAATAAAGAAAAACGAGGTTCGCTTTTGTGGGTGCTTGACAAAACCAAAACCGCAATGGGAAAGCGACTTATCCGTTCGTGGCTTGAACATCCTCTGCTTAATGTATCGGCTATCAACAATCGTCAGTCTGCGGTTGAAGAACTTGTAAACAACAATATGCTAAGGCTTGATATTATGGACGCATTGAGCGGTATTTTTGATATTGAGCGACTTATGACAAGAATTGTTTACGGCTCGGCAAACGGCAGGGAGCTCCGTTCGCTTGCGGCAGCTCTGCAAAAATTACCGCAGCTTTCGGAATTGGTTGCTGACTGCAGTGCCAAATATCTTAAAAAGGTATATAAAGAAATTGACCTGCTTGAAGATATTTATAATCTGATAGATTCCGCCATAGTCGAAGAACCGCCATTCTCTGTGCGTGAGGGCGGAATGATTAAAAAAGGATACAACCCTGACCTTGATATTTTGCTTACCGATATGAACGATTCTAAAGGCATACTTGCAAGAATTGAAGCGGAGCAAAGGGAAAAGACAGGTATTCCGAAATTAAGGGTCGGCTACAATAAAGTGTTCGGTTATTACATAGAGGTAACAAATTCGTACAAAGACCTTGTACCGGAAACCTACATAAGAAAGCAGACTTTAACAAACTGCGAACGCTATATTACTCAGGACTTAAAAGACATAGAGGGCAGAATTTTAGGTGCAAAAGACCGTTCTGTTGCTATGGAATATACCTTGTTTGACGAAGTAAGAAAAACGGTTGCAAATAACCTTGAGAGAATACAGAGAACGGCTAAGGCTATTGCAGTGCTTGATGTTCTTGTTTCTCTTGCAAATGTTGCGGCAGACAACAGATATGTTCGCCCCGAGGTGAACCTCTCGACTGTTATAAGACTTAAAGACAGCCGACACCCCGTGGTTGAGGCACTGCTTAATGACACTCCGTTTGTTCCGAATGATGTTTACCTTGACAGTGCAGGCGAGAGAGTGGCAATAATTACCGGTCCTAATATGGCAGGTAAATCTACCTATATGCGACAGGTTGCACTCATTGTTCTTATGGCGCAAATGGGCAGTTTTGTGCCTGCGTCAAGCGCAACAATCGGTGTGGTTGACAGTATTTTTACAAGAGTAGGCGCTTCCGATGACCTTGCTTCGGGTCAATCGACTTTTATGGTTGAGATGAGCGAAGTAGCCAACATTGTTAAATCAGCAACTTCAAAGAGTTTGTTAATTCTTGATGAAATCGGCAGAGGCACATCAACCTTTGACGGTATGAGCATTGCAAGAGCAGTGCTCGAATACTGTGCCGACCGCAAAAAACTCGGTGCAAAAACATTGTTCGCCACTCACTATCACGAACTTACGGTAATGCAGGATTTGCTTGACGGTGTAAAAAACTACAGCATTGCCGTTAAAAAGCGTGGTGACGATATTACATTTTTACGCAGAATTATACCGGGCGGCGCAGATGACAGCTTCGGTATTGAAGTTGCAAAACTTGCGGGTCTTCCAAACTCAATTATTAATCGTGCGAAAGAGATTTTAAAAGAGCTTGAGTCAGGCTCAAATGCGCCGACGGTAATTAAAGAGAAAAGTGAAGATATGCAGATGTCGCTTATATCAAATGACAATGCCGTTGTAGAGCGACTTTCGGAAGTTGATTTAAATACCTTAACTCCTATAGAAGCTATTAATCTGCTTTACGAACTCAAAGGTATGATATAATGGTATAAAGACATAAAGGCAGGTGAAAAAATGGGTGTAATTAATGTACTTGACAAACACATTGCAGAACTTATTGCGGCAGGCGAAGTAGTTGAAAGACCGTCGTCCGTTATAAAAGAACTTGTAGAAAATTCCATTGACGCAGGTGCGAAGAACATAACCGTAGAAATCAAAAACGGCGGTACAACCTTTATGCGTGTTACCGATGACGGTTGCGGAATTTACAGAGATGACATTAAAAAAGCCTTTCTGCGCCATGCAACAAGTAAGGTGAAAACAGCAAATGACCTTGATATGATTTCTACCCTCGGTTTCAGAGGAGAGGCGCTTGCATCTATCAGCGCAGTTTCGAGGTTACAGGTTATTACCAAGAACGAGAATGAAGAAATCGGCAGCTGCTATGAGATAGAGGGCGGAGATGAAATCTCGCTTGAGGAAGCGGGTTGCCCGACAGGCACAACCTTTGTAATCAGAGATTTGTTCTACAACATTCCCGCACGCTCAAAGTTCCTTAAAAAAGATGTTGCGGAGGGCAATGCTGTTTCTGCTCTTATGGATAAAATCGTACTCTCGCACCCCGAAGTTGCCTTTACTTTTATCAGGGACGGCAAGCAGGTTTTGCGCACTTTTGGTGACGGAAAGCTGTTGTCTGCCATTTATTCCGTATTCGGCAAAGACTTTGCAAAGGGACTTATTCCCGTCGATTACACACTCGATTCCGTTACCGTAAAGGGTTATATTTCAAAGCCGATTAATTCAAGACCGAACCGAAATATGCAGAACTTCTTTATAAACGGAAGATTTGTAAAAACACGAACAGGTATGGCGGCACTCGAAGAGGCTTACAAAGGTTCGATAATGGTCGGTAAATTTCCGTCCGCTGTATTACAGCTAACCGTACCGTATGAAATTATAGATGTCAATGTTCATCCTGCAAAAATCGAAGTCCGTTTTATAAACGAAAGACCTGTTTTTGATGCAATTTATCATGCGGTAAAAACAGCCTTACAGCAAGGCGATGAAAGAAAACAGATTCATTTTAAAGAAAACACCGCTTTTAATGAAATTAAAAAGGTAAATCCGTTTAACAATGCGCAGGCAGTTTTTGCAAAAGCCGAAAATACACCTGCGGAAAAGCCCATAAAACCGATTGAACGGATTGAGCCTGTATTAAAAAATTCCGAATCTAAACCGTACAATCCGTTTGACGAACTTGATTTAAAAGACGAAAAACCAAAGCCTGTATCTATTGACAACTTAAAAATGTCCGATTCGTCAAACCCGTTTGATATTTATTCAAAGCAGGCAATTAAAAGAAATTCAGAACTTGAAAATAAGAAAGCTGAATTTTCCAAGCAAAGGCTTGAAAAAGCCGAGCAGTTAATTTTAAAAGCAACTCAACAGGAAGAAAGTTTACCGAAACAAGAAATCACTGTTGACGATTTAACTGCCGAAAGCACGGAAACTCCTATAGAAACAGAAGTTTCAAAAGAAGAGGTTAAGCCTTTAAAAGGAATTTCTGAAAATAAAACAGATAATAACGATGCACTTACCGAACTGCCAAAGGAGCAGACAAAACTCAGATTTTTGGGTGAGGCATTTAATACATATATAATCGTTGAAAAGAACGATAACGAAGTTTTAATAATCGACAAACATGCGGCGCACGAAAGAATAATTTACGAAAAGTTGAAAGCGGATTCGGGTTCAGCAAATGTTCAATATCTGCTCACACCGATTACAGTTACGCTTGATAAAATCGACTATGATGCTGCAGTAAGCAATCTTGATATGTTTGCAAAGTGTTCGTTTGATGTAGAGGACTTCGGCAACGGCACACTGCTTGTGCGTTCTGCTCCGCAGTACCTTGCCGCAACCGAAATTGCCGACTGCATAACAGAAATGAGCGGATACATTGCAAGCGGAAAGAAAGATATTTACACCGAAAAAATGGATTGGTTCTATCACAATGTTTCGTGTCGTTCCGCAATAAAAGCAGGCAATAAAAGTACAGTTCAGGAGCTGATGGATATTGCCTGGACTTTAGAAAAAAATCCGCAGATAAAGTATTGCCCGCATGGCAGACCGATCTGCATAGTTATGACAAAGTACGAAATTGAAAAACAATTTGGCAGGTTGTGATTTTTTGAATTATCCTATCAAACTTATTTCTGTTGTAGGCCCTACGGCATCAGGCAAAACTGCGCTTGCGGTTGAGCTTGCAAAGAAATATAACGGAGAGATTATTTCCGCCGATTCAATGCAGATATACAAAGGAATGAACATAGCTACCGCTAAGCCCGATGAACAGGAAAAGCAGGGCATACCGCATTGGTTAACAGACTTTCTTCCAAGCGACAAGACTTATTCCGTTGCCGATTTTGTAAGTGACGCCGCTTCTTGTATAGAAGATATTGTGTCACGGGGGAAAATGCCGATTATAGCAGGCGGAACGGGACTTTATGTTGACTCGCTTTTAAACGGTATTTCTTTTGAAAAACAGGAAAGAAACGAAGAAATTTCTAATGAGCTTTTAGCTCTTTACGAGCAAAACGGAGTTGATTATCTGCTTGATATGCTTGCTGAATTTGACAGTGAATCAGCAGAAAATCTCAAAGAACAGCGCAATGTAAAGCGAATTATAAGAGCAATCGAGTTCTATAAAACCTCCGGCATAACAATCAGCGAGCACAACAGAAATTCAAAACTGAAAGGCTCACCGTACAATCCGATAAAAATCGGACTTAAATTTGAGGACAGGCAAAAACTTTACGACAGAATCAATCTAAGAGTTGACATAATGCTTGAAAAAGGTCTTGTCAACGAAGCAAAGCAGGTGCTCTCAAACGATTTAAGCTCCACTTCAAAAATGGCGATAGGATACAAAGAGCTTATTCCGTATTTTTCGGGTGAACGCTCGCTTGACGAATGTACGGAAATTTTAAAAAGAGAAACAAGACGATACGCCAAGCGCCAACTTACTTGGTTTAATCGTGATAAAGATATAAATTGGATATTGGTTGATAAATTCAACGGATTTGAAGATATTTTAAAATATGCCGAAACAATAATTGACAAAGGACTGTGATATATGGACAAGCTGTTGTTCAGAAGAATTTTGGTTGCAGGTCTTACCGCACTTGCAATTATTTATGTTGTTTACCTCTTACTGAGTGCTAATTTCAATGTAGTTCCTACCGAAAACGCAGAGCAGGTAACGGTAACAGACAAAATTTATTCAAACGGTTACATTATTCGTGATGAAACCTACGTCAAAAACACTTCGGGCGGAGTTGTTTCTTACAATGTAGACGACGGCGACGAGGTTAAAAAGGGCGGCAGTGTAGCAAGCGTTTTTTCTTCGGAAGAAGACGCAGTTGCCCGCACAAAAGCCGCATCTCTCGAAGACAGTATGAAGGCGCTTACAAAACTTGAGCAGACAAGGCGCTCAAATACAGAGGGAATTGAAACCGTAAACAATGACATCACAACAAATATCGAAACATTTTTGTATAACATAAATAATGCAAACATCGGCAAACTTGATTCAAATATCAATTCAATAATCAATTCTGTAAATCACTACCAGTCATTTACAGGAAAGACCTCAAGTTTTAAACCCGAAATTGCATCTTTGCAGTCACAAATAAATGAACTCAAAAAATCATCGGGTGACAGCATTGCGGACATTAAAGCTCCGAAAGCGGGTTATTTTGTTGCTAACTGCGACGGCTATGAAAACTGCTTTGATTATTCTAAAATCGGTAATCTCACACTTGACAATCTTAAAAATATGAAAAAATCAAGTGTGCCTGATAATACAATCGGCAAGGTTATCAGCAGTCTTAACTGGTACATTGCTTGCGAAATTACCGCTGACGAGGCAACAGACCTTACATTGTGGGGCGACGATGTTACGCTGGATTTTTCCGACGCATCATCAAATACGGTACCTGCCTCGATTTATAAAATTGTTCAGTACAATAACTCAGATAAAGCACTTGTGATTTTACAGTGTACATATATGGACACTACACTTTCCGAAATCCGTCAAGAGCCTGTGGAAATCGGTATGGGAAGTTACTCAGGACTTCGTGTCAGCAAGAAAGCAATTCACGATGACTATGTAGAAAAGACCACATACGACGATAAAGGCAATGAACATAAGGAAAGCAAAAAGGTTCAGGGTGTTTATGTTCTTTACGGCAGTGAAGTGCAATTTAAAGAAATTTCTATCGTTTACGCGGGTAACGATTACGTTTTATGCGATTCGTCACCTACAGACGGTACATTGTTCAGCGGCGAAACCATTTCGCTGTATGATCAGATTATAACGGAAGGGGACGATTTGTATGACGGAAAGGTCATTAAGTGATGTAGAATACAACTACAAACTTATTAACGAAAGAATTGCAGAGGCAGCTGAAAAATCGGGCAGAAAAAGAGAAGACATTACTTTTCTTGCGGCAACAAAAACAGTTGACGCCGATGTAATCAATTACGCAATCTCTTTGGGACTTGACCACATCGGTGAAAACAAGGTTCAGGAATTGCTTTCAAAATACGAAAAGTATGACCTTGCACACGCATCCTTGCAGTTTATAGGTCATTTACAGACAAACAAGGTGCGTCAGATTGTTGACAAAGTAGATTTGATACAGTCGGTTGATTCTTTAAAGCTTGCGTCGGAAATTTCCAAACAGTCTTTAAAAATCGGCAAAAAAACAGACGTTCTTGTTGAAGTAAATATAGGCAGAGAAGAAAATAAATCGGGTGTTGTTCCCGAACAGCTTGATGAATTGTTGTGTCAGATAGCTGATTTGGAGGGAATTTCGGTCAAAGGACTTATGTCTATACCGCCAATTTGTGATAATACACATAAAATTTCAAAATATTTTGATAATATGCGTAATATCTTTATTGACATATCGTCAAAAAAATTAGATAATATAAGTATGACTATACTGTCAATGGGTATGTCTGCTGATTATTATGAGGCAATACTCGAAGGTGCGACTATGGTAAGAGTAGGTTCGTCACTTTTCGGTGCCAGAGATTACAGTAAATAATTCAAGGAGGAAATAATATAATGGCAGGTTTTGTGGATAAATTCAAGCGTATGTGGGATGCTCCGGATGACGAGTATCAGCAGGAGTATGACGAGTACGGTTATGCCGACGAAAACGAGGAAGAAGAGGTTGAGGAACAGCAGCCTGTAAGAGAGAGAGCAGCAGCTCCTACTTCAAAAAATAAAGTTGTTAATATTAACGCTAAGGCTAAGATTCAGGTCGGTATTTATAAGCCTGAAAGATTTGGCGAGGAAACACGCACAATCGCTGACGACCTTATCAAATCACACACAGTTGTGCTTAACCTTGAGGACACCAACAAGGATATGGCAAGAAGAATTCTTGACTTCTTAAGCGGTGTTGCTTATGCAAACGACGGTAAGATTAAGAAGGTTGCTTCAAATACATACATTATCATTCCTAATAATGTAGACCTTACCGGCGACGATTTACTTGACGAATTAGAAAACAGCGGTGTTTACTTCTGATAACGATGAGCTTTTCTGCTCCAAAATCGAGGATATGACTTCGCTTTGCTTTACCCGTCAAAAACCTGTTTTCTCACAGTTTTTAACCGAGAGTCAGCAGGCACTTGCACAAAAGGTATTGCAGAGTATATACTTTGAAAATTATGTATTCTTCGGCGGCAGTGAGAGCAGTGAAAGAAAGGTGCTCGGGGTGTTTTACGATGAACCCGAGCGGTCAGCCTTTCCTGTTTCTGCCATAGAATTCAAATACCGACCTTGCGATAAACTTACACACAGAGATTTTCTCGGCACGCTTATGTCACTCGGCATTGAGCGTGACACGGTAGGAGATATTCTGGTAGATAACGGAAGAACCGTTGTATTTGTAAAAAGTGAGCTTAAAGATTACATCGAATCGCAGATTTTTAAAGTAGGCGGAGCAGGAGTAAAAATTGTCCAACCAGATCTTAATTCTCTTCCGCAAGGAAGAGGCACAGAGGAAATGAGTCTTACGGTTTCATCTCTCCGATACGACAACATTGTCGCCGCAGTGAGCGGACTTTCGAGGGATAAAACGGCAAAACTGATTTTATCGGGAGAAACAACTCTTAACTTTGCGGTAACACAAAATGTAAGCTGTACGGTTAAAGAGGGAGATACCTTTACAATACGGGGTAAAGGGAAATTTAAGTTAGATAAAATTTTGGGTGTAACCAAAAAAGGGCGCCATAAAATTTCAGTAATACATTTCAGATAGGAGTGCTTTAAATGATTACTATTGATGAAATTAAGAATGTTAGTTTCAGAAAAGCCGGCCGCCAGGGCTATATGGCAGAAGATGTTGATGCATTTATTGATGAAGTCATTGTAGCTTTTGAACAGTTAAAGAAAGAGAAAACTAACCTTGTACATAAAATTGATGTTCTCGCAACAAGAGTAGAACAGTATCGTGCAGATGAAGAAACAGTCAGAAACGCTCTTCTCGCATCACAGAAAGTATCTGACGCTTGCATCAGAGAGGCTAAAGAAAAGGCATCTAAGATTGTAAGAGAGGCTGAAACAAAGGCACAGCAGCTTTTGGTTGATACAAACAGAATGACTGCAACAGAGAAGGAAAACTACCTTCTTCTTCAGTCAGACGCTGTAAAACTTAAGGGTGAGCTTATTGAGCTTTACAAAAAGCACATTCAGATGATTAACGACCTTCCTACAGCTGCCGAATTAGAGGCAGCTAAGCAGGAACTCAACGAAAAGTATCCGACAACACCTGTTATAGAGGAAAAGCCGCAGGAAACAGTAAAGCCTGCCGAGCCGGCTGCAGTTGAAGTAAAAAAGGCTGATGCCGAAACCGCTGCCGTTTCTGACAAAACTGTAGACGAAATTCTTTCTTCGACAAACGCTGCTGCAAACGAAAAAAATACAGAAAAAAAAGCACCAAAGTTCGGTCACTTAAAGTTTGGCGACAACTATGATGTTTCTGCCGAATAATTTTATAATCGGAAATTAATCGGAAATCGAAATTTAAATTATGGAGAGTGTAACCAATGTCTCAGGATTATAATTCTACACTTAATCTTCCAAAAACCGACTTTCCTATGAGAGCTGGTCTTCCTAAGAGCGAGCCTGTAACTCTTAAGGCATGGGAAGATAATAAGGTATATGAAAAGCTTATGGAGGTAAACGAGGGCAAACCGTTATTTGTACTCCACGACGGTCCTCCATATGCAAACGGCGATATTCACCTCGGCCACGCATTAAACAAAATCTTAAAGGACTTTATCGTTCGCTATAAAAATATGGCAGGCTTTAAAGCTCCTTATGTTCCGGGTTGGGATACTCACGGTCTTCCGACAGAGCTTAAAGCAAGAAAAAAAGCAGGTATCGGTAACTCTGCGGAAATTTCTATCGTTGAGCTCCGTAAAATGTGCGAAGAATTTGTTACAGGATACATTAACGATCAGCGTACACAGTTCAAAAGACTCGGTGTAATCGGTGAGTGGGACAACCCTTATATCACACTTAAGCACGAATTTGAGGCAGAGCAGATCAGAGTGTTTGCAAAAATGGCTACAAAGGGTTATATTTACAAGGGATTAAAGCCTGTTTATTGGTGCCCTGAATGTAAAACAGCTCTTGCCGAGGCTGAAATTGAGTATGCGGAAGATCCGTGCCATTCAATTTATGTAAAATTTACAGTAACAGATGACAAGGGTGTGTTCTCAAATCTCGGTCTTGACCCGTCAAAAGTTAAGTTCGTAATTTGGACAACAACAACTTGGACATTGCCTGCGAATGTAGCTATCTGCGTTGGCCCGAGATATGAGTATTCAATCATCAAAACAGGTGACGAATACCTTGTTATGGCTACAGAGCTTTATAAATCAGCTTTTGAGGCTGCCGAAATTACAGATTACGAAGTAGTTGCCACAGTTAAGGGCAGCGACCTTGAGTATATCAAGACAGCACATCCGTTCCTTGACAGAGAGTCACTTGTTATTGTCGGTGATCATGTAACACTCGAAAGCGGTACAGGCTGCGTTCACACAGCTCCCGGTCACGGTGTTGACGACTTTAATGTTTGCCAGAATTATCCTGAAATTCCTACTATCTGCCCTGTTGACTCAAACGGCGTACTTACCGAAGAGGCAGGTCAGTTTGCGGGTCTTACAACTGATGAGGCAAACAAAAAGATTGCCGTTTATCTTGATGAAAACGGTTATCTCTTTGCATTAAAGAAGATTATTCACCAGTATCCGCACTGTTGGAGATGTAAAACTCCTATCCTTTTCAGAGCTACCGACCAGTGGTTCTGTTCTGTTGAGGACTTCAAAGATAAAGCTTGCGAGGCAATCGACAGCGTTAAGTGGATTCCTGCTTGGGGTCATGACAGAATTACAAATATGGTTAAGGAAAGAAAAGACTGGTGTATTTCCCGTCAGAGAAAATGGGGCGTACCTATTCCGATTTTCTTCTGTAAAGAATGCGGCGAGGCTCATATAGACAATGACGCAATGATGGCTGTTGCCGATTTGTTTGAAAAAGAGGGCTCAAACGCATGGTACAGCCATACAGCTGCAGAAATTTTACCTGAGGGCACAAAGTGTAAAAAGTGCGGCTGCACAGAGTTTGAAAAAGAAAAGGATATTATGGATGTTTGGTTTGACAGCGGTTCTTCACACGCAGCCATTGTAAGCAAGCGTGATAACCTCCGGTTCCCTGCTGACCTTTACCTTGAGGGTAACGACCAGTACAGAGGTTGGTTCCAATCATCACTCCTTACATCTGTTGCAACTGAGGGTGTTGCTCCTTATAAAGCTGTTCTTACTCACGGTATGATTCTTGACGAAGAGAAGAGAAAGATGAGTAAGTCACTCGGCAACGGTATCAGTCCACAGGATGTTACCGAAAAATACGGTGCTGATGTATTAAGACTTTGGGTTTCATCAACCGACTATCAGTCAGATGTTCATATTTCTAACGAAATTTTAAAGCAGATTTCAGAGTCATACAGAAAAATCAGAAACACTGCCCGTTATATTCTCGGTAATGTTTATGACTTTAACCCTGATACAGATTCTGTTCCTGTAAATGAGCTTATGCCTATGGATAAGTGGGCAATCGTAAAACTTAACGAGCTTATTGCAAAGGTTAAGCAGGCTTATGATAACTACGAATTCCACCAGGTATATCATTCAATCAGAAACTTCTGCGTAATTGATATGTCTAACTTCTACCTTGATGTACTCAAGGACAGATTATATACAGAAAAAAGCGACAGCAAGTCAAGAAAGGCTGCACAGACTGCAATCTATATCATTCTTAACGCTATGACAAGAATGATCAGCCCGATTCTTGCATATACATCTGATGAAATTTGGAAATATATGCCTCATTCATCAAATGAGAATGCCGAAAATGTTATTTTCAATGAGATGCCAAATCAGGTTGAAATCGAAACCGATGCCGACTTTATGTCATTCTGGGACGAAATTCATCAGCTTCGTGACGATTTAAAGAAGTCACTTGAAGTTCTTATTAAAGATAAAACTATCAAGAGCTCACTTGAGGCTAAGGTTACTCTTAAGGCAAGCGGCGAAAAGCTTGAATTCCTTAAGAAAGCAGAACCCGAACTTGCGGCTGCATTCATCGTATCTGCCGTAGAAATCGCAGAAAATGACGGTGAGCTTGAGATTGCCGTTGATAAAGCAATAGGCGAAAAGTGCGAGCGTTGTTGGATTATCAGCGAAACTGTAGGTACAGACAGCGAACATCCGCATCTTTGCAAGCGTTGCTGCAACATTTTAAAATAATCAATTAAATTTAATACTAAATCGGTGTAACAGTATTGCTGCACCGATTTAGCTTTATGGGGGAATTTTATGCCTTATATAGCCGTTGCGGTCGGAATAGTTTTGGCAATAGCAGACCAAATTATAAAGTTCTTTGTCAGCACAAATCTCAAAGAAACAGGAAGTGTGTCTGTTATTGACAATCTGCTTTCTTTTACCTATGTGGAAAACAACGGTGTGGCTTTCGGCAGTTTTGCAGGCAACAGATGGATTTTTGTAGTGCTTACAACTGCACTTATTGCCGCAATCTTAATTTATATGTTTAAAAAGAAACCAAAGAGCAAACTTTTTTATGCCTCTGTTGCGCTTGTTGTCGGCGGCGGAATAGGCAATCTTATAGACAGAATTTTTTACGGCTATGTTATTGACTACATCAGTCTTTCATTCTTTCCGCCCGTATGCAATTTTGCGGATTACTGCATAACGGTCGGTACGGTCTTGCTTATGGTTTATGTACTCTTTTTTTCAGAAGTCGGTAAAAAGGAATTGAAAAATGACAAAACTTGAATTTGTTGCCGAAAACGGCAACATAAGAATAGACAAATACATTGCCGACAATGAACCGTCACTCACAAGAACTGCGGCTGCCAAACTTATTGAGCAGGGCAAAGTTTTTGTAAATGAAAATTCTGTCGGTAAAAACTATAAGCTCAAAGGCGGCGACAGAATTACTCTCGAAATTCCCGATCCCGTACCTTATGAGGCAAAACCCGAGAACATTCCTTTGGAAATTATTTACGAGGATAACGATTTGCTTGTTGTAAACAAGCCGAAAGGAATGGTCGTTCATCCGGCGGCAGGCAATTATGACGGCACACTTGTAAACGCATTGCTTTATCATTGCGGAGATTCGTTATCAGGCATAAACGGTGTTATGCGTCCCGGAATTGTCCACAGAATAGATAAAGATACAAGCGGACTTCTGATAGTTGCAAAAAATGATTTTGCACATTTTTCGCTTGCCGAGCAGATTAAGGAACATTCTTTTACAAGGGAATACGAGGCAATTGTTTACGGCAATTTAAAAGACGATGAGGGCACGGTGAATGCTCCGATAGGAAGAAGTCAGTATGACCGTAAAAAAATGTGCGTTACCGAAAAAAACAGCAAACACGCTGTCACACATTACCGTGTGATTGCAAGATACAAGGGCTACACTCATATAAAATGTATTCTTGAAACGGGACGAACACATCAGATAAGAGTGCATATGGCGTACATCGGTCACCCTGTATCGGGAGATTTGGTTTACGGAGTTAAAAACGAAAAAGTTGATTTTACAGGTCAGTGTCTGCACGCAAGAAAAATCGGCTTTGTTCATCCGAGGAGCGGCAAATACCTTGAATTTACATCGCAGCTACCCGAATATTTCAGAAATTATCTTGAAAAGCTCGATAAAATAACAAAATAATTTGCGATAAACGGAAAAAAGTCTTGCAATTTATTTTCTTTTGTGGTAATATATATAAGCATTTGAAACCGTCATACCTATGACGAGGTTCAGATGGCGGTAAAACCGTTATTTTGAAGCAGACATTCCTCTGCACTAAAAAGGTACGAATGTCAGAAAAAACAGGAGGAATTATAATGGACGCATTAAAAGCTATTGCTGCCGGTTCAGTTAAGGAAACCACACCAAAGTTTAATGTCGGTGACACAGTTAAGGTTTCTGTAAACATCCGTGAGGGCGAAAGAGAAAGAATTCAGATGTTTGAGGGCACAGTTATTGCTAAAAAGGGCAGTGGCGTTGCTGAAACATTTACTGTAAGACGCGTTGCTTACGGTGTAGGTGTTGAGAGAGTGTTCCCGCTCCATTCACCGAACGTTAAGGACGTGCAGGTAATTCGTTATGGTAAAGTTCGCAGAAGCAAGCTCTACTATCTCCGTGACAGAGTTGGTAAGGCTGCTAAGGTTAAAGAGCAGATCCGTAAGTAATTTCAAATGTAAGGAAAGGGACTTTTACAGTCCCTTTTTTACTTTACTTATTGTTAGCAGGTGGATAAATTGAGCGAAAATAAAACAAATACTAACGAAACAGAAAAAAATGTTGTAGAAAACACAACAGCCGAAACACAGAATCAGAATATCGAGGTCGAGGACAACGGAGATTACATTGCTTTCAGCAATCCCGAAAAAGACAAGCAGAAAAGCAACAAATTTGTTGCGGCAAAGGCAGACGGCGGCGCATCAAACTTTTACGATTGGGTAAAATCAATTGTATTTGCACTTGTAATAGTTATTTTCTGTCTTAACTTCTTTTTCAGGTTGGTTGATGTAAAAGGTACATCAATGGTAGAAACCCTGCAAAACGGTGATAAATTGATTGTAACCAACTTTAATTACACTCCAAAGCCGAATGACATCATAGTAATTTCTCACGGTAAGGAGTACGCCGAACCGATTGTAAAGCGTGTTATTGCTACCGCAGGTCAGACTCTTAAACTTGATTATGAAAACGACAGAATCCTTGTTGACGGTGTTGTAATTGACGAACCGTATCTTGATGTGTCAACATTCTGTAATGTTGAGGCAGATTACGAAATTCCCGAGGTTATTCCGGACGGTATGATTTTTGTAATGGGCGACAACAGAGGAGTTTCTATGGACAGCCGTGACTCAAGAATCGGTCTTATCAGCGTAGACAATGTTATAGGAAAAGCTCAATTTGTAGTTTATCCGTTTTCAGACTTTAAATATCTTTACTAAAAATTTTATTTGACCTATTGATAAAAGCTTATTTCTGTTTTATAATTGAAATAAGCTTTTATTTTTTGGGAGGATATATGAAATCTGAAAACAAAACCTCGAAAACAAAAATACAGATAAACAAAGAAAAATTACCTAACTGTATATTTGATATTTTCAAAACGGTTATTTTCCTTTTTGCAATTATAAGCGTTGTATTTACATTTTTTATAAAAGATGTCACAATCGACGGCGAATCTATGAAAGACACGCTTTTTGACGGCGACAGGGCGATACTTACAAACTTTCTTTACTCACCGCAGGTGGGAGATATTGTGGCTGTTGACGCAGACCAGCAAATCGGAAAAATCATTATAAAACGAGTTATCGCAACCGAAGGACAGACAATAAAAATTGACTATGACAATAATAAAGTTATAGTTGACGGAATTGTACTTGACGAAGAATATGTTGCCTCCGATACAATAAGACCGACTGTCGGTTGGAATATTCCCGACACCATACCCGAAGGCTATGTGTTCGTAATGGGTGATAACCGTTCCGTATCACTCGACAGCAGAAGCGGCAGTATTCAGCTTATTCCAAAAACGATGATACTCGGCAAGGCACAATTTGTGATTTATCCGTTTGACCATTTCAAATATCTTTACTGATTTATAAACAACTATAAGGATTGATAAAATAAAATGAGCGAAATGCAAAATATACAGTGGTTCCCGGGTCATATGACCAAAACCAAAAGACAGATTCAGGCAAGTTTAAAACTTGTAGACGCAGTGGCAGAAATTCTTGACGCAAGAATACCCTTAAGCAGTAAAAATCCCGATTTACAAAAACTTATTCAGAACAAACCAAAGGTTGTGCTTTTGAATAAATGTGATATGGCTAATCAGACCGCAACAAGCAGATGGATAGACTACTATGCATCACAGGGAATTACAGCGATTGCGGTTGACTGCAAAAGCGGTAAGGGACTTAATAAATTTGCTCCTGCTGTAAACAATGTGCTTTCCGAGCGCAGAGAAAGACTTAAGGCAAAGGGTATGATAAACCCGATGCTTAGAATTATGATTGTTGGTATCCCGAATGTCGGTAAATCTTCATTCATTAACAGAGTAGCAAAGCAAAACAGAGCAAAAGTAGAGGACAGACCGGGTGTTACGAGAGGCAATCAGTGGTATTCAATCGCTAAAAATATAGAAATGCTCGATACTCCGGGTGTACTTTGGCCTAAATTTGACGATAAGATTGTCGGCGAAAGACTTGCTTTTACAGGCGCTGTAAAAGACCAAATTCTCGATACGGAACTTCTCGCCGTAAGACTTCTTGACTTTTTGCGCAGCTTGAAACCCGCTGATTTTATTGCAAGATTTAAACTTGAAGATATTGACCTTGACGCAATCGATTCATACGAATTGCTTAATGTAATCGGCAAAAAAAGAGGTATGCTCATTTCAGGAGGAGAAATAAATACAGAGAGAGCCGCAATTATGCTGCTTGATGAATTCAGAAGTGGAAAACTCGGCAGAATCACTCTTGAAATGCCCGAAAGATAAAAGGTGAAACAATGGATTGGCTTGAATTTGAAAAAGAGGCGCTTGCAAAAGGTTATAAATCGGTTTGCGGAGTTGATGAGGCAGGCAGAGGCCCTCTCGCAGGTCCCGTCTGCGCCGCCGCCGTTATATTGCCCGAGGGTGTGATTATTGACGGTGTAAACGACTCAAAAAAATTAAGCGAGAAAAAGCGTGAGTCCTTGTTTGATGTTATAAGAGAACAGGCGCTGTCATACTCAATAGCTTACGCTACGGTTGACGAAATCGAAGAAATCAATATACTGAATGCAACAATGCTTGCGATGCGCAGAGCAATTGACGGTCTTGAAATAAAGGCAGACTACGCAATGATTGACGGAAATAAAATTCCGCCGCTTGACATTGATGCCGAGTGCATTGTAAAAGGTGACGCAAAATCTATGTTGATTGCTTGTGCATCTATCCTTGCAAAAGTGTCAAGGGACAGACTTTTATATAAGTATGCCGAAGAATATCCCATGTACGGTTTTGATAAACACAAAGGATACGGAACCAAGGTACACAGAGAGGCTATTCTTAAATACGGCCCGTGCCCGTACCACCGCAAAAGTTTTCTTAAAAAGCTGTATAAATAATTATGAAGTTATTTACGACAAAACAAAAGGGTGACATCGGCGAAAAATTTACCGAGCGTTACCTAAAGAAAAACGGTTATAAAATTCTTGAACGCAATTACAGACAAAAATGCGGTGAGATTGATATAATTGCTCAAAAAGGTGAATATATTATATTTACGGAAGTAAAAACAAGGGCGGCAAATTTTATTGCCCGTCCGTATGAGGCTGTTGACCGCAGGAAAATTTCAAGAATAAGAAAAACCGCCGCAATGTATATTGCCGAAAAACAGCTTGACGCTTATTTCCGCTTTGATGTCAGCGAAGTATTTACCGAGCCTGAAAGCGGCAAAGTAATTGACATCAACTATATTGAAAATGCTTTTGAAGGAGCTTCTTATGAAAGTATTTGATTTACATTGTGATACACTTTACAAAGCCGTGACTATGAGCCACGGCTTTTCCTGTTCCGACTATGAAGTTCAGACAGATGTGGATTTTGAAAAATATTTGCAGTGCTTTGCGGTATGGATTCCCGATGATTTAAGCATAAAACAGGGCAGAGCACTGTTTGAAAAAGCCAAAATTACACTTCCGAAAGAATGTAAAATCAACAATATAAATCTTGTTGATTCTTTTAAAGAAATTAATAATTCAACAAAAAACAAACTTGCAATGTTTACACTTGAAAACTGCAAAATAATCGACAATGATATTTCATATATAAAATACCTTGCCGACAGCAACATAAAAACAGCAACCCTTACTTGGAACGATACAAACTGTATCGGCGACGGCGCAATGGCAGAGCACCCGACAGGCATAACGGAGTTTGGCAAAAAAGCGGTATGTGAACTTGAAAATCAAGGGATTGTCATTGATGTATCACACGCAAGCGATAAACTTTTTTATGATGTGTGCGAAATCGCAGAAAAACCGTTTATAGCCACCCATTCAAACGCAAGAGCGGTTACTGCGCACAAAAGAAATCTTACAGACGAACAGGCAAAAATCATATTTAAAAACGGCGGAATTATAGGACTTAATTTTCATAATGCGTTTCTCAATAACGAACCCGAAAAAGCCTGCATTGATGATATTCTAAAGCACACAGAGCATTTTTTGTCGCTCGGCGGAGAAGATTATGTATGCCTCGGAAGTGATTTTGACGGCGGAATCTTGCCGTATGACATCAGAAATAACAGAAATCTATATGAAATTTATAATCTTTTTCTGCAAAAAAACTATCAAGAAGCCATAATTGATAAAATTTTTTATGAAAATGCAGTTAATTTCTTTGAAAACTTTGACATTTGATAAATTATGTAGTAAAATGTACTTTGTGTAAAGCAACTCTGAAAGGAAGATTTATATGTTGTATAACAGTACTCAAAATGCAGCCGAAGTTGTATCGGCCGCTCAGGCAATTGCCCAGGGTATTTCTAAGGATGGCGGACTTTTTGTGCCACAGGAATTTCCTAAATATTCCGCAGAAACATTTAATGAGCTTTTAAAGCTTGATTACAAGGGCAGAGCAAAAAAAGTTTTCGCTGATTTTCTTTCTGATTTTACAGAAGAAGAAATCAACGATTGTGTTGAAAATGCCTACACAAAAGAGAAGTTCGGCAGTGACAATCCTGCTCCCTTGGCTTACGCAAAGCTCAACGGCAAGGAACTTAATATTCTTGAACTTTGGCACGGTCCGACTTGTGCTTTTAAGGATATGGCACTCCAGATTCTTCCTCATTTTCTTACAAAATCACTTAAAAAGACATACGACGGCAAAGATGCAGTAATTCTTGTTGCCACATCGGGCGACACAGGTAAGGCTGCTCTTGAAGGCTTTAAAGATGTTGACCATACAAAAATTATCGTTTTCTATCCTGTTGACGGTGTAAGTCCAATGCAGAAGCACCAGATGAACACTCAGGAAGGCAACAATGTTACAGTTTGCGCTATTAAGGGTAACTTTGACGACGCACAGACAGGCGTTAAGAAAATCTTTACTACTCCTGAAATTTCCGCAAAGCTTGAGGCTAACAATATGCTTTTCAGCTCTGCAAACTCAATTAACTGGGGCAGACTTCTTCCACAGATTGTTTACTATATTTCTGCTTACTGCGACCTCGTAAATGCAGGCAAAATCGCTATGGGTGACAAGATTAATGTTGTAGTTCCGACAGGTAACTTCGGCAATATTCTTGCATCATACTACGCAAGCATTATGGGACTTCCAATCAACAAGTTCATCTGTGCGTCAAACTCAAACAATGTTCTTTCTGACTTCATTAAGACAGGTGTTTATGACAAAAACAGACATTTCTATACAACAATTTCACCTTCAATGGACATTCTCGTATCAAGCAACCTTGAAAGACTTCTTTACAAGCTTTCGGGCAACAATGCCGATACTACAAAAGAGCTTATGACTGCTCTCAAGACTGTAGGCAAGTACGAGGTTTCCGACGAAATCAAGGCTGAAATCACATCTAAATTCTTCGGCGGTTTCTGCAACGATGAGCAGACAAAAGCTACAATCAAGGCTCTGTTCGACACAGATAAATACCTCTGCGATACTCACACAGCGGTTGCCGTTAATGTATATGAGCAGTATGTTGAGCAGACAGGCGACACAACTCCGTCTGTTATCGCATCGACAGCAAGCCCATACAAGTTCTCTAAGGCTGTTCTTGAGGCTGTTTCAGACGGCACAGACCTTCCTGAAAATGAATTTGATATGGTTGAAAAGCTATTCGAGGTTTCAAATGCTCCTGTGCCTGCACCTCTTGCAGCACTTAAGGACAAAAAGGCTCGTTTTTCAGATGTTACAGAGGTAAATTCAATGCCTCAGTATGTTCTTAATGCACTTAACATCAAATAATGAGTTTATTTGCGATAGCTGACCTTCATTTGTCACTCGGCGAAGATAAGCCGATGGATATTTTTGCGGGCTGGGACAACTATGTCGAAAGGCTTACAAAAAATTGGAATACACTTGTTACCGATGATGATACGGTTATGATTGCGGGTGATATTTCCTGGGCAATGAAGCTTGAACAAACATATACCGATTTTAAATATATTGATGATTTGCCCGGCAAGAAAATTTTTCTCAAGGGCAATCACGATTATTGGTGGGGAACCAAAAGTAAAATTGAAAAGTTCCTCGACAATAACAAACTTAATTCGATAAATATCCTTTTTAACAACACTTATGTTTGCGACAATAAAGCAATTTGCGGTACAAGAGGATGGTTTCTCGAAAATGAGTCTGACGCTGATGTAAAGGTACTTAACCGTGAAGTAGGCAGACTTGAAATGTCAATTTCAGAGGCGGAAAAAACAGGGCTTGAGCCTGTGGTTTTTCTGCACTATCCACCTGTCTACTGCAACACCGAATGCAGCGAAATTATGAATGTATTATTAAAACACAATATAAAAAGATGCTATTACGGACACATTCACGGCAAATCAAATATGCGGTATGCCGTTGAGGGTGATTATAAAGGTATAAATTTTAAGCTGATCTCTTGCGACCGACTCGCATTTATGCCGATTTTGGTACGATAATAAGCATAAATTTGCTTTTGAGTATTGGCAAAACTGAATTTTTGTGTTATAATGAACTGATACTGATTATATTTGTATAAAAAATCAAATTTGGAGGATTTCAAAAAATGGCATTAAAAGAAAGCAAAAAACTTGAGCAGGCTAATTCATATGAGTTAGTTGTTACAGTTGACGGAGAAACTTTTGAAAAAGCACTTAACACAGTTTACAAGAAGGAAGTTAAGAAAATTAACATTCCCGGTTTTAGAAAGGGCAAAGCTCCACGCCACATTATTGAGAAAATGTACGGCAAAGAAGTATTCTATGATGACGCTATGCAGGATTGCTATCCTGAAGCTCTTTACAACGCAGCAGAAGAGGCAGGCGTAAAGATTGTTGCTGTTGAATCTATCGAAGTTACAGAGGTTGAGAACGGCTTTACTTTCAAGGCAAACATCGTTGTTGAGCCTGATATGGAAATCAACAACTACCTTGGCTTTGAAGTAACAAAGAAGTCAACAGAAGTTACAGACGAGCTTATTGACGAAGAAATCGAGAAGGTTCGTGACCGTAACTCAAGAATGGTAACAGTTGAGGACAGACCTGTTGCTAACGGCGACATCGCAGTTATCGACTTTGAAGGCTTTGTTGACGGCGTTGCATTTGACGGCGGTAAGGCTGAAAACTACAACCTTACAATCGGTTCAGGCAACTTTATCCCGGGCTTTGAGGAGCAGATTATCGGTCACAGCACTGATGAAGAGTTCTCTATCAATGTTAAGTTCCCTGAAGAGTATCAGGCTGAAGAGCTCGCAGGTAAGGACGCAGAGTTCAAGATTAAGCTTCACGAGATTAAGGCTAAGGAACTCCCTGAAGTTGACGATGAGTTTGTAAAGGATGTTTCAGAGAAAGAAACTGTAGCAGAATACAGAGATGAGCTTAAAGAAACAATCGCTGCCCGTCTTGAGGATGAAGCTGAAAAGGATAAGGACAATCAGATTGCCGAAAAACTTATCGAACTTCTTGAGGGCGAAATCCCACAGGCTATGTATGACAACCAGGTAAACGAAATGGTTAGAGATTTCGAGATGAGAATCCGTTCACAGGGTATTGATATGAACACATACCTCCAGTATATGGGTATTGACCTTGACGGCTTAAAGAAGATGTATGCCGACGAGGCTAAAAAGAGAGTTCAGTTAAGACTTGCTCTTGAAACAATCGCTAAGAAAGAGAATATTGAAGTAACAGACGCTGACCTTGACGAGGCTTACAACAAGATGGCAGAAGCTTACAAGGTAGATGTTGAAACAGTTAAGGGTGCAGTTCCTGCCGAAACACTTACACTTGATGTTAAGGCTGAAAAGGCTCTTAATATGGTAAAGGATAGTGTAGTTGTTAAATAATTTGAATAATTAACCTGTTTTTGTTAATTACTATTTACTATAAAGAAAGGTTTTGATCAAATGGCATTAGTACCATATGTACTTGAACAGACAAGCCGTGGCGAACGCTCATACGACATCTATTCAAGACTTCTTAACGACAGAATCGTTATGCTCACAGAAGAAGTGAACAGTGCAAGTGCAAGTGTAGTAGTAGCACAGCTACTCTACCTTGAGAGCCAGGATCCTACAAAGGATATTTGCCTTTATATCAACAGCCCCGGCGGCAGTGTTACAGATGGATTTGCAATATTTGATACAATGAATTACATCAAATGTGATGTATCCACTATTTGTATGGGTATGGCAGCAAGTATGGGTGCATTCCTCCTTGCAGCCGGCGCAAAGGGCAAGCGTCTTGCTCTTCCAAACAGTGACATTATGATTCACCAACCGTCAGGCGGTGCACAAGGTCAGGCTACAGATATGGAAATTCATACAAGACACATTCTTGATATGAAACAGCGTCTTAATCAGATTCTTGCTGATAATACAGGACAGCCGATTGATGTAATCGCAAGAGATACTAACAGAGATAACTTTATGACTGCTCAGCAGGCTCTTGAATACGGTCTTATCGATAAGGTTATTGAAAAAAGATAAGGTGAGGAAATCTTAATGGCAAACAAAAACAACGAAAAAGAAATATACTGCTCTTTTTGCGGAAAGCCACAGGAATTGGTTGGCCGTCTGATTGCAGGCAACGGCGTGTATATTTGCGACCAGTGCGTTGATTTATGTATGAATATTCTTGAGCAGACAGAAGAACTCGAGAACACAGCGGTTGACGCAGAGCTTGCTAAAAAAGATGATACCGTTTCTATTCCAAAGCTCCTTAAGCCTAAGGAAATCAAGGAAATTCTTGATGAATATGTAATCGGTCAGGATGCCGCAAAAGTTACGCTCAGTGTTGCTGTTTATAACCACTACAAGAGAGTGTTTTCAAACGAAACCGATGTTGATTTTTCAAAAAGTAATGTTCTTTTGCTCGGCCCGACAGGCGTAGGTAAAACTTTGCTTGCTCAAACTCTTGCAAAAGCACTTGATGTTCCGTTTGCCATTGCAGATGCCACCACACTTACGGAGGCTGGCTATGTCGGCGAAGATGTAGAGAACATCTTATTAAAGCTTATTCAGGCTGCTGATTTCGACATTGAAAAAGCAGAGCGAGGCATTATTTACATTGATGAAATAGACAAAATTGCCCGTAAATCGGAAAACCCGTCTATCACCCGTGATGTAAGCGGTGAGGGTGTTCAGCAGGCATTGCTCAAAATTATTGAGGGTACTGTTTCCAATGTGCCTCCGCAGGGCGGCAGAAAACATCCGCAGCAGGAATTTTTACAGATAAACACAAAGAATATTTTGTTTATCTGCGGCGGTGCTTTTGACGGTCTTGAAAAGATTGTTACAAAGCGCAAAGGCTCTTCCGTAATCGGTTTCGAGTCATTTATTCAGGATAAAAAAGAGCTTGACGAAACCTATTGGATGAAAGATGTTACTGCACACGATCTTGTTAAGTACGGCATAATTCCGGAGCTTATCGGCAGACTTCCCGTTATTACGGCTCTAAGCGGTCTTGATACCGACGCTCTTGTGCAAATCCTTACAGTTCCTAAAAATTCAATTGTTCAGCAGTATAAAAAACTCTTTGAGCTTGACAATGTTGAACTTGTATTTGAAGATGAGGCTTTAAAGGCAGTTGCCAAAAAAGCGCAGGAACAGAGAACAGGTGCAAGAGGACTAAGAGGAATTATGGAGGGAATACTCACAAACCTTATGTTTGAAATTCCTTCCGATCCGACTATTGAAAGGGTAACAATCACAGAAAAGGTTGTAACCGAGGGCAGCGAACCCGAACTTCTCAGAAACGAAGACAAGGCGGCTGTTTCAATCAACTTAAAACAAGATGCAAAGAAGCGTCAAAAACGAAGCACAGCTTCTTAAAGTATTGTAAATAATTAAAGCTGTATTGCCGAAAAAACAATACAGCTTTTTTTGATTAGATTTAATTGTGAAATAAATTGTGATGGGAGGATAGAAAATGGACGATAGAAACGATAATTTAATACTTTTGCCCGTTCTGCCGCTCAGAGGACTTGTTGTTTTTCCGAAAGCGCTCATTCATTTTGATGTGGGAAGAAAGAAGAGCATCAGTGCTATAAATGCCGCTATGAAAAACGATCAGCTTATTTTTCTTGTTACACAGAAAGACGCTGCCGAAAACGACCCGGATATTACAAAATGCTACACAACAGGCGTAGTTGCAAAAATTGTTCAGGTAATCAAACAGCCCGACAACTCAACAAGAGTTGTTATTGAGGGCAAATTCAGAGCCGGAATTGTAACTCCTGTATTCGATAAAAATTGTCTTATGGCCGAAGTTGAGCCTTATCCTGATAAAAAATTCAAGCATACTTCCGAACAGTTCGGCTTAATGCGAGCTGTAAGACTCGAATTTGAAAACTATGTCAAGGTAGCTCCTCGAGTACCTAATGATATTATATTTAAGGTTGCCTCTTGTAAGTCTTGCGGCGAGCTTGCAGACTACATAGCTGACAACATTGTGCTTGATTATCAGGCAAAGCAGACCATTCTTGAAGAGCTTGACCAAACCGAGCGACTGGATATGTTGCTTGACATTCTTATAAATGAAACTTATATTCTTTCAATCGAAAAAGATATTGTTCAAAAAGCAAGAGACAGAATTGAAGAAAATCAGCGTGATTATTTTCTAAGAGAGCAGAAAAAGATTATTGAAGAAGAACTCGGCGAGGACGATAATCCGTCCGCAGAGGCAGAGGCTTACGCCGAAAGAATTTATGCTTTGGAACTTTCCGAAGAAACTGAAAATATCCTCATCAAAGAGTGCAAAAAACTTATGCGTATGCCTTACGGAAGTCAGGAGGCGTCTGTAATCAGGACTTATCTTGACACAGTGCTTGACCTTCCGTGGAACACAGCTACCAAAGATAAAATTTCCGTTACCAAGTTAAGAAAAGAACTTGATAAATCTCACTTCGGACTTGCTAAAATCAAGGAAAGAATCATTGAGCAGCTTGCCGTTACAAAATTGAGAGGCTCGCAGGACGGTCAGATTATCTGTTTTGCAGGCCCTCCGGGTGTCGGCAAAACCTCGATTGCACAGTCAATTGCAAAGGCTGTCGGCAGAAAGAGCCAAAGAATTGCCCTTGGCGGCGTGCGTGACGAGGCAGAAATCAGAGGTCACAGAAGAACTTACATCGGCTCTATTCCTGGCAGAATTATGACTGCCATTCAGAATGCAGGTTCAAACAACCCTGTTCTTATTCTTGACGAAATCGACAAACTTGCCAGCGATTACAAAGGTGACCCTACATCCGCTTTGCTTGAAGTCCTCGATTCGGAACAGAACAACAAGTTTGTTGACCATTATATTGATATTCCTTTTGATTTGTCTAATGTAATGTTCATTACAACAGCCAATGATGTATCACAAATTCCCGCACCGCTGCGTGACAGAATGGAAATCATTGAGCTTGACAGCTATACAAGAGAAGAAAAATTTAACATTGCTAAAAAGCATCTTGTTCCAAAGCAGCTTGAAAAGTGCGGATTTACCGCTAAAGAGGTTAAATTTACTCAATCGGCGCTGTATTTCCTAATTGATTTTTATACAAGAGAGGCGGGTGTTCGTACTCTTGAAAGATTAATCGGAAATGTGCTCCGTAAATGCGCAGTTAAAAAACTTGAAGATAAACAGGAAACTTTTAAAATTACAGACAAAGAAATTCTTGAAATGCTCGGACACAAGAAATTTACAACCGATAAATTGCCGTCAAAGGACGAAATCGGCACTGTAAACGGACTTGCTTGGACAAGCGTCGGCGGTGAACTTTTACCGATTGAAGTTGCGGTTATGGAGGGCACGGGCAAACTTGAGCTTACGGGTTCTCTCGGCGATGTTATGCAGGAGTCGGCAAAGGCTGCCGTTACTTGCATAAGAAGTCACGCAAATTCACTCGGAATTAATCCGCAGTTCTATAAAAATAAAGATATTCACATTCACGCTCCCGAGGGCGCTGTACCAAAGGACGGTCCTTCGGCGGGTATTACAATGGCAACCGCCATTTATTCAGCTTTGACAGGAAAGCCCGTAAAGCGTGATGTTGCAATGACAGGTGAAATTACCCTACGAGGCAATGTAATGCCGATAGGCGGCTTAAAAGAAAAGAGTATGGCTGCATATAAATCGGGCATTAAAACCGTTATCATTCCAAAGGAAAATGAAGCAGACCTTGAGGAAATAGACCCTGTTGTAAAGGAAAAAGTAAGTTTTATTCCTGTTACAAGTTTCTCGCAGGTAGTCCCGATTGCAATAGTCGATGTACCTGTAATTTCAGAAAAGCAATGGAACGCAGTTGCCGATAATACGGTAACTACCAAATCGGAAAACATCAGACAGTAGGGGTGAGGTAAATGAATTTTAACGAAGTACAATTTGAATTTGCCGCCGGCACAAAAGAACAGCTGCCAAAATCCGATATGCCCGAAATTGTTTTTTCAGGACATTCAAATGTCGGAAAGTCATCTCTTATAAATAAACTTGTGCAGAGAAAAGCACTCGCAAGAGTCAGTGCTCAACCGGGTAAAACAGCGACCATAAACTTCTATAAATTAAGAGAATTTCGTATGGTTGACCTGCCGGGTTACGGCTACGCAAAGGTTTCAAAAAACGAAAAGCAACGCTGGGCTGAACTTGTAGAGGGATATTTTGCACAGGAAAGAAATATAAAATTGATTATCCAAATTCTCGATATGCGCCATCCTCCTACAGATGACGACCTCGAGATGGTGGACTTTCTTTACAGAAGTAATTACCCATTTGCTGTAGTGCTTACAAAGCGTGACAAGCTGAACAAAACAAACCAGAAACTACAGCTTGAATACTATCAGGATATTTTCAGCACAATCGAAGATTTACCTATGATAGAGTTTTCGGCACAGGACGGATATGGCAAAGAGGAAATAAAGGCTCTTATAGAGTCACATATTTTGCAGACCGAATAAGAGGTTGCGCAAATAAATATCAGGAGGTATGAGAGAATGTTTGTAAATGATTGCTTAAACATTAACGAAAAAGGACATCTTACAATCGGCGGTTGCGACACAGTTGAGCTTGCAAAGGAGTACGGCACTCCGCTTTATGTACTTGACGAAAACACAATCAGAACAACCTGCCGTTCATATGTTGAGTCTTTCAAAAAGTTCTACAACGGCAACGGTATGCCGCTTTATGCCAGCAAGGCGCTTAGCTGTAAGGAGCTTTGCAGAATTGCAAACGAAGAGCATCTCGGACTTGATGTAGTATCGGGTGGCGAGATTTATACAGCACAGCAGGCAGGTTTTCCTATGGAGAAAACCCATTTTCACGGCAACAATAAAACAGCCGCTGAAATTGAATTTGCACTTAACGCAGGTGTCGGCACATTTGTAGTCGACAACCTTTACGAGCTTGAGCTTTTAAATGAAATTGCAGGCAAACTCGGTAAAAAGGCAAAGATTTCATTCAGAATCAAGCCTGGTGTTGACGCTCACACACATAACTTTATCAGAACAGGTCAGATTGACTCAAAGTTTGGCTTTGCACTTGAAACAGGCGAGGCTTTTGAGGCTGTTAAAAAGGCACTTGAATATGAAAATGTAAACCTTGCAGAACTTCACTGCCACATCGGTTCACAGATTTTTGATATTGACCCATTCGTTACAGCTGCAGAAATTATGATGGACTTCATCGGTAAAATCAAAGACGAGCTTGGTGTTACAATCAGCAACTTAAACCTCGGCGGAGGATTTGGCATTATGTACGTAAACAGCGACGAGCCTGTTCCTTATGAGAATTATATGGAAAAAGTATCTGTAGCCGTAAAAGCAAAGGCTGCGGAACACAATGTGCCTGTACCTTACATCTTTATTGAGCCGGGCCGTTCAATTGTCGGTGAGGCAGGTATTACGCTTTACACCGTCGGCGGTATCAAAGAAATCCCTGACATCAGAACCTATGTATCTGTTGACGGCGGTATGACCGACAACATCAGATATGCGCTTTATCAGTCTGATTATACAGTTGTAAACGCAAGCCATGCAGACAAAGAGGCTACACAGACTGTTACAGTAGCCGGCAAATGTTGTGAGAGCGGTGACCTTGTTCAGGAGCACACACAGGTAGCTCCTGTTACAGTAGGCGATACACTTGCTGTTCTTTCAACAGGTGCATATAACTACTCAATGGCATCTAACTACAACAGAATCCCTCGTCCTGCCATTGTTATGGTAAACAACGGCAAGTCAAGAGTTATTGTTAAGAGAGAAAGCTACGAAGATATCGTAAGAAACGATATTTGATAAAAAATTAAAGGTCACTTTTGAGAAATCGGAAGTGACCTTTTTTATTGTGCAACGAACCGTCGACAATCAGTCGGCGGTAATTTTTTGCCTTAAAAGGGGATAGGTTATTCCTTGAAATTTTAAAATAAAATTATCATTTTAAAATCCGAACAAAGAGTTAATTCTTAATCTATAAAATTTACATAACCGTTATTTATTGAATTTATCAAGACCGAGAATGTAATCACTTGACACTCTGTAAATCATACAAAGTGAAATCAAATGCTTTATAGGCAACTCACGCTTTCCGCTTTCATATTTGCTGTACTGTTCCTGCCTTGTATGTAGCAGAAAAGCAATCTCCGCTTGAGTATATCCGTTTGCGATTCTCAGTTCCTTTAGCTTTTTAGTGTAGTCCATAAAATCACCGCATTTCAAAATATTACTATTTGTATTATATCATTGTTTATGTGCGTTTGCAACTAAAGCAAATGTTAAAAATTCAACCGATGAACTATACAAAACGGTAAGTTGATGTTAAAAACTTATTTCAAAGCAACTCGAGCACAAGCAACTTTCATAACTTAGGTAAAATATTTTTATTTTCAACAAAATAATAGCTAAATATTAACAAGTTTATAAACTTTATTTAAAAAACTTGCAAAACAGTTAAAAAAGTAGTATTATAAATATGTCGAAAGCCACAAACAATATTTAATTGTGGTAATGATAAATTGTTTTGAATTAATAAGGAGGAACATACAATGTCGTATGTAAGTGAACAGCTCGAAAAGCTTAAAGCAAAAAATCCAAATGAACCTGAGTTTATTCAGGCAGCTACAGAAGTTTTAACATCACTTGAGCCTGTATTTGAGGCTAATCCTAAGTATCAGGAGAACGCAATTCTCGAAAGAATCACAGAGCCTGAGCGTGTTATTATGTTTAGAGTTCCTTGGGTTGACGATAACGGCAAGGTACAGGTAAACCGTGGTTTCCGTGTACAGTTCAACAGCGCTATCGGACCTTACAAGGGCGGTTTAAGATTACATCCGTCTGTAAACCTTGGTGTAATTAAGTTCCTCGGTTTTGAGCAGATTTTCAAGAACTCATTAACAGGTCTTCCTATCGGCGGCGGTAAGGGCGGCTCTGACTTTGACCCTAAGGGCAAGAGCGACAACGAAGTTATGGCTTTCTGCCAGAGCTTTATGACAGAGCTTTGCAAGCACATCGGTGCTGACACAGACGTTCCTGCAGGCGACATCGGTACAGGCGCTCGTGAGATTGGTTATATGTTCGGTCAGTATAAGAGAATCAGAAATGTATACGAGGGCGTTCTTACAGGTAAGGGTCTCAACTGGGGCGGTTCTTTAGCAAGAACAGAGGCTACAGGTTACGGTCTTCTTTACTTCACAGAGGAAATGCTCAAGTGCAACGGTAAAGACATCAACGGTGCTACAGTTTGTATTTCAGGTGCAGGTAATGTTGCTATTTACGCTACACAGAAAGCTACAGAGCTTGGTGCTAAGGTAGTTACGCTTTCTGATTCAACAGGTTGGGTTTACGATGCAGAGGGTATCGACCTTGACGCTGTTAAGGAAATCAAGGAAGTTAAGAGAGGCAGACTTTCAGAGTACAAGAACTACCGTCCAAATGCAGAGTACCATGAGGGTAAATTCGATTGGTCAGTTAAGTGTGATGTTGCTCTTCCATGTGCTACACAGAACGAGCTTAACGCTGACGATGCTAAGAGACTTATCGCTAACGGTTGCTATGCAGTAGCAGAGGGCGCTAATATGCCTACAACTCTTGAGGCTACAAAGCTCATCCAGGAGGCAGGTTTACTCTTCGCTCCGGGTAAGGCAGCTAACGCAGGCGGTGTTGCTACTTCTGCTCTTGAGATGTCACAGAACTCACAGCGCCTTTCATGGACATTTGATGAAGTTGACGCTAAGCTCAAGAACATTATGGTTAATATTTTCCACAACATTGACAATGCTGCTAAGAAGTACGGCTATGAGGGCAACTATGTAGTAGGTGCTAACATCGCAGGCTTTGAGAAGGTTGCAGATTCAATGATTGCTCAGGGTGTTTGCTAATTAAATCCTTTAATAAATTCAAAATCCTGTCTGATTTTTCAGGCAGGATTTTTTTTATATGTTTATTTCGCTTTTATTGTAAGGCTCTTTATTTCATATGCTAATAATTCTGTTTTTACCGTGCAAAATACTTTTGAGGTGATTTTTATGGCTAAAAAAGGAATGCACAGGGCAGATAACATTTACGATAAAAATAAAAACAGAGCAGAGATTGTACCCGAATTGCAGGGCGGAGCTAAACTTAGCAACGAAAAAGCCAATCCGATTATTGCAGGCACACAGCCGCCGTCACAAAAGGTGTATCACAGTAAACCGCACAGCGAAAGACCTATTTCAAATTTTTATTCTTATATAGACAACGACTTAGCAAGAGATAATCTTGAAAGCGATATTCCAAGCGCAGATTTGCAGGATTTGTAATCAGAAACGGCATACCATTTCAATGTTAAATTATAGAAACGGTATGCCGTATTTTAAAACTTTTCTTCCTTATATTCCTTAATAATCGGGATAAATTCTTTTGCGTATTTTTCCTGCTTTTTAATACCGACACCGGATATTCTTAAGAAATCATTTTCGTTTGTCGGAAGTTTTGCGCACATATCACGCAAAGATGCGTCGCTGAATATAACATACGGAGGAACGCTGGCTTTATCCGCAAGATATTTTCTGCGCTCCTTAAGTTTGTCAAACAACACCTTATCGACCTCTGTATGCTGAATTTCTCTGTGCAGCTCCTCTTTAACGGCGAGGCGCATTGTAAGGCTTTTTTGCCCTTTCAAAATCGGATATGATTTTTGCGTTACCTTTAAAACAGGGTATTTGTCCTCGGTTTGAGTTATATATTCTTCGTCAATAAGCCTTGTTATAAGCTTGTTTATAACCGTTCTGCGCTTGTCACTCATTATGCCATATGTAGACTGATTATTTAACCTGTATTTGTAAATATTCTCGCTTTTTGAGCCTGCAAGCACGGCGGATATTGTAGAAGTGCCGAACCGCTGCCCTGTTCGTATAATGCAAGAAAGAATCTTCTGCGAATCTACCGTTACATCAGCAAGCTTGTATTCTTTAAGGCAAGCCGAGCAGTTTTTGCACTCGTTTGTGTGATACTCACCGAAGTAGTTTAGAATATAATTTCTAAGGCAGGTGGTAGATGTACAGTAACCTACCATTTCATTAAGTTTATAGTAATCATTTTTCTTGATTTTTTCACGCTGTTCTTCGGTAAGTTCGGCATTCTCGTCATTATTTTCAATAAAAAATTTTTGTGTATAAACATCACCGGGGCTGTACAGCAAAATGCAATCGGAGTTTTCGCCGTCACGACCTGCTCTACCTGCCTCCTGATAGTAGTTTTCAAGATTTTTCGGCATATTATAATGCACCACAAAGCGCACATCAGGCTTATCAATTCCCATTCCGAAAGCATTGGTTGCAACAATCAGATTGCATCTGTCATTAATGAAATCATCCTGATTTTTGCTTCGTATTTTATTGCTCAATCCTGCATGATAAATAAGCGAATCATAGCCATTTTCATTGAGAAAATCGCTGACTTTTTCTACATTTTTACGGGTAGCACAGTAAATTATTCCGCTCTGATTTTTGTGTTCGCTCACAATGGCGAGTAATTCTTTTTGCTTGTTTTGCGGACGCTTTACTGCAAAAAAGAGATTTTTGCGGTCAAAGCCTGTTGTTATTTCAAAAGGATTTTTAAGTCCGAGCAGATTTAAAATATCTCTTTTTACGGCGTCTGTTGCAGTTGCTGTAAATGCAGATATAACGGGCCTGTTGTCAAGTTTTGAAATAAAATCTGCAATTTTTAGGTAGCTCGGTCTGAAATCGTGTCCCCATTGTGACACGCAGTGCGCTTCATCAACGGCTATCAGTGAAATTTTAATGCTGTTGCAAAGGTTTAAAAATGCAGGCACTTCAAGCCTTTCGGGCGCAACATAAATCAGTTTGTATTCGCCTCGCATAGCGTTATAAATTGCTCTCGACTGTTGGGCGGGAGTAAGCGTGCTGTTGATGTATGCCGCTCTGATTCCGTTTTGATTAAGCGAAGTAACCTGGTCTTTCATCAGCGAAATAAGCGGAGAAATCACAATTGCAATGCCGTCCGACATAAGTGCCGGAATCTGATAGCAAATCGACTTTCCGCCGCCTGTCGGCATAATACAAAGCGCATCTCTGCCGCTCGAAATATTATCTATTATATTTTCCTGACCGTCACGAAACGAATCGTGGCCGAAGTATTGTTTTAGAAGTTCAAACTTATCCATAATAAATATTATATATAAAATCAAAATTATTTTCAAGCAAAGAGCCGAAAATGTTGATTATTAGCCGAAAATATTTTATACTATAGTTGTATTTTTTATTTGGAGTGATATTATGTTATTTTTAGAATATCCGAAATGTTCGACCTGCAAAAAGGCTAAGAATTTCTTAGACAGCAAAGGTGCCGATTACGAGGACAGACACATTGTTGAAAATAATCCGACAGCCGAGGAATTAAAGCAATGGCACGAAATGAGCGGACTTGACATTAAAAAGTTTTTCAACACAAGCGGTATGCTTTATAAGTCAATGAATTTAAAGGACAAGCTGCCGCAAATGTCGCTTGAAGAAAAATATCAACTGCTTGCAACCGACGGAATGTTAGTAAAACGCCCCATTCTCATTAACGGTGATAAGGTACTTACAGGATTTAAAGAGGCAGAATGGGAAGAAATAATAGGATAAGGAGCAATTATGAAGAAATTTATATCTTGGAATGTAAACGGACTGAGAGCCTGCGTAACAAAGGGCTTTCTTGACTTTTTTAATGAAGTAAATGCAGATGTATTTTGCTTGCAGGAAACTAAGTTGCAGGCAGGACAGATCGACTTGCAGCTTGACGGCTATCATATGTATTGGAACTACGCCGAAAAAAAGGGGTACTCGGGCACTGCGCTTTTCACAAAAGAAGAGCCGATAAGCGTAACCTACGGACTTGGAATTGAAGAACACGATAAAGAGGGCAGAGTGATAACCGCCGAATTTGAGGACTATTACTTTGTGACCTGCTATACGCCAAATTCCAAAAACGAGTTATTAAGACTTGATTACAGAATGGTTTGGGAGGACGCTTTCAGAGAATATCTGAAAAATCTTGAAAAAACAAAACCCGTAATCGTATGCGGCGACCTCAATGTTGCGCATAATGAAATTGACCTTAAAAATCCTAAGACAAATCGCAAAAACGCAGGCTTTACAGATGAGGAAAGAGGTAAAATGACTGCGCTTTTAGACAGCGGATTTACCGATACTTTCCGCTATTTTTATCCCGACAGAGAGGGAATATACTCGTGGTGGTCATACAGATTTAAAGCGAGAGAAAAGAATGCAGGCTGGCGTATTGACTATTTTCTCACATCAAAAGCCCTTGATTCAAGACTTGTCAGTGCCGATATTCACACAGAAGTTTTCGGCAGCGACCATTGCCCTGTTGAACTTGTGATTGAATAAATTAATCAGCCTATGAAATACGAAAAATCTTGCGGAGCTGTTGTATTTACAAAAGAAAACAACGAATATAAATTTTTAATTGTGCAGCAGCTTCAAGGCTTTCATGGATTTCCAAAAGGGCATATGGAAGCAGATGAAACTGAAGAACAAACCGCCTTACGAGAAATATTTGAAGAAGTCGGTGTAAAAGCAAATCTTATTGATGGCTTCAGGGTAGTCGACGAGCATATAATTCCGAGCAAAGTCGATACAGTAAAGCAAATAGTTTATTTTCTTGCTGAATATAAAAATCAGAATGTAAAATTTCAAAAGTCTGAATTATCAGCCGTTAAACTTTTAGCGTTTGATGAGGCTTACAATACTTTTGAATATGAAAGCTCAAAAAGAATACTGTCTGCGGCTTATGATCATTTATCTAAAGCAGTTTACTAAGTAAAAAACCTGCACTCTATAATTAAAGTGCAGGTTTTTGTTTTAAAAAATCAACAGATTTTATACAGAATTAAACTTCGGCGATTACTTCAACTTCAACGAGTACATCCTTAGGGAGCTGTTTTACAGCTACGCAGGAACGGGCAGGCTTTTCTGTGAAATACTTGCCATATACAGCGTTGAATGCGGCAAAATCGTTCATATCCTTTAAGAAACAAACTGTCTTTACAGCCTTTTCAAGTGAACTGCCGGAAGCCTCGAGAACATTCTTAAGGTTTGTGCAAACCTGTTCTGTCTGAGCCTCGATTGTAGTAGCCTCAACATTGCCGCTTGCAGGATTAATAGCAATCTGACCTGATGTAAATACAAGACCGTTTACTACAACTGCCTGTGAATATGGGCCGATAGCATCGGGAGCATTTTTTGTATAGATTTTTTCCATAATAAATTCCTCCATATATTATACAAGCTTAAAGCCTGCGTTAATAAGTGCGTCTGTAATTTCTTTTACATGGTCAAAGTTTCTTGTTTCAAGTACAATTCTTAGGTAACAGCCGTTAATATCAGTACCCTCGCTTGCACGCTCGTGGTGGATAGAAATAACATTTCCGCCCTTGTCAGCGATAATATCGGCTACCTGCTTGAGCTGACCCGGTTTATCCTGAAGTTCAATGCAAAGTGTCTGTGATCTGCCCGATCTTAAAAGACCACGCTTAATTACTCTTGAAAGGATAGTAACATCAATGTTGCCGCCCGAAATTACGCAAACAACTTTTTTGCCCTTTACAGGAAGTTTGTTGAACATTACAGCTGCGAGAGGTGCAGCGCCTGCGCCCTCGGCAATCATCTTCTGTGATTCAATAAGTTTTAAAATAGCAGATGAAATTTCATCATCGGTTACGGTTACAATGTCATCGACATACTTCTGAACATACTTAAATGTGTGCTCACCCGGTTCTTTAACCTGAATACCGTCAGCAACAGTTGATACCTTGTCAAGATGAACAGGCTTACCTTGTTTGATTGACTCGTACATTGACGGAGCACCCTCTGCCTGAACACCGTAAACCTTGATGTTAGGGTTAAGGCTCTTGATTGCGCAAGCAACACCCGAGATAAGTCCACCGCCGCCGATAGCACAAACTACAGCGTCTGCGTCAGGCAATTCTTCAAGAATTTCAATACCGATTGTACCCTGACCTGCAATTACATTTTCATCGTCAAACGGATGAATAAAAGTATAGTTATGTTCGTCACGAAGCTCACAAGCCTTATTGTAGGCATCGTCATACACACCCGGTACCATACAAACCTCTGCGCCGTAGCCCTTTGTAGCCTCAACCTTAGAGATCGGAGCGCCATCAGGCAAGCAGATAAGTGATTTAATACCATATTTTGTTGCGGCAAGCGCAACACCTTGAGCGTGATTACCTGCCGAGCAAGCAATAACACCACGCTTCTTTTCTTCTTCTGTGAGCTGAGAAATCTTATATCCCGAGCCTCTTACCTTAAACGAACCTGTAATCTGCAAATTTTCAGGCTTAAGGTAAACTTCGCAATCATCGCTGATAGCGGTTGCCTTAACAAGCGGGGTAGGGATAACTACATCTTTAAGTACATAAGATGCGTGATAGATTTTATCAAGTGTAACCATATAAATCTCCTCTTTCACTCTTATTACTTTATAATTATAAATCAGAATTGAACCAAAAACAAGTTTTTTTGCAATATTCTTCAAAAAATATTGCATATTTCTGTCGCAATTATTTATTTGATTTACATAAAAGAAAGTTCGGCACATTATCATTGCTTTTTAATGTGCCGAACAGTAAAATTATGCTTATTCTGTTTTTATTTCTTCAAGTTCGTTTTCGTCGGAAAGTTCATTTTCCTTAATGGCGTCATCAATTCTTTTGCCCTTTGTAAGGTAAGAGAACGGAGCGGAAATCAATATTGCGCCATAATATGTAATAAATCTCCACAACAGGATTGCAGGCTTAATTTTGTTTGCAAGTCCCACAACAAAGAACGGGCCAAAGTACATTGTAAACGCAAGCTCTGCGCCGCCGGATGCGCCCGGCAGAGGCACAAGGTTTGAAGTAAAGAGTACAAATGACTGAATACAAATTGTATCAAGAAAATTAAGCGGAACCTGACCGTGCTCAACGGCAATGCTGTGCATATCAAAAGAAAGATATACAAAATACGGGACAGAGAGGATAGCAATTACTTGCAGTGCAACGAGAGCATAAAGCAACATCATACGCTTTTTATTTTCATAAAGCAGTTTGTTGCCTGTATGGAAAAGCTCAACCTGCTCTTTAAGCGATTTCACTTTTTTATCCGGATTTTTGATAAATTTGAATTTATGTAAAATTTTATCTATAAACTTAATAATTTTACCTGTAATTTTCGGACTGAACGATACAACCAAAAACAAAACGGTAACAACTGTTTGAGTCAAAAAGCCGAGTACGATAAACAGGGTAGACCATATATTGGTAAAAGCCGCTTTAAAATAATCAAACTTTATTATAATGGCAAGTACGCTGAATACTCCCGTAACAATCTGATAATAAACAAATTTTTGCGTCATGCACGCCGAGCCGAACCCGACTCCGACTTTCATTTTTGAAAGAAGATACAACTGCATAGGTTGTCCGCCTGTGTTGGACGGAGTGACAGCACCGAAAAAAACACCGACCAGCGCAACTTTGAGAGCGTCAATAAATCTGAAATCGGGATATTGTATTCTAATAAGTATCTGCGTTACAATACTGTCTATAACTATATTCATATCAAATGCGACTATGCCTGCAATTATCCATCCCCATATAAAACCGTCGGGTGAAGAAAGCAAGTCAATCATTCCGTTTTCGGAAACGCAGAAAAAGACTATAAGATAAAAGGTAATGCCAAGAACTATTATATTAAAAATAAGCTTTCCGCTTATTCTAAAGCGTTTTCGCTTTTTCTCGGTGCTCAAGAAATCTCCTCCAAAATTTTCTATTCACAAAAATGTGTACTTTAATATAATACAATCTTTTTTCTGAAAAATCAATTTACAATTCTGTCACTTATGCACTTTTGTTGTAAAAAATATATATTTTGCGATAATTTGTAGAATAAAGCACTTGAGAATTATCAAAAACTGTGATAGAATTAATAAAAACAAACAATATATTTAGGATGATTTAATGCAATTTTTTAATTTTTACGGAATACCCGTTATTGCGGCTTTATTTATAATTTGGATGATTTTCAGATGTATTGACAAAAAGTACAAGCCGCCGAAAGACACGGTAAACAGAGGATTAAAAGCATTTGAACAAATCGGCGGTTTTGCGGTAATCTTCTGTATGGTATGCGGATTTGGAATACAGGGTAAAGGATTTTTGTCGGAAACAATGCGCAACTTTTGGATTGTTTCAACGGTATTTTTAATTTTACTGCACATTGTAAGTTGTATAATGTTTTATCGTAGCAGAAACCACACACTGCATATGATGACGGCAATTTTTCCGAGTATAATTTTTATTCTTACAGGCTTGCTTGAGCAAGACCCGCCGCTTTTGTTGTTTGCAATTATATTTGCAATAGGCAAAATATATATGACCGCCAAATCTGAAAGTTAATCGGTGAAATAAAATGAACATTGTAATGCTATTAAAACCAAAAGAAACAGTGGCTTATATTTATGAAGACAGCACCATAAGACAGGCACTTGAAAAAATGAAAGCGCACAGCTACACCGCAGTACCTGTTATTGACGAATACGGCAAGTATGTCGGCACAGTCAGTGAGGGCGACTTTTTATGGTACATAGTCGAAAAGCAAACGCAGGGTATGAAATCGCAGGAAAAGTATTTTGTGCGTGACCTTATCCGCTCCGACTTCAATCCGTCTGTAAAAATAAGCGTTGATATGAAAGAGCTTTACGAGAGAGCCTTGAATCAGAACTTTATCCCTGTCACAGATGATTCGGGAGTATTCATAGGCATTGTAACCCGTAAAGATTTAATCAGCCACTTTGTTGACAAAAGTAAATTATAAAGTCAAATCCAACTTAAAATCCTTACTGAACAACAAACCCTCTGTAAGTTTTTGCTTACAGAGGGTTGCTTATTTTATCGGTTCTGTTTTATGTCGGTACTTTAATGAATTGTGTTTTGGCAAATATTTATAATTACTTGACAAAGTATTACGCTAAGCAACAACTCAACAAACCTTTAATAAAGAACTTATATTAAATTTTGCAATGTTTCGTACAAGTTTGCGTCAGCTTTTTTAATAGGCATCGGCTTATTTGAGCGGTTTACACAGCAATGTGATGTTTTGCCTGTTGTTGCGAGAATATCGGTATCAGCAAATCTGATTTCGTATTCAAATTCCATTTTTGCTGCTGACATCTTAGTAAGTTTTGTTGTGATGTAAACCTTATCGTCAAATTTCAACGGCACAATGTACTTTGCATATGCGTCAACAACAGCAATAGAAACACCTTTATCCTCAAGTGCTCTTACATCGCAGCCGATTTGCTCCATAAAGTCACATCGTGCTTCCTCAAAGAACCTGATATAATTTGAATGATGGACTATGCTCATCATATCGGTTTCATAGTAATTGATTCTTCTTGAATATGGTTTTATCAGCAAAAAATCACCCTTTATTTTTTAATAAGCAAACCGTTTTTCAAATCTTCTTTAGCTTGCTGTCTTATTTTGAAGTGCTGCTTTTTACCTGTCGCCGTATGTGGCAATTCTGTCACAAAGCGGTAATATCTCGGAGCCTGATACTTTGAAATATCAGGGGAATTTGCGCAAAATTCAAAAAGCTCCTTGGCAGTAAGGCTTTCGTCCTCGGGAATAACATAGGCTGCAACGCTTTCGCCACGAACACTGTCAGGCACACCCGTTACTATACATTCCGAAACTTTAGGGTGCTTATTGATAGCCTCTTCGATTCTTGCAGGGTAGATATTTTCGCCCTTGCTGATAATCATATCATCTTTTCTGCCCGAAATTGTGATAAATTGATTTTCGTCCCAAGTGCCTACATCGCCTGTGTACATCCAGCCGTCGGCAAATTTATCCTTTGTGGCTTTTTCGTTGCCCACATAGCAATAGGTTGTCTTACCGGGGCACTTAATAATTATTTCGCCCTCTGTCTTGCCGTCACAAGGAACAGTATCATCGGGATTTGCTTTTCCCTCATCGTAAACATTTACGATTCTTACCTCATCATCGGTACATGAACGACCTGCAGAACCTGCCATTTCAGGTAAATCATACGGGCGTAAAAATGTATTCCAAAATGTTTCTGTTGTGCCGTAGCCGTTAAAAATATTAGGTGTAAGCACATTCTGAAAACGAATACAAGCCTCTTTTTCAAGCGGACTGCCCATAGTTATTATACCCTTTAAAGAAGAAATATTCTTAGGGTGCTTTTCCTGTCGGCTTGCAAGCAGAGTGAGAATTGACGGTACACCTGTTATAAAAGTAATCTTATTGCTCTCTACATATTCAAGGCAGGTCTTAGGGTTAAAATTACGCATAATTACAATACATCCGCCTACATACAAAGTAGGGGTAGGACCGCCCGAATGTAAACCGCCACGGTGGAACCACGGCGTCATATTCATTGTAATGTCGGTAGGGTTGAGCGGGAAATGCATAATTACATCGTGTGCCGAAAGCACTTCGTTTACATTGTTGAGCGGAACACCCTTTGGTGTGCCTGTTGTGCCCGAAGTCTGCAAACGAACAACCTCATCATATATATGTGGCTCAAAATCTACAGGCGGATTTTCTTCGGAGGCATTTTTTATATAGTCCTCAAAAAGAATATGTCCCTGCGGAAGTTCAATTTCTTTACCGGAGTTGTTTACGGCGATAATTACCTTTGGAGTATGAGTTGTAAGCTCAAGCGCCTTTTTAACAGTGTCTAATATTTCAACATCATACATATATACAACAGGTTTGTTGTGACCGATGATTTCCGCCGTTTCGCCAGGAGAAAGATTAAAGTTTGCGGGATTACCGATAGCGCCGAGCTTTTGCGGTGCTATATATCCAAGCAAAAATTGTGTAGAGTTAAAAAGCTGCATAAATACAATATCGCCCTTTTTAACACCGTCTGCTTTCATGGCATTTGCAAACTTATTTGCAGCTGTGTTTAATTCTGTATATGTCCACTTTATGTTGCGGGCAGGGTCAATAACAGCTGTTCTATTGCCAAAACGGCGAACATTTCTCATAAAGCCGTTAAGCCATGTAAATTCGCTTTCAAATGTTTTTACAAACATATCTGTATCATAAGTAAACTGCATAAATTTTTCCTTTATATCGGTAGGGATTATCCCTTGTATCTGCCTACAATAATACTTGAATTCTGTCCGCCGAAGCCAAATGCGTTTGACATAGCATAATCTATTTCGGCTTTCTTTGCTGTGTTAGCGACAAAGTCTATTCCGCTGCACTCGGGGTCAACTTCATTTAAGTTGATTGTCGGCGGAATTACTCCTGTTTCAATAGCTTTTACGCAGGTAATAACCTCTGTGATGCCGCCTGCGCCCATCATATGACCTGTTGCGCCCTTAGTTGAACTTACATACGGAAGTTTGTCACTGAACACACTTTTGATTGATGCGGTTTCTACTGTATCGCCCTTATTTGTAGCTGTGCCGTGAGCGTTTACATAACCTATCTGTGATGCGTCGATATTTGCCTGTGCAATAGCCTGTTTCATACAAGCAATAGCGCCTCTTCCTTCCGGATGCGGAGCTGTTACATGGTAAGCGTCATCTGTGTTGCCGCAGCCGAGAACTTCGCCGTAAATCTTTGCGCCTCTTGCAAGTGCGTGCTCCTCGGTTTCGAGAACAAGCGCACCGCCGCCCTCTCCGATTACAAAACCGTCACGGGTAACATCAAAAGGTCTGCTTGCGGTAGCGGGGGAGTCGTTTCTGCGTGAAAGTGCCTTTGCGTTTGCTAGCGAATAAATTACGAGCGGGCAGAGAACCGACTCCGCACCGACAGCGAGCATTACATCGGCTTTGCCTGTCTGCATACACATACAAGCTGTGTTGATTGCATCGCCGCCCGATGAACAAGCTGTGCTTACGGTAAGGCTCGGACCTTGAATATTGTGTTCGATTGCGATATTTGCAGCGGCAATGTTGCCGAGAATTTTAGGAATAAATCTCGGTCCTACCTTTTTATGTGCAGCGCCCGAAAGTGCGTCTTGAGTGAACGCAATTGTAGCAATGCCGTTCATAGCTGTACCCATTACAATACCTGTGCGTTCAGGTTCAATTTCAAGGTTGCTCTGCTTTAAAGCCTCCTCTGCAGCAATATATGCATACTGCATAAACGGATCCGTTTTTCTGATTAAGTCTTTCGGCATATAATCCGACGGGTTAAAATTCTTTACTTCGCCCGCAATCTGAACCGCAAGTTCAGATGCGTCAAAACTTTTGATTGTGTCTATACCGGACACGCCTGCTGTGATATTTTCCCAGTAATTATCTACACCTATGCCGATAGGTGTAACTGCGCCCATACCTGTAATAACTATTTTTTTCATAACTGCTCCTTGCCGCATAATTATTTATAGTTTTATAGTATTTGATTATTATTTGATTTTTGCATACTATTATGCTATACTCAAATTATAACAGAAAGGAAAGAATTGGTCAACTAAAGTTTTAATGTAATTATTTATCGATTTTGACTTATTTATTCACTTCCTGCATAACAAGATACAATTAGCGAAAGGAAACTTTATTTATGGACATAAATCAGTTAAAGTGCTTTATCTCTGTGGCACGCACTCTGAATTTTTCAGAGGCGGCAAGGCGTAATTATGTTTCGCAGTCAACAGTAAGCCGATATATAATAGACCTTGAAAAAGAATTTGGGGTACAGCTTTTTATACGCTCGCACCGTGATGTTCTCCTTACAAACGAGGGCAAGACTTTGTTGCCGTACGCAATAGAAATTGTAGAAACCTTGAACAAAGCCACATCTATAATAAAGCAGATGCATGACGGAGGAAAGGGAAGAATTACGGTTGCGTGCGACCAAACCTCTTTTTCGTTTCCGACAAAATGCATAAAAGAATTTCGCAAGCGTTATCCCGATATTACGGTTGATGTAAAAGAACTTGACGGTTCGGAAAACGGCAATGTACTCGGCGGCGATTATGACTTTTGCTTTATGCCGAGGGATATGCTGCCCGAAAGCTCATCTGTCGAGTCTATAGTAACCCACAGCGAACAGCTTTATGTAATTGCGGACAAAACAAATACTGCGGCAAAGCAGAAAAATATTTCTATGGCTGACCTTGCAAACGAAAAACTTGTACTTCTTTCTGAAAATGTTTCTCCCATACTGTATATGGAGGTTATGGATTTATACCGCACTTTCCATATTTCACCCAAAATCACAAATACATTTGACGATGTAAAAAGTATGTATATGGCAGTGGCGGCGGGTATGGGAATTTCTATTGTTCCGAGTTCACTGCTTAATTTTTCATCGGACAAAAGCTGTTCAAGCATACCGCTAAGCGATGCTGACACTAGCATTTCTTATGTTATGGCGTGGAGTAAATCCGCTACCAATCCCGTTGCAAAGCATTTTCTTGAGCTCGTAAAAGAGTATGCAAACGATGTTGATAACATTTACGGGTTATAATGTGACTGTTCTGTGATTATATATAATAATATTTGTGATGTAATAAAAACTTTTCTATATTTTCACATAAATTTTACTTAAAAACCCTTTACTTTGGAAATAAAAGGTGTTATAATATCCTTAGTCAATGAAAAAGTGACTAATATTTCCTATTAGGGGGTCATAATAATGTACAGATTCACATTACCAAGAGATCTTTATCACGGAAAAGATGCTCTTTCAAGTTTAAAAACACTCGAAGGCAAAAAAGCAATTTTAGTAGTAGGCGGCGGCTCAATGAAGCGTAACGGTTTCCTTGACAAGGCTGTTGATTATTTAAAAGAAGCAGGAATGGAAGTTAAACTCTTTGAGGGTGTTGAGCCTGACCCATCTGTTGATACAGTTATGAAGGGCGCAGCCGTTATGAGAGAGTTTGAGCCTGACTGGATTGTAGCAATGGGCGGCGGCTCACCGATTGATGCGGCAAAGGCTATGTGGGCATTCTATGAGTATCCTGAAATCACATTTGAGGATCTTATCACACCGTTCAGCTTCCCTAAATTAAGACAGAAAGCAAAATTCTGTGCTATTCCGTCAACTTCCGGTACAGCTACAGAGGTTACGGCTTTCTCTGTAATTACCGACTACGACAAGGGTATCAAGTATCCGCTTGCCGACTTCAACATTACTCCTGATGTAGCTATTGTTGACCCGTCACTCGCTGAAACTATGCCTAAAAAGCTCACAGCACATACAGGTATGGATGCTATGACACACGCAATTGAGGCATATGTATCTACTCTTAACTGTGATTATACAGATGCTCTTGCACTTCACGCAATTAAGATGATTCACAACGACCTTAAAAAGTCATATGACGGCGATATGGACGCTCGTGATGCTATGCACAATGCACAGTGTCTTGCAGGTATGGCATTCTCAAACGCTCTTCTCGGTATTGTTCACTCAATGGCTCATAAGACAGGTGCTGCATTCTCGGGCGGTCACATTATTCACGGCTGTGCAAATGCTATGTACCTTCCAAAGGTAATTAAATATAATTCCAAAGATGCTACAGCAGCTGAGCGTTATGCACAGATTGCTAAATTCATCGACCTTAAGGGCGAAACAACAGAAGAACTCGTTGACGCACTTATCGCAGAGCTTCGCTCAATGAACGATCAGCTCGACATTCCGCAGGCTATTAAGAACTACGGTCCGGGCGGCGTTAAGGCTGATGTAAGCATTATCGACGAAAAAGAGTTTATGGATAAGCTTCCAGAAACAGCTAAGAATGCTATCGCAGACGCTTGCACAGGCTCTAACCCTCGTCAGCCAAGTCAGGAAGAAATGGAAAAACTCCTTAAGGCTTGCTACTATGACCTCGAAATTGATTTCTGATTAATTTCCGATTAATTAAACAATAAGTTTTTTCATTATAATCTCCTTTTCTTTATACTTAATCTATGAATTCTAATTATAATATTGTTTTCATTTGATAACCTCAAAGCCTGCCCTTGCATAATGTAAGGGCAGGCTTTCTGTTTAGATTTATTAAATTAAGTTGATTTACATAATATGAGAAATCAGATAGCAAAGAGCTATGCCAATCATTGTCGGCATAACTATCGAAAACATCGTCCAGCCCATACTACCCGTTTCTTTTTTGATTGTAAGGCAGGTTGTGGAGCAAGGGAAGTGGAAGATGCACATTACTATTGTACAGATTGCCGTTGTAAGCGTCCAGCCGTTTTGCGTAAGCAATGCAAAAAGTTCCTCATAACTTGCAAAATCAGTCAGCGTACCCGTGGAAAGGTACGACATAATTATTATCGGTATTACAGTTTCATTTGCAGGAAATCCGAGTACAAAAGCCATTATAATTACACCGTCAAGACCTATGGCTCTGCCGAACGGGTCAAAAAAATCCGTACAATACGAAAGCAGTGAGCTGTCTGCAATATATATATTTGCAAGCAGCCATATCAGCGCTCCTGCCGGAATTGCTACTATAACCGCTCTGCCAAGCACAAACAAGGTGCGGTCTAAAAACGAGCTGACTATAGTCTTTAGAATTCTCGGCTTGCGGTACGGCGGAAGTTCAAGCGCAAAAGCCGAACGCTCTCCGCTTAACAGCGTTACAGACAATATTTTAGACACAAACATTGTCATCATAACCGCAAAAAGTATCAGTAAAACAAGGATTAACGCTATGCTTATTGAACTTGCAAATACGCAGGCACTGCCCGAAAAGAATATTGTAATCAGCGCAATAAGCATCGGAAATCTTCCGTTGCAGGGCATAAAATTATTTGTAACTGTCGCAATCAGTCTTTCTTTAGGTGATTCTATTATTCGACAGCCCGTAACTCCGCAGGCATTACAGCCGATTCCCATTGCCATAGTCAGACCTTGCTTGCCGTGCGCACCGCATTTTGAAAAGAATTTGTCAAGATTAAACGCTATCCTCGGTAAATAGCCAAAGTCCTCTATCAGCGCAAACAGCGGAAAAAATATCGCCATCGGCGGCAGCATTACCGCAACCACCCAACTGAGTGTCGTGTATATTCCGTTTATAAAAAAGCCTTTTATAAAATCCGGTGCATTAAAAAAATCAAATACATATACCAAACCGACTTTTATATATTCAAACAGTTCGCTCAAAAGACGGCTCGGATAATTTGCGCCGACCGCAGTTATCCAGAAAAGCAAACCGAGCAAAAGTATCATAATCGGTATTCCCGTAATTTTAGAAGTAAGTATTTTATCGAGCTTTTTGGTTTTTTCGCTTATGTTTTCACCGCATTTTTTTATACAGCGACTGCATATTTCCTTTGACCGAGCGGCAAGAAATTCAGTGTTTTCTTTGTGCTTTTCCTTATTAAAAATATCTATTCCGTCATACAGCCTTGTAACACGAAAGCATTTTGTTTTTTCGGTGCAGACATCGTAAATTTTCTCTCGGATTTTTTCAATATCGCTTTTCTTTGTAGCATTGGTGCTTATAACAGGTATGCCGAGATTCAGCGACAGCTCATCTTCATCAATAACAAAACCGTTTTTACAACATTCGTCGCTAAGATTGAGGCACAGCACCGCTTTTTTCGTTACCGAAAGAACCTGTAGGGTAAACGAAAGATTCCGTTCAAGCACGCTTGAATCAATTACAATAACCGTGCAGTCAATGTCATCTCTGACAAGAAACTGCCGTGAAACTTCTTCTTCGGGTGAAAAAGAAATCATAGAATATGTGCCGGGTAAATCGACGACGGAAAAACTTTTGTCTTTGATTTTTGTGCACCCTTTGGCATACTCAACGGTTTTGCCCGTCCAATTGCCCGTGTGCTGTTTCATACCTGTAAGAGCATTGAAAATCGTGCTTTTTCCGACATTAGGATTGCCGGCAAGTACCACATTGTAGTCTGTATTGTCGCACATTTTTCCGTTTGCCTCTGTTTTACGGCTGTTTCTTGTCAGCAAATAAAAACCTCCCAACTTTTTAATTATTTATGCGTAATCCCGATTTAGGCGTACCGTAATTTTACTGCAATCGCTTTCTCTAAGCGCAATTACCGTTCCTTTTGACAAATACGCTGTCGGGTCGCCAAACGGACTTTTCATTATCGGCACAATTTTCTCACCCTCTGTTATGCCCATATCAAAAATTCTGTTTTTTATGCCGTTGCCGCACTCGATACTGTCTATATAAACCTCGCAATTCAGCGGAATTTTGTCAAGAGTTGTTTTTTCCATTAACTTCACCTGAATTTTCTGTACATCGCATATAGGTGTGCGCCGTACTTACATTTTGATTACTAACAGAGTATTCAGACAAAACTATATAGTTACAATTTTAGTTTTGCCTTTAAAATTTACATTGCCTATGTTATAATTGTTATAAGCAATGCACTCCGCACATAAAAATAAAACGGGGTGTTCGGCTTTATGAAACTTAAGAAAATCTTGTATTTTACAATATGTTTTATTCTTATAATCGCTTTTGTTTTCCTGATTACAACGGCTTATTTTCGCCTTAATATACTGACGAGTGAAAGTAATGTCAGCGAAAACACGCATACTGTAATAATCGACGCAGGTCACGGCGGTGAGGACGGCGGCGCTGTAAATGACAACAATGTGGTGGAAAAAGACCTTAATCTGCAAATATCCGTAAAACTTGCGGATATGCTTACACTGTTCGGCTATAAAACAGAGCAAATCAGAACAGAGGACAAATCCGTATATACGCAAGGCGAAAATGTGCGACAGCGCAAAGTTTCCGATATGAAAAACCGTCTTTCTGTATTTAATTCAAATCCAGAAAATGTGGTAATCAGTATTCATCAGAATAAGTTTACCGAGAGCAAATACAGCGGAACGCAAGTTTTTTATTCACCTAACAATCCGCAGAGCGCCGATCTTGCAGAGAGTATCAGACAATCTGTAAAAACTATGCTCCAGCCTGACAATGAAAGGGAATGTAAGAAAGCGGATAAAAGCATTTATCTTTTAAAAAATGCGACTGTGCCCGCCGTAATTTGTGAATGCGGATTTATCTCTAACGAAAGCGAATGTGCAAAATTGCAGGACGATACCTATCAACAAAAAATGGCTTATGCGATAGCTGTCGGACTGATGAATGTTTATTAAAGGAAGTTTAATATGGCAAAAATTAAAAGTGTATATATCTGCTCGCAGTGCGGCTACGAATCACCGAAATGGTACGGAAAATGTCCGACCTGCGGCGAATGGAACACAATGGAAGAAGAAATCAAAGAAAGCGTGAAAGCTGCGCCTGCCGTAAAAAGAAAGGTAGCTTCTGCGGTTTCTTCTCCTTATTCAATTACGGAAATCACCACCGAAAACGAGCACCGCTACGACACGGGCTGCAGCGAACTTAACCGTGTGCTTGGCGGCGGCATTGTAAAGGGCAGTCTTATTTTGCTCGGAGGTGACCCGGGTATCGGCAAATCAACCGTGTTACTGCAAATATGTCAATATCTCGGCAACTCAATGAAAGTGCTTTATGTATCGGGCGAAGAATCGCAAAGACAGCTTAAGTTAAGGGCAAACCGACTCGGTGTAAATTCTCCGAATCTTTTTGTAATGACCGAAACCGATGTAGAAGTAGTGTGCGAACAAATCCGTACTGAAAAGCCCGATATAGTAATGATCGACTCAATTCAGACAATGAATCTTACAGAATTAAGCTCCTCACCGGGCAGTGTAACGCAGGTCAGAGAATCGACAAACTACCTTATGCGCACGGCAAAGTCTCTTGATATTCCAATGTTTGTGGTAGGTCACGTAAACAAAGAGGGGTCAATTGCGGGTCCGAAAGTTCTTGAGCACATCGTTGATACCGTACTGCACTTTGAAGGTGACAAGCAGATGTCATGCAGAATTTTAAGAGCAGTCAAAAACAGATACGGTTCTACAAACGAAATCGGCGTGTTTGAAATGACCGACACGGGACTTGTGGAAGTGCCCAATCCGTCTGTAATGTTGCTGTCGGGCAGACCGAAAGGCGTATCGGGTACTTGCGTAACCTGTACAATTGAGGGTTCTCGTCCTATTCTTGCGGAAGTTCAGGGACTTGCAACGCAAAGCGGCTACGGCAACGCTCGAAGAATGGCAACGGGCTTTGACTACAACCGACTTTCGCTTTTGCTTGCCGTGCTTGAAAAAAGAGCGGGATATTATTTTTCAAACAATGACGCTTATATAAACATTGTCGGCGGTCTTAGAATTGACGAACCTGCCATTGACCTTGCGGTCGCAATGGCGCTTATCAGCAGTCTGAAAGATGTTCCGATTGACGAGAATGTTGTAGTGTTCGGCGAAATCGGTCTTGCCGGCGAAATCAGGGCGGTTTCTCAAGCTCAATTAAGAGTAAACGAGGCTGTAAGGCTTGGATTTACAAAAATCATTCTTCCGTATCACAATCTGAAAGCCGTAAAATGTGACGGTGCAGAGCTTATCGGAGTTAAAAATATAAGACAGGCCTTTGAGGCAGTCAGCATATGAGTGCATTTGTAATGTCCGACGAGTACCCGAAACTTTGCAAAGCAATTGAAAATTTTGGGTACGATATTATACCGTCGGATAAAATTTTACAATTTAATACACCCGAGCAGCGGCACATTGATATGCAAATGTTAAAAATCAACAACGATATTTTTCTGCTTAAAGAATGTAATAATTTAAAAAGACTTCTTGAAAGCAAAGATTATAATATAATTCTTTGCAAGAACAATATTGACGGTAAATATCCGCATTGCGTGGCACTTAATTGCCTGTATATCAGCGGAAAATTATACGGCAGGGAAGAGGCTATAGATGTTTCAGTCAAAAATTACTGCAAGGAAAACGGCATTGAGATAGTCGATGTAAAACAAGGTTACGCACGCTGTTCAACTGCGGTTATCGGTAAAAACAGTGCCATAACCGCCGACAGCACAATCTATAATGCGCTTACCAAAAACGGAATTGATGTTCTGAAAATCGACAGCGGAAGCGTAAGACTTGACGGATACGATTACGGATTTATTGGCGGTGCGTGTACAATGATTGATGACGATACTGTAGCGTTTTTCGGTGATATAAAAACTCACCCGAATTTCCGAAAAATTGAAAGATTTTGTATAATTCATAATGTAAAAATAATTAATTTAGCAGAAAATAAACCGCTTACAGATGTAGGCGGCGCAGTAAAGATATGACAAGCCCCGGCTTTGAAAAAATCAAAGTCGGGGCTGTTTTTTTATTAGCGTCTTTATCAAAAGTTGGGGTAAATTATGGTTTAGATTAAATAATTTTAAAATTTAGGTCAACATTATAACTCGTAATAAATTTTTATTATTTTTCATCGGATTTTTTATTGGATTTTTGCTTTACCTTAGACAAAGGATTTTTCTCGGCGGCATTTTTCATCTGCTCGGAACTTAAGTGGGTGTAAATCTCGGTTGTGCCGAGGTTTTCGTGACCGAGCACATCTTTTAACACTCGTATGTCAACTCCGCCGTACTGATACATCAGTGTTGCCGCAGTGTGCCTTAGCTTATGACAGGAGTAGCCCTGTGCATTCAGACCGATTTTTTCAAGATATTTATACACCATAGCCTGTATGGTTTTTACGCTCATTCTGCGGTGATTTCGGCTGATAAACAGTGCATATTTGTCCTTAACGCCGTCAACAGGCCGCACCCGCATATAATTTTCGATTGCGGAAACGCAGGCGGAATTAAGGTAAATAATTCGTTCTTTGTTGCCCTTGCCGACAACACGCATAGTGTCATCCTGATGAATGTCCGTGTAATTCAAAGACGCCATTTCAGACACACGCAAGCCGCAATTTAAAAACAGCGTGAGAATACAGTAATCACGCTCCTTATAATCACCGTCGACTGCATTCAGCAATTCAAGACTTTGCTCAAGCGTAAGATACTTTGGCAAAGATTTTTTCTTTTTGGGAACTTCAAGCTGTTCAACAGGATTGCTGTCAAGCACGCATTTTTTTGTTGCGAGATAGTTAAAATAACCCTTAAGGCTCGAACATTTACGGGCACGGGTAACATTTTGATTTTTGCGCTCACGCTGAATATAATTCATAAATTCATATGCGTCGTTCAATGTGACGGTTTTCACAAGTTCAAGGTTAACATCAGAAATCGAAATGTTCTCAAATTCAGAATCATTCGGAACAAGTCCACGCTGTAATTTTATAAATCTGAAAAATGTACGCAAATCTATGTAGTACTCATCAACGGTTTTCTGTGATTTTCCTTTGACCGTCTGCATATAAAACAAGTAATCCTTGATTATCTGCGGCGCTTCATCTATGAAAGAAATACTCATTTAAATGCTTCACCTTCCCTCAATTATACAAAACATTGATTGATTACGATTTTGTACAATTTATATTTCTTAAGTTTATTTTAGCTTATATCTTTTTAAAATTCAAGTCGCAGTCGGGCAACAAATTTTGAAAAAAATCAAATTTTCCGTCCCGATTGCAGGGTCAAGGGAGCCACTGCTCCCTTGTGGGTAAAGGGCAACGCCCTTTGTCTGCCTTTAATGCGAGCTACAAGTAGTCATAGTGTTAGCGTTATTTTCTTTCTGTTTTAAGTTTCCTTTGTTACAAAATTCTTTGCTCGCCTGTTCAGCATTTCGCTTTATGAGCGCAATTATTTTCTTGCTGATACATATAATGCGCTATCCTGCGTTGTTTCTTTGTCAATTAAATAGTTTTCACACACAAAAAAAGTCGGATAGTGAATCCGACTTAACCCCCCTCCGCTAACAGGGGGGTACAACTTACATTATATAAGTTGTGTGTTATTTTCTTCTTCTAATTCTTCATATTTTTCTAATGTTTCTACATTTGTAACTCTTAATGGAACTTTATCAAAGAAATATAAAACTGCTGGCGAGGCTGTGCCTTTAGTAGCATACATTATTCTTGTATTCGTTTTTGTCATTTTTGTAAATTTTATTTTCCCAGTAAATGTTATTTCGTTATTTTCAAAATCGTATTCTTGTTCTATTTCACATTTTGCTGATTTTTTGTTACTTGTAAGTATGCTTTTAAAGTTTTCCATTTTAATACCTCATTTCATTTCTACATTTCCAAAGTTAATATTTATATTATTTTTAATTCTTGTATATGGTTGTTTTATATCAGTTAATCCTAATATGTAATCTGTACTAACGTTATAATATTTTGATAACATAATTAAAAAATCAACTGGAATTGTTCTATTACCTTTTTCATATAAACTATATTGCTGTTGCGTTATTCCTAAGTATTCAGCAATTTCTTTTTGTGTCTTGTCTTTATCTTCTCTTAAATCTTTAATTCTTTTTATAAAAATATTTATCACCTCAATATTATTTTACATACATTTAAATAAATGTGTTGACTTTACATTCATATGGTTGTATAATATAAATACATTCAATTGAATGTAAATCTAATTTTATTAGGGGATGTATTTATGAATGAAAACACACAATTAAATTATACTTTGCTTGATGATGAGAAATTAAAACAGTTTTATTGTTTTTCTTTTTCAAGGACTGTTACAAAAGGTCGTTCATATGTTCAATTTAGTTTAAATTCTCATAAGCTTGACAAAGAAGATCTTGTTTATGCACTTGATATTGTTGAACAGTTTAAACAGCGTTTAGAATATTTTTTAAATGGCTGTGATGAATGATATTGGGGATGTAAAAAATGCTTAAATATAAAGAATTAAAATTTAATGTAACAAAATCAAAAATGTTCAAATTATGTAATACTGTTTGTCCTGAACTTATTTCAGGAAAGAAAATGTTAGAATTTTCGTATTCTAAATTAAATCGTGAATCATTATTCATTTTTGAGTGCAATTCTTATAGCTTCCGGCTTTTCCCTTGCGCAGGTAAAATCTCTTTAATATGCAAGCGTACATTTGATAATTCAGAAGTTTTCAATAAGGTTGTTAATTTCGACCTTCTGAAAGAATTATCATTTTTTAATTAATTTACATAACATTCGGTTTAGGTCGAATAAAAAAGACACAAATTAGAGTAATTCTCCCGGTAGGCATAACGGAGTATGTAACACTACGATTTTTAAGTTACTTAATGTCAAGTCTTTCCGATTGCCCCTAAAAATTAAATAAATTCTCGGTTTAGGACACATAAAAAAGTGACTTAGAACGTGTCTGAACATGCGTGTGAAAATCACGAGATAAAATTAATTTCATGAAGTCAGATTAAATTACGTGTCAGGGGTCCACTGTCGAATTGCTAGAAACACTTTCCGAGTACATCCCATATAATCTATTCAAAAAAATTAAGGAGGTAAAAAATGAAAGTAAAAATTATAGGCAAGCGTTCTGGTACTTTCACCGACCGTACAACAGGTGAGATGGTTAGCTTTGGTAAAATGTCAGTAGTTACTCCTTTTCCGATTGACCAAAAGGGTTGTGAAGGTGATCAGGCACTTGAAGTATCGGTAAAGCCGGAGGTTCTCGCTAATGTACCTGTTCCCAGCGAGGCAAACCTTGACTTTAATTCTAAAGGCAATTTAATTGCTATTGAATTACTTTAAGGAGGTTTAAAAAATGCAGTATATTTTTACAGCTTTGCTCTTTGCTTTTGCTCTTTATGGAGTGATTGTATTTTGTAAGGCTATATCAAATTCTTTAAAGAATAAGAAGTCTTCTGAGGTTGTTAATGTCGAAGATGTTAAAGATAAAGAAGATTAGTCCATTTGTTTTATCTCTCTTTGTTGCTTTGTTAGCCTGTTTTCCTGTTTCAGCTGTTGAGCAGGAGCAGGCTAATGAATCTACAGCCGATATGGCATATAAGATGTATGAGCAACAAGTTTTGACTAACAATATTTTACTTTTTTCTTTTGGCTGTGTTTGTGCAGTATTTGTTTGCATATTGCTATACAGATTTTTTCAAAAATTTTTATAAAGGAGGTTTTATATGGCTTTTGAGATTACATCCGATTTGGTAGCACCTATTACAACAGCTATCAGCTCTGGATTAACTACCCTTGTGCCGATCGGCATTGGCATTATGGCAGTATTTATCGGTATCGGACTTATTCCTCGAATTATTTATAAATTCCTCTAATAAGCGCCGACAGCCTCTCGTTACTGCGAGAGGCTTATTTTTTAGGTGGTGATTTTTATTAAGTTTAAAAAATTTATTGTCGTTGCTCTTGCGGTTTTATGTGTGGTTGTTTCTTCTTGCGTTAGTGCTTTTGCCGCTGATGACAATTTAACTTATGACCAAGTTGTGTCAAAATGGGGTATTAAGTATGATACATCTAAGTATCCTTATTATGTTTTAATTCGTAAATCTAATAAAGTTGATTATAAATTGGTTATTTCACAAAATAAGAATGCTGTTGATGTTAAAAATGGACTTGCTTTTGCTGATTCAGGAATAACTTATCGTTGTTTTGTTTCTAATGACTCTTACATTTGTAATACTCATAATAATTCTTCTAATAGTTCTCTTGGTGATTTGTCTGAATTAACTTTTTTAAGCAGTAACTATGATGTCAAGTATGAGGGTCAAGATAAGGTTTTTTTTCAGCAACCCACTCTACTCAGCAAGCTTCTCAGCCTAACACCGAGCCAAGTGGGGGAGAAAGTAGTGGGGGATATGGCTATTTTGACGGTTTGTGGAATTGGTTGTCTAGCATTGTTGATTTCCTTGCCGGTATTGCTGAAAACATTGCACAAGTTCCTCAATTAGTTTGGAATTATGTAAAAGATATACCTTCTCAAACTTGGAATTTTGTATCGCAAATTCCATCAATGATTTGGGGATTTTTTGAAAGTTCTTTTAATAATATATGTCAGTTTTTAAGTTCAATATTTGATAGTATTGTATCAATTCCTGAACAGATTTTTGAATTTATTAAAAGAATTTTTATTCCTGATACTGATAAAATACAAAAATCTATTGATACACTTAGTAATACATTTAAGTCTACTTTTGGTATTGATTCTTATGATATATCTCATTTATTTGGTACTGAAACTGAAATAACAAATTTACAAGGTACTATTGTTGTTGGCGGTTATGAGTTTAACTGTACTGTTTTAGATGTTAAATATTTAGTTAATGCTGTTTCAACTTTTCGCCCTGTCATTCGTGGTTTTTTTGTATTTTTACTTCTTTTATATAATATTAATCAATTCTTGGCTTTAATTAGGCAAAATCCTATTGCTGTAGGTGTTCATATTCCTATGCAAGCTCCGTCAGTTAATAATTATCCTGCTTTACCCGGTAGTGATGTTCCTCGTTTGAAAGGTTGATTTAATGATTATTGAAACACTAATTAATTTTGCAGTTGGTATTTTTTCTGCTATTATTTCAGGATTGAATTTTTTTAGTATTCCTACTGATTTTATCAACATTTTAGCTACATTTTGCGTTTATGGCAATTGGATTGTCGGTGCGGATATCCTTTTACTTTTTGCCGGCTGTATAGCTAGTTGGTTTTCGATTAAAATTAGTTTGGGCATTGTTCTTTTTATTTGGGAGGAGTTACCTCTTACATAATTATGTGGATAATATTATTAATAATGATTGTATTCTTTATCTTCCGCAGATTTTTAATACAATCACCGAAATTTTTTTATTACAAATATCTTGATTTGCTTAATGCTAAAAAAGATTATTTTAAATTATATGGTTTGCGTTTGTATTGCGGTAGGCAAGGAGCAGGGAAGACCATAGGTCTTGTATATGACCTTGAGCGTTACCGTAAGCGCTACCCTCGTGCGAAAATATACACTAATTTTGGATATAAACATCAGACAGCTCCATTAACATCACTTAATGATTTGCTTAATCCTTCATTGAAAAATGGTACTGACGGTGTCATTTTTGCGATTGATGAGATTCAGAACGAGTTTAGTTGTGCGAACAGTAAAGATTTTCCCGAAACGCTTTTATCACAGATAACGCAGCAGCGTAAACAGCGTGTTTGTATTTTAGCTACTTCTCAAGTTTTTACGAGAGTTGCAAAGCCTTTAAGGGAACAATGCTTTGTAGTTGTGCTCTGTCAAACATTTTTTTCACGATACACTCGTTTAAAATATTATGATGCTGATGATTATATTGAGTATGCTGACAATCCGAGCATTGAGAAAAAACGCAAGCTACATAAAAAGCAACTTCAAACTTTTGTTCAAACAGATGAGTTGCGTGATTTGTATAATAGTTATGAATTAATTGAGCGACTTAACCGCACAGGTTTTGCTCCAAAGTTGCCTGATAATTCTACTAATGTTACATTAATTTCCGTAAAGGGCAAACGCTGAAGCGTTTGCCCTACGGTAATAATGAACTTGTAGTATCTGCAAGTTTCAGAAAACAAAGGGGATGTTAAATCAAATGGAAAATAATGTTTTTTTCGACTATTTCGCTTTTAGTAGCAAGATTGATAGTCCTTTTTCAATAATGGATTTAATTGGATTATCTGATCTGAACTGGCTTAATTGCAAGGGCTTTCACGGCTACCGTCAGCAATTCTATTGTAACGGAATACATATTCATTTTGACGGTCGTGAAGATATGGGTGTTTGTCTTGAAATGTCTGGCTCCGGTTGTCGTATGTTTGAGGATAACGGCGGTAGTTTTATAAATTTAATTCGCTATTGTTATGATAACAAAGACGAAATTAATATAACTCGTATTGATGTAAGCTATGACGATTTCAAAGGAATATTAGACCTAAATCAGATTGAAAATGATATAGTTGCAGGTAACTATCGTTCAAGGTTCCGTTCTTTTCCTGTTGAGCGTGTCCATTCGAAAACACCTGACAAACGCACACATACTATTTATTGTGGTTCAAAGCAGTCGGAAATAATGTTTAGAATATATGATAAGAAAGCAGAACAGCATTCAGACTGTGCCCATTGGGTAAGATTTGAAATACAGCTTCGCCGTGAGCGTGCAGAGGTTTTTTCTGGACTTTGTCTTGGAAATCCTTTAAATGCTCTTTTTCTTGGTGTTATTCAGAATTATCTAACTATCATCGAAGAAGTAACTACTGATAGCAATATTAGCAGGGCTGTAACAAAAGCATATTGGTTAAAATTTCTTTCTGATGTTTCAGCTGTAAGGCTCACTAAAGAACCTCTTGACTATACAACTGCTAATTTACAGAGATTTGTTGAAAAACAGCTTCCGAGCGCTGTTGTCGCTTATATAGCACTTTTCGGATTTGAAGAGTTTATAGATCTATTGAACCGTCGTAGTCGTGTAAAGCTCAATGTAAGACATCAGGCTCTACTTGATAATGCTAAAATTGATTTGAAAACTTTTTGTGATTTGGTGAGATAATGACTGAACAGGAATGGAAAATTATCGAGATGTGGGAATACATATTTTATGAGCAACAGCGAGCAGAAAATGACTACTTGCAGTACAAAGATTTTTTCAGAATTTATGAATACGATACAATCGATTTACTTGAGTTTATATTAGCAAAAAACCGCCTCGATGTGACTAACAAGATTATGGATGATTTATCAAAAATCCTTGCTAATCACGACCAAAGCGGTTTGAAGTAGTTGTATTGTGCAATGTGCTTAGTCTGATGTTGTTCATCAGCATTAACCGTTTGTGCAGTTTGCCCCGAATTATACAAAATATGCCTTGCGAGTATAGTTAATCTTCCCTCAATTATACAAAACATTGATTTTGTATAATTAACTATATTTTTATACAAGGGTAGAAAACCTGTAATTCGATTACAGATTGCAGGTCTTCTACCCACTTTACTTACACATTATTATATCATATGACATATAAAAAGCAAAGCGTTTTCTCAATTGCATTTTACATATCTTCTGCGTTGTAAATAGATGTGACCATCTGTACTTTTTCTCCAGGTACCATCAGTTCCGGATATCTGCGAATTGCCTTCTTCTTACACTTGACAAACTATATCCGTATTTTCTGCTTCTCTTTTTTTATTGGTTCACATCATTTTAACACACATAATAAAAGCGGTATTTGCTAAAATATAATAATTGACTTTTACTGCAAAAAAGACTATAATTTACTGGTATGCTTTTGTCTTTACAATATTGCTACAGTAAATTGTAGGGGCGGACAGTGTTCGCTTGGTCAAAGCTTTTGCCAATTGTCACTCTCCGTCCTTTAGTTATGCAATAAATACAGCATATTAGATTTTTTATGAACAGGGGTGCGTGAATGGAGCAGTCAGAAAAAAATACCATTATATCTTTAAGGGATATATTCGTCCGATTTGACGGAGAGGTAATATTAAACCATATAAATCTTGACTTTAAAGACAAGGAATTTATTACTATTCTCGGGCCGAGCGGCTGCGGAAAAACCACTACCCTAAGAATTATCGGCGGTTTTGTCGAACCTGAAAGCGGAGATGTTCTCTTTGACGGTAAAAGAATCAACGGCACACCGCCAAACAAAAGAAATGTTAATACGGTCTTTCAAAAATATTCGCTTTTCCCACATCTTAATGTGTTTGACAATGTCGCTTTCGGTTTAAAACTGAAAAAACTACCGAAAAACGAAATTAAAGAGCGTGTTTCAAAAATGCTTGCGGTTGTTGACCTTAAAGGATATGAAAAGCGAGCTATCACAAAACTTTCTGGCGGTCAGCAGCAGCGTGTTGCCATTGCAAGGGCTTTGGTGTGTGACCCGGAAGTTATTTTGCTTGACGAACCGCTCGGTGCGCTTGACCTTAAGCTAAGAAAGAGTATGCAGATTGAATTAAAAGAAATTCAGCAAAACTCTCAAAAAACTTTTATATATGTAACACACGATCAGGAAGAGGCTCTTACAATGAGCGATACCGTTATTGTAATGAACAACGGTGTTGTTGAACAGGTTGGCTCACCTGAAGATATTTACAACGAACCCGTAAATGCGTTTGTTGCGGATTTTATCGGCGAGGCAAATATTCTTAACGGCACAATGCTCGGCGACTGCCGTGTAGAAATTCTCGGCAAACAACTTGAATGTGTTGACAAGGGCTTTGGCGAAAACACACCTGTTGATGTTGTTATACGCCCCGAGGATATTGAAATCACTTCTCCGGAAAACGGTCAGCTTACAGGTACTGTTGTTAAATCGACTTTCAAGGGCGTTCATTACGAAATGAGCGTAATGTGCGGCAAGTGCGAAATCCTTATACATTCCACTTCTTCCGCAGAAATTGGCAGTCAGATCGGTATGCAGGTAATTCCGTTTAATATTCAGATTATGAATAAACTCCTGCCGTTCTATAATAATGAAATCGAAGTAACGGTTTCTTCCGCAAACGAAGACGAAAATACATTCAGCTTTGAGTTTGAAGACGAAACCATTGAAGTGCCAAATCATTATTTTAAGGAAGGCACAAAGTTAAAAATCATTCTTCCACCGGACGCACTTTCACTTGCGGGTGACGGCAACGGTGACCTTACGGATTTATATATTGAATCTGTTATTTATAAGGGTGAACATAATGAGATTATCCTTGAGTCGGACACACGAAAATGGCTTATGCTAAGCGACACTGACGAACAGGTTGCCACTTATGTACCGCTCTCGTTTGATTTTGATAAAGCGAAATTTGAAGTTTTATCCGATAAGGAGGGCTAAAGATGAAATCACGCAAGCCCTCTATTCCCTATATAATTTGGATGGCGGTATTTACAATGATACCGATGATAATGGTCGGTATTACAGCTTTTACAGGCAAAAACGGCGGATTTTCGTTTGAGGCTTTTGAAAAGGCTTTCTTTTATAAAGAAGTATTTTTAAGGTCGCTTTGGATTGCATTAATATCAACTGCAATCTGTTTGCTTATTGCTTATCCGCTTGCTTATATGCTTACAAAAATGAAACCGTCAACGCAGAATTTTGTAAATATGCTTTTGATGATTCCTATGTGGATGAACTTTTTGCTTAGAATATACGCATGGGTTACGATTTTACAGTCAAACGGTCCGCTCGATACAATTTTATCATTCTTCGGAATACACGGTACATACCTCGGAAATTCGGGTGCGGTTGTGCTCGGTATGGTTTATGAGTATCTTCCGTTTATGATTCTTCCGATTTACACTGTTATGAGTAAAATTGACAAGGGTCTTATTGAGGCGGCTCAAGACCTCGGTTCAAACGGATTTCATGTTTTCAGCAAAGTTGTGCTTCCGCTTAGTATCCCCGGTGTTATTTCGGGTATAACACTTGTTTTTGTTCCGTCGGCAAGTACATTCCTTGTAGCACAGTACCTCGGCGGCACAAAAGATATTATGATCGGTGACATTATAGACAAGGTGTTCTGGACAGACCAAAGTACGGGTTCGGCGATTTCGCTGATACTGATGGTATTCATCCTTGTGTTCCTTGTGCTTATGAATTTCTTTGGAGATGAGGAGGCGATTGCATAATGAAAAACAAGCATATTGCCTCAAAGATATATACAACGCTTGTGATGTTGTTTTTATATCTTCCGATTTTTGTACTCATTATATTTTCGTTCAACGATGGTAAAACTACTGTATGGAAAGGCTTTTCGTTCAAATGGTATGAAGAACTTTTCAGAGATGATAAAATTATAAACGCTCTCGGCAATTCGCTTATAATTGCCGTACTCGCATCAATTTTCGCAACCGTACTCGGCACTGCAGCAGCTATAGGAATAAGCAATTTCAAAGGTAAAAAAAGACTGCTTATACAAAGTGCGTCTAACATTCCGATTATCAGCCCTGACATTGTAATGGGCGTATCGCTTATGCTTTTGTTTACATTTTTAGGTGTTTTATTTAACTTTGAAATGGGTTTTGTTACCGTGCTTATTGCTCATATATGTTTTTGCGTTCCTTTTGTAGTGCTTAATGTTATGCCAAGAATACACAAGATGGACCAAAGCATTTATGATGCGGCGCTCGACCTCGGTTGTAATCAATGGCAGGCTTTTTACAAGGTGGTAATTCACGAGCTGATGCCGGGTATTTTCTCCGGACTTTTAATGAGTTTCACTTACTCTCTTGACGATTTTATAATCACATATTTTACAAGAGGCGCAAAATTTCAAAACTTATCAATTGAGATCTACTCAATGACACACAGAAGAATATCGCCGAAAATCAATGCGCTTTCCGCACTTTTGTTTTTAGCGGTACTTATCGTTATGATACTTATAAATATTCGTGACAAACACGAGGAAAAGGTGAAAAAATAAACTTAATAAGGGAGATTGAAAATGAAAAAATTTGGCTGTGTTGTTCTTTCTTTACTCATCGGTACAGCGGCTTGCAGTGCAATGGCAGGCTGCGGCAAAAGCTATGATGGTGAAGTTAATGTATATAACTGGGGCGACTACATTGCAAACGGCGAGGACGGTACGCTTGATGTAATTGACGAATTTGAAAAAGAGTACAACATCAAGGTAAACTACACCACTTACGAAACCAACGAAGAACTTTACAATATGCTTAAAAACAGCAATGTAAGTTACGATGTTATTATTCCGTCAGATTATATGATAAGCAAGCTCATAAGCGAAAATATGTTGCAGGAACTTGATTACAGCAACATTCCTAACAAAGATAACCTTATGGAACGCTTTAAAAATCTTTCCTGCGACCCTGAGGGTAAATACACTGTTTGCTACACCTGGGGCGTTACATCAATGGTTTATGACAAAACAAAAGTGGCAACAAAACCAACTTCATGGGAATCACTTTGGGATAAATCGTTAAGCGGCGACATTCTTATGTTTAACAACAGCCGTGACGCTATGGCAATTGCAATGCAGCTTTGCGGCATTAATCCTGCCGAATGCACAAAAGAAGATGTTGACAAGGCGGCGACAAAGCTTTCCGAACAAAAGCCTTTGCTTAAGAAATATGTAATGGATCAGGTTTTCACAGAAATGGAAAACAGTCAGTCGGCAATCGCACCGTACTACGCAGGCGATATCGTTATGATGATGGAAAATAACGAAGATTTGGACTATGCAATGCCCAAAAACGGCTCTAACCTTTTCTATGACGCAATGTGTATTCCTACTTGCAGTAAAAACAAAGAGAATGCCGAAAAATTCATTAACTTTATGCAGTCACCTGAAATTGCGGCAGCTAACTTTGAATATCTCTACTACGCAACACCTAATCAGAAAGCATATGACGAGTATCTTGACGAGGATATAAAGAATAACGAACTTATCTTCCCGAGTGACGAATATCTCGACAAATGTTATGTATTTACGAATGTACCCGACGATGTTTACAGCTATATGCAGGAACAGTTCGTAAAAATTCAGGCGGATAAATAATCAAAATCAAAGCAAACAGAGCAGACTTAAAATTACAGTCTGCTCTGTTTTTATGTTTGTATGATTTTGTTATGTATCAGAAATTAAATCAGCATTTTACTTTTTAATATTCTGTCGCATATCAAGCACATATTTTTCTCCTAATCACTTTTCGGTTATTACCTTATAGCAATCCGGGCGTCTGTCACGGAATATTCCCCAGCCGAGTCTGTTTTGAAAAATCTCGTCAAGGTCAAACTCTGCTGTAAGCACGGTTTCTTCATCTCTTGACGCAGATTTAATAATCTCTCCCGTTTCGTTTGTAATGAAAGATGAGCCGTAAAAAACAAGTGAGGAAGTCTGATTGCCGTTTTCGTCACAAGGGGTTACATCTTCCCTACCTATGCGGTTTGCCGCAATTACGGGAATTACATTTGCCGCAGAATGTCCCTGCATACATCTTCTCCAATGCGGCATACTGTCGTACTCAAGTATAGGTTCTGAACCGATAGCGGTCGGATAGAAAATCAATTCGGCGCCGTTTAACGCAAGCGCTCTTGCGGTTTCGGGGAACCATTGATCCCAGCAAATGCCTACACCGATTGTACCGAACTTAGTTTTAAAAGTTTTGAACCCCGTATCACCAGGAATAAAGTAAAATTTTTCCTGATAATAATGGTCGTCGGGAATGTGAGTCTTACGGTATAAACCCAGAATTTCGCCGTCCGCATCAATTACCGCAGCACTGTTAAAAAGGCGGTTTTCGTCACGCTCATAAAAGCTGACAGGAATAACAATTTCAAGTTCTTTCGCAAGTTTTGCAAAATGTTTTACAGCATCGTTTTCAAGGGTAGGCTTAGCAAAATTGTAGTAGTCATATCGTCTTTCCTGACAAAAATACTGTCTTTCAAACAGTTCGGGGAGTAAAACAATATTTGCGCCGTCTTTTGTTGCCTGTCGCACAAATTTTTCGGCATTTGCTATATTCTCCCAAACATCGGTTGTACATTTCATCTGAACCGCCGATACCTTAACTTTTCTCATATTTTACCTCCCTTATCGGTAAACGGAATTTGTTGTGTAATGCAGTGAATATTGCCTCCGCCGACAATAATATCTCTTGCATAAATCGGAATAATTTTTCTGTCTTTGCAAACTCTTTCAAGAATTTCTGCGGCAACTCTGTCGCTTTCGGCATTTTCACCGCCGAATTGAGGCAAAATCACAGCGCCGTTGCAAAAATAAAAATTAACATACGATGCTGCAAGCCTTTCTCCGACTTCTCTTGTGTCCTCTCCGTCCTCGAATATATATCCTTTTATATCGTTTTCGGTAACTGTCACGGGAATTTTCGGAACAGGCAGTTTATGAACCTTAATCTTTCTTCCTTTATTGTCGGTTGAATTTTCAAGAATATCAAGGCACGCTTTTGATATTGCATATTGCGGGTCATTTTCATCATCACACCACGCAAGTACAACCTCTGTCGGAGCGACAAATGCGCATATGTTATCTATATGACCGTTGGTTTCGTCATTATAAATACCCTTTGGCAGCCAGATTGTTTTATTTATACCGAGGTATTTATTCAGCTTTTCTTCAATCTCGGCTTTTGTCAGCTGCGGATTTCTGCCTTTGCTTAACAGACATTCTTCTGTTGTAATGAGCGTGCCCTCTCCGTCAGTATGAATTGAGCCGCCCTCAAGCACAAACGGATGTGCGTCATACAACGGAACGCCAAGCGTTTTGCAAAGTTCATATGGAATTTTATCGTCATTCTCCCAATTTGCATACAGACCGTCATATTCGCCGCCCCATGCGTTGAATTGCCAGTCGATGGCACGAATTTCGCCGTTATTGTTTACAACAAAAGTCGGGGCGGTATCCCTTGCCCATGCATCATCGGAATTTATATTCAAAACTTCCGCATTTTTAACACCTTCAAGGCAAGCCTTTGCGTGAGCAAATTTTTTGTCGCTTGCAAGCACAAATATCTTTTCAAACTCCGCAATTTTTCCTATAATTTCCGCAAAAACCTTTTCGGCAAATTTTGCCTCATAGCACCAACTTCCGGGTCTTTCGGGCCAAATCATAACGGTGGCGGAATGTTTTGAAAATTCAGCAGGCATACAAAAGCCATCGTCAGTCGGAAATTTGTTTTTTATATACTCAAAGCTCATTTATGAAAGCCTCTCTTTAAAATCGTTGTACGAAAATTCTTTTATAACCTCGCAGTTATCTTCATTATGCATAAGCACAATTGACGGCAGCGGCATACCATTAAAGGTATTGTTCTTTACCATTGAGTAAATCGCCATATCCTCAAAAATCAATCTGTCACCGATTTTAACTTCGCTGTCAAAGCTGTAGTCGCCGATTACATCGCCTGCAAGGCAGGTACATGAAGAGAGTCGGTATGTAAAAGGTTTTTCGTTCGGCTTGCCGCTGTTTTTCAGCGGCGGTCTGTACGGCATTTCAAGAACATCAGGCATATGACAGGCGGCAGATGCGTCAAGAATCAGAATATCAAGTCCGTTGTGAACAATGTCCATAACCTCTGTAATAAGATAGCCTGCATTCAGTGCCGCTGCCTCACCGGGTTCAAGATAAACTTCAACATCGTATTTATTTTGAACATATTTTATAAGATCAACAAGCGCCTTTGTATCATAATCATCTCGTGTAATATGATGTCCGCCGCCAAAGTTGAGCCATTTTGCGTTATAAAAATACTTGCCGAACTTTTCTTCAACCGCCTTAAAAGTAGACACCAAATCATCTGAATTTTGCTCGCACAATGTGTGAAAGTGAAAGCCCTCAACTCCGTCAAGCAAATCTTCTCTGAAATTTGCCTTTGTAACCCCAAGTCTTGAACCGTAAGCGCACGGGTCATAGATTTCGTGTCCCTCTTGTGTGGAAAATTCGGGGTTAAGTCGTATGCCTACGCTTACATCTGCATTTTGCCATTTATCCCTGTATTTTTCAAGTTGAGAAAATGAGTTAAAAACAATATGACCGCAGATTTTTAAAATCTCTTCAAAATCATTCTCCTTAAAAGCAGGTGCGAAAATGTGCGTTTCTTTTCCGAAACATTCGTGACCGAGTTTAGCCTCATAAAGCCCGCTTGCGGTTGTGCCCGACAGGTATTTGCTCATAAGCGGATACACGCAAAATGCCGAAAAAGCCTTTTGAGCAAGCAGGATTTTACAGCCTGTTCTGTCTTGAACACTTTTTAATATTTCAAGGTTTTTTATCAGCTTTTGCTCATCTATAACATAGCAAGGTGTTTTTAATTCTGTAAATTTCATCGGCTTACTCAACTGTTACGGGATTTTCGTCAACAACCCAAGGAAGACCGAATTTATTAAGTGCCTCCATATACGGATCGGGGTCAAACTCCTCAACATTATAAACACCAGGCTTTTTCCACTGACCGCTAAGAACAAGCGACGCACCGATCATAGCCGGCACACCTGTTGTGTATGATACAGCTTGCGAGCCGACCTCTTTATAGCACTCCTGATGGTCGCACATATTGTAGATGTAAATTGTCTTTTCTTTGCCGTCCTTAACGCCTGTAAAGATACAGCCGATATTTGTCTTGCCCTTAGTGCGTGAACCGAGAGATGCAGGGTCAGGCAAAAGAGCCTTTAAGAACTGAATCGGTACAATTTCTCTGCCATCATACATAACAGGCTCGGTAGAAAGCATACCGACATTCTCAAGGCACTGCATATGTGTAAGGTAGCTCTGTCCGAATGTCATAAAGAAGCGAATACGCTTTACATTCGGAATATTTTTTGCGAGTGACTCGATTTCCTCGTGGTGAAGCAGGTACATATCCTTTTCGCCCACACCGTCAAAGTTATACACTCTCTTAATCTCCATAGGTTTGGTTTCAATCCACTTGCCGTCTTCCCAATACGAGCCGTTTGCGGATACCTCACGAAGATTGATTTCAGGGTTAAAGTTTGTTGCAAACGGATAGCCGTGGTCGCCGCCGTTGCAGTCGAGAATATCTATATAATGGATTTCATCAAAATAATGCTTGAGCGCATATGCTGTAAATACGCTTGTAACACCAGGGTCAAAGCCTGTACCCAAAAGTGCTGTGATACCTGCTTTTTCAAACTTTTCTTTATATGCCCACTGCCACGAATAATCAAAGTAAGCGGTAAAGCCAAGGTCTTTGCAGCGTTTTTCATAAACAGCTTTCCATTCGGGGTCTGTTGTGTCCTCCGGTTCATAGTTTGCCGTATCAATGTAGTCTGTTTTGGTTTCAAGGCAGGCGTCCATAATTGTTAAATCCTGATACGGAAGTGCAAGGTTTAATACCGCATCGGGCTTGTATGAATTAATAAGAGCCACAAGTTCGTCCTTACTGTCGGCATTTACCTGTGCGGTTGTAATAACCGTTTTTGTTGTATTTTCAAGTTTTGCTTTTATAGCGTCACACTTTGATTTTGTCCTGCTTGCAATGCAAATTTCTGTAAAAACATCGCTGTTCTGACAACACTTGTGAATTGCAACACCTGCAACACCGCCACAACCGATAATTAAAAGTCTGCTCATTCTGTTTTCCTCCAATATATAAAATTATTTTTCTTCTTCTGCAAGTAAATCTTCAACATATTTCGGCAGCATAAATGCACCTCGATGAAGATTGGTCGTATAATACCAAGTTTTTATGCCACGCTTGTTCCATCTTTTAGCGTCAAGGTCTTTGAGCGGATGATACTTTTTAGATGCAAAGCCAAACAACCAATAACCTGCGGCACAGGTAGGAATATGCGCCTGATACACACGGCTTATCGGAAATGAGTTGTACACTCTCTTGTGCATAGCCTTACAAGCACCCTCGTCCTCATCATAGAACGGACTGCCGTGCTGATATACCATAATTCCGTCATCCTTAAGTGCCTTGTAGCAGCTGCCGTAAAACTCTTTTGTAAAAAGTCCCTCAGTGTGTCCGAACGGGTCTGTAGCGTCATTTATAATTAAATCATATTCGTTATGACTTGTTCTTAAAAACCTTAAACCGTCCTGATAATATATATTTACTCTTTTATCTTCAAGACCCTTTGAGTTGTCGGGGAAATATTCCTTGCACACCTCAACAAACATCTCGTCAGGCTCAACAACATCTATAACTTCAATCTCTTCATAATGTGAAAGCTCTCTGGCAACACCGCCGTCGCCGCCGCCGATTACAAGCACCTTTTTTACATTCGGATGAACCGCCATAGGCACATGAACAATCATCTCGTCGTAGGTGAACTCGTCTTTCTCACTGAAAATCACATTACCGTCTGAAGTAAGAAATCTGCCAAACTCCACAGAATCAAAAACATCAATTCGCTGAAAATCACTCTGACCGCTGAATAGCTGTTTTTCAACTCTTATAGAAAGTTCAACATTATCGGTATGTCTTTCAGAAAACCAAAATTCCATATAAACACTCCTTTGGTTTGTTTTTTACAAAACGCATTATTAGTAACCTTAAAAAACTTTATTTCAATACATTAAGTTTTTCAATATACGGGTCTTCCGTACCCTGCATTGAGCAGCCTTTTGCTTTTGCATAATTAATATACTCTATAATTTCATCTGTAATCATTTCACCCGGGGAAAGAATCGGTATTCCGGGCGGATAGCACATAACAAATTCACTGCAAATTCTTCCTGCCGTCTGTTCAATCGGCAACATTTCTTTGTCTGCATAAAACGCATCTCTCGGTGTTGCCGATACAATAGGCGGAATGTACTCCATACTAAGCATTTTTGCATTGTCCTTTGAATAAAGCCTTTTAATATCGGCAAGCGCACCTACAAGTCTTTCAATGTCCTGTATTCTGTCGCCGATTGAAATATAGGCAAGTATGTTGCCTATATCGCCGAATTCTATCTGAATATCGTATTCGTCACGCAGTAAGTCGTAAACTTCAATTCCGGCAAGCCCTATATCTCTTGTGTAAACTGAAAGTTTGGTTACATCGTAATCAAACACGCTGCTGCCATTGTTAAGCTCTCTGCCGTAAGCGTAGTAACCGCCGATTTCGTTTATCTCGTTTCGGGCATATTCAGCCATTTTCATTACTTTACCGAACGACTCTTTTCCTCTCAAGGCAAGGTTCCTTCTTGAAATATCAAGACTTGACATAAGCAGATAGCTTGCACTTGTGGTTTGAGTAAGATTTATAATTTGAGCCACATACTCCCAGCGTACATTTTTGTTTGTAAGCAGCAATGAGCTTTGCGTAAGACTTCCGCCGGATTTATGCATAGACACCGCCGCAATATCTGCATCTGCCGCCATAGCCGATACAGGCAAATCTTCACCGAAATAGAAATGTGTGCCGTGAGCCTCGTCTGCAAGCACTTTCATACCGTGAGCATGTGCAAGTTTTACAATTGCTTTTAAATCTGACGCAATACCGTAGTAGGTCGGATTATTTACAAGAATAGCAACGGCATCGGGATTTTCTTTGATTGCGTTTTCAACTTGAGAAAGTTCCATACCGAGTGCTATTCCGATTTTTTTGTCAACATCGGGATTTACATATGCAGGCACCGCACCGCAGAGCACAAGAGCATTAATAACGCTTTTGTGCACATTTCTCGGCAAAATAATTTTATCGCCTGCTTTGCATACAGACCAAATCATACTCTGCACTGCGGAAGTTGTACCTCCGACCATAAAAAATGCATGACCTGCGCCGAATGCATCCGCCGCAAGCTGTTCCGCCTCCAAAATTACCGATACGGGGTGACAGAGATTATCAAGCGGCTTCATTGAATTTACATCAAGACCTACGCATTTTTCGCCGAGAAGTTCAACGAGTTCGTGATTTCCTCTTCCTCTTTTATGTCCCGGCACATCAAAGGGCACTACCCTTTGTTTGCGAAATTTTTGCAGAGCCTCATACAGGGGGGCTTTCTTTTGTGTGTTTATATCCATTTACATTACCCTTTCGGCTTATCAAAAATAATGCAACAAAAAACAGGCGGCACAATGCACCACCTGTTTGATTAACGGATATATGATTTATTTTCTGTAGCTTATGCCGACAGTTAATAGAAGAATTCCGTTTTCAGAGCTAATGTAGCAAATATACCGTTCTGCTCTTATTGACCGTTTCACAAGTGATGTGCTGTTGCACTGATGATAAGTAATCGACTTATAAAATTTGAGCTTTTAACTCAATCAATAATGTGGCTTGCACCACGCTCGGCAGCTGACCCGCCTGTCCGTATGGGCTTAACTTACATATGCAAGTGGTCATATATTTGCATGAAAACAGAAATCTTTTTCACGCTAAATTAAGTAAGATATACTCTTACAACAAATTTATAATAAACCAAAACTAATATTTTGTCAAGAAATTTATAGGGTTTTACATAAATTTTATCTTAGAGTTCCTGTATAATTCTCTTAAGCAAATATGTTCGGTTAAACGGGAAAGAAAAATAATAACCGTCCGCAAAATCTCTTGTAGCCGCAATCATTTCTTTTGCAAGTTCAACACCAACATTTTCGCCGTCTTCACGGTCGGCAGTTTCGGGATAACGCTCAATAACTTCATCCGTAACATTAACTCCCGAAATTTCGTTTTTCATAAACAGAGCATTTTTTCGGCTGACCAACGGCATAATTCCGCACAAAATTCTTGCGCCCGTTTCTTCTTTTACTCTGCGCAAACGCTCGGCATCTTCTGCTGTAAATACAGGTTGAGTAAGGAAAAATTCTGCGCCTGCCTCCATTTTCTTTTGCACACGCTTAATTTCCGATTCTATTCTTCGTCTGCTCTGATTTATAGCGCCGCCGTAAGTGAGCGGACTGTCTTTTAATGCCTCGCTGTTCATTTCATCGGCAATGCGCATAAGACCTACGGAGTCGAAATTAAACACAGACTTTACTACTTGTCTTGCCATAACGGGGATAGGGTCGCCTGTTATGATAAGAAAATTATTAATGCCGTTTATACTTGCACCAAGAAAAGTTGAGCGCATGGCAATGGCGTTTTTGTCACGGCAACAGATGTGCGGCATAACCTCAAAACCCGTTACATTCTTGACTTTCTGCGCCATAAGCACAGAGTCGATTCTTGTTCTGCCCGAAGGAGAATCGGGAAATGTAAGTACATCTACTCCAAGACCTTTGAGCATATGTGCTGCCTCAAGCAGTTTTTTATCATCTGCGCCGAAAGGCGGAGCAAGTTCTACCGCAATAAGCTTTTTATCTTTAATTGTACCGTCGGCATTTCTGAAAAAGCTCTTTTTTATAACAGGCTTTTCGTTTTCGTTGTTTGCGGAAGTTTCATCCGATTTTACGGTAGGTGTAAGGTCAATGGTTTTTGCAACTTCTCTTATGTAATCAGGTGTTGTACCACAGCAACCGCCTATAATATCCGCTCCGAGCAAAGCCATACCATTTACCTTAGACGCAAAATATATCGGATTATCAGCATATTTTACACGGTTGCGCACAAGTAAAGGATAACCGGCATTTGGCATAGCCGTGGCAAAACAATTGTTGTTAAGATTAATTTTTGACAATATCTGCTGCATATGGGCAGGACCTACACCACAGTTAAGACCTACGGCGTCAACGCATTTTGAAAATGCAGTTTCGCTAACAAGCCTTTCCGCACTTTCGCCCGCCTCACTGTAACCGTACTGATTCACGCAGAACTGCACAATTATAAACGGATTACATTCCTCTTTAATTCTCTTTATTGCAGGCATAATATGTTCGGACTGTGTAAAGGTTTCAAAACATAAAATATCTGCGCCCTCATCTATAAAAGTTTTCGCAATCTGATAGTATTCTTCTTCCACAGCCTCAAAATCAGGCTGAAAAACTGCGGGAACAGGACCGATATTGCCTGCGATAAATATTTCTTTTCCGCTCTGCTCAACAGCTTCTTTTGCAATTTTGTAAGCCGCTTTTATATTTTCCTTAACCTGTTCGATTGAGCAGTCAAGAGAGTATGTGTTGCTCGCAAAAGTGTTGGTTCTGATAAGTTTTGCACCGCTGTTTATATACTCGGTATGAATTTCCGATATTCTCTGTGAAGCGGTAATATTTGCATATTCGGGAATATCGACCGTTTTATATTTTTGGGAATAGTATGTGCCGAAAGAGCCGTCTGCAATCAGCTTGCTCTTTTTAAGGTATTCTCTGATATTCATAATTTCTCCTATATTTTTATTATGCCTGCTTTGCGCAAGCCTTACAATTCGGGTTTTGTTTCGGGAGTTTTATTTTGCGAAAAGACGCATTTAAAGCATTGTAAATAAGCATATAGCCGCATAAAAGTTCACCCTTTGAGAGTAAAAACTTTATTGCCTCCATTGCCTGCAAACTGCCTGTTACTCCGCAAGCCGCACTTATTACCCCTACCTCCTTTGGAAGAGGTACATCGCCCGCTTTCGGTTCTTCTTCAAAAACACATCGGTAGCACGGGGATTTGTGCGGAATATATGTCATAAGCTGACCTTCAAAACCGACAACGCCTGCATGACAAAACGGCTTTTCCGCCTTTACACAGTAATCGTTAATCAAAAACTTACTGCCGAAATTATCGGTACAATCAAGCACAAAATCATAATCAGAGATAAGCTCGGCTATATTTTCACTGTTCACATATGTTTTGTAGGTTTTGACATTAACATCGGGATTCAACTTATTTATTTTTTCCTTAGCCGATTCAACTTTTGCTTTGCCAATATCGGCACAGTTATGTATAACCTGTCTTTGCAGATTAGACACATCAACTTCGTCGGCGTCTGCAATGCCAATTGTGCCTATTCCTGCGCTTGCAAGATACATAAGCGCAGGTGAGCCAAGACCGCCCGCACCGATTACAAGTACGCTTGAAGAAAGCAACTTTTTCTGTCCGCTCTCTCCTATCTCTTTCATTACAAGCTGTCTTGAATAGCGTTTGTTTTGTTCGTAGGTTAAATTCATAAAAACTCCTAAAATAAAAATCAGGGCAGAAAAACTCTGCCCTAATATTTTAATACTATTTAATTGCAATTGTCAACTTAAATCAGATAAAATCTTTAATATCCTCGCAAATCTGCTCTTTGGTGAGATGATTTTCGGCAAGAACTTCATTATAGTCATATCTGTCGAGAAACTCTTTCTTTAAGCCGTAGTTAAATACTTTGACATCCGATTTACCGTAAAATCTTGCAATTTTTTCGCCGAAACCGCCGTTAAGAATACCGTCCTCAAGTGTAATTACAACATCATGAGTTTTTGCAAGTTCTGCAAGCAAGTCTTCGTCCGTACCTGTAATGTAAACAGGATTTACAACGGTAGCGTCAATACCGTACTGCTTTTTAATTTCATCGGCAACACTTTCACCGAGCTGATAGAATGTGCCGAGTCCGAGAATTGCAACCTTGCCGCCTTCTTTTGTGACGCTGTATTTGTTAAGGTTGTCAAAGTCAATCGGTTTGTAATTCGGATTTGAAACAACTCCGTTGCCCGGTACTCTGATTGCAACAGGGTACTTTCTCTGCGACATACTCCATTCAACCATAGCAAGATATTCTTCCTTGCAAGTAGGTGCAAGATATACAAGGTTCGGAATATTTGAAAGCATTGCAATATCGTAGATACCGAGGTGAGTTACATCGTTCATACCGAATACTGTCGCAGCAAAAACAATAATTGTAACAGGGTTTGAATTAATACATAAATCCTGTGAAATCTGGTCATATGTTCTCTGTATAAATGAACTGTAAACACCGTAAACAGGTTTAGCGCCGTTTTTTGCCATACCCGAAGCAAGGGCTACTGCGTGCTCCTCGGCAATGCCTACATCAATAAACTGCTTGCCGGCAATATCACGCTTATCCTTTGTAAAGCCTGCAACTGTAGGTGTGCCCGAAGTAATAACGGCAACGCTCTTATCGTTCTTCATCTTATCAAGAAGATAATTTACCGTAATATCATCATAGCTTTCGCCGTCAAATTCAAATTTAGATCTGCCTGTTTCAATGTCAAACGGCATACACCAGTGCCAATTCTCTTTGTCTTTTTCGGCAGGAGCATAACCCTTACCCTTTTGTGTGCAAATATGAACGACTACAGGGTGGTCAATGTCTTTTACGTTTTCAAAAGCTGAAATAAGCTGTTCAATATCGTTGCCGTCCTTGACAAATACATAGTCAAGTCCCATTGCCTTAAAGAGGTTACATTCGGCTTTACCGTCCGTATCTCTTAAAAGTTTGAGATTTTTATAAAGTCCGCCGTGATTTTCGGCGATAGACATATCGTTATCGTTTACAATAATAATAAAGTTGCCGTCAAATTCGCCTGCATAATCAAGACCCTCAAGAGCCTCACCGCCGCTGAGTGAACCGTCACCTATAACTGCAATTACATTTTCCTTGCCGCCGTTTAAATCTCTTGCCTTTGCAAGACCCGACGCAAGGCTGACAGATGTTGAGGTGTGACCGATATTAAATAAATCGTGCTCGCTTTCGTCAGGATTTGCATAGCCTGAAACATCGTCATACTTATCTTCAAAAATGAATGCGTCTTTTCTGCCTGTAAGAATTTTGTGGCAGTAACTCTGATGCGATACATCAAAGACAAACTTGTCAACAGGTGAATTAAACACATAATGCAATGCTATAATAGCCTCTGCCATACCGAGGTTAGGGCCGAAGTGTCCGCCGTGGATACTTAGCTTTTTAATGAGGACTGTACGCATTTCCTGTGCAAGCTGTTTCATTTCTTCCGTATTGAGTGCTTTTACATCTTGAGGTGAATTAATTTTTTCAATATACATAATAACATCTCCTGTAAATTTTATAAAGATATTATAACTGTTAAAGCTGACTTTAAGTCAATAGTTTTTTTAAATTTTTTGCAAAAAATTTGCAGATGCCGTTTAAATCGACATCTGCAAATAAAATTATGAAATTGAAATTACATTGTATCCCTGGTCTTCGACAGTTTTCTTGAGTACATCGTTTGAAACTTCTGCGGTAAGTGTTACAACAGCTGTGCCTTTTTCGTGGCTTACTTCTGCCTGACTAACCTGTGCAAGTCCCTCAAGACTTTGTTTTACTCTGCCCTCGCAGTGTGAACACATCATACCGTCAATTTTCATTGTCTTTGTCATAGCATTATCATCCTTTTTTGATTTATATTTTATTTTTCTGTCTTTCTTTGGATTTGTAATGTCAAAGAAATTCAGCCTTAGAGCATTGGTTACAACGCAGAAACTCGACAGGCTCATTGCCGCTGCACCGAACATCGGATTAAGCTGCCAGCCGAGCAACGGAATCCAAACGCCTGCCGCAAGCGGAATACCGATAACATTATAGATAAATGCCCAGAAAAGATTTTCGTGGATATTTCTTAATGTTTTGCGGCTAAGTCTTACCGCTGCGGGAACATCCGTAAGTTTGCTCTTCATAAAAACAACATCGGCGGCATCAATTGCAATGTCTGTGCCCGAGCCGATAGCCATACCTATATCCGCTCTTGTGAGTGCGGGTGCGTCATTTATACCGTCGCCGACCATAAGAACCTTGCCCTGCTTTTTGAGTTCGGCAACAACTTTTTCTTTACCGTCAGGCATAACGCCTGCAATAACTTCGTCAACACCTGCAAGTTTTCCTACAGCCTTAGCTGTTCTCTCATTGTCGCCCGTGAGCATTACAACCTTAATGCCCATATTTTGTAATTGTTTAATAGCCTGCGGACTTTCCTCTTTTATTACATCGGCAACGGCTATTATTCCCAAAAGCTTGTTATCGAGCATAAAGAACAGCGGTGTTTTGCCCTCTTCGGAAAGTTTGTCGGCTTTGCTTAATATATCGTTTGAAATACCGATAATTGAAGAAATATATTTCTTACTGCCGCCGATAATCCTTTTACCGTTGTATTCGGCAGACAATCCGTTACCCGATTCAGCCTTAAAATCTGTAACTTCATACGGATTTAAAGAAAGTTCCTCCGCTTTTACGATTATCGCTTTTGCAAGCGGATGTTCACTCTTTGTTTCAATGGAATAAGCATACTGCAAAAGTTCATTTTCTGTGATTTCAAGCGGAATAATATCTGTAACCTTTGGTTCGCCCTTAGTGATTGTACCTGTCTTGTCAAGTACGGCAATTTGAGTTTTGCCTGCCTCTTCAAGAGATGCTGCGGTTTTAAAAAGAATACCTTTTCTTGCGCCCATACCGTTGCCTACCATAATTGCAACAGGTGTGGCAAGTCCCAATGCGCAAGGACAGCTGATTACAAGAACAGATATACCCCTTGCAAGCGCATAGCCGACAGTTTGACCGCACAAAAGCCATACGGCAATAGTAACAACAGCAATAACAATTACAACAGGCACGAACACACCCGATACCTTATCGGCAATCTTAGCGACAGGCGCTTTTGTAGCCGCAGCATCGCTAACCATTTTTATGATTTGCGATAAAGCCGTATCTTCGCCGACAGCCGTAGCACTGCACTTGATAAATCCCGATTTATTAATCGTACCTGCCGACACGCTGTCACCGACAACTTTATCGACAGGAATACTCTCTCCTGTAAGAGCCGACTCGTCAACAGCTGTACTGCCGTCTGTGATTTCAGCGTCAACGGGAATACTCTCACCCGGACGAACAACGAATACATCGCCTTTTTTCACCTTATCAACAGTTACTTCGGTTTCTTTGCCGTCAATCAACAAGGTTGCTTTTTTAGGTGCAAGGTTCAAAAGTGCCTTGAGCGCATTTGTCGTCTTACCTTTTGAGTGAGCCTCAAGCATTTTGCCCACCGTAATCAGCGTAAGAATCATTGCCGCCGATTCAAAATAGAACTCGTGCATATAACTCATAACAAGTTCAGCATTGCCTTTTACCTGTGCATCGGTCATAGCAAAAAGTGCATATACACTGTACACAAACGATGCACCCGAGCCGAGGGCAACAAGCGTGTCCATATTAGGTGAACGGTGAATCAGGCCTTTAAATCCGCTTATAAAAAATTTCCGGTTTATAACCATTATTATAACGCAGAGCAAAAGCTGAGCAAGTCCCATTGCGATATGATTGTCCGCAAAAAACGCAGGCAACGGCCAACCCCACATCATATGCCCCATTGAAATATACATCAATACGACAAGAAAGCCGACAGAGGCAATCAGTCTGTGCATAAGTACAGGCGTGTCTTTATCTTTCAATTGATCGGTTTCGGCAGACTGTTTTTTCTCTGCGCCTGCCACACTCGCACCGTAACCCGCCTTTTCAACGGCTGCGATTATGCTCTCGTCACTTGCACTGCCCTCTACTCCCATAGAATTTGTAAGCAGGCTTACCGAGCAGGACTGTACGCCCTCAACCTTTGAAACCGCTTTTTCAACACGGGAACTGCAAGCAGCACAACTCATTCCCGTAACATTAAATTTTTTCATCAAAAGCACCTACCTCATAAGCTTTTGCAAGGTTGCGACAAGGTCGTCAATTGTTTCGTCTTTACCGTTGCGAATATCCTCCGCCACACAGGTTTTGATATGATTTGCAAGCAGCTCTTTATTAAATGAATTGAGCGCCGCATTAACGGCAGAAACCTGAACCAGAATATCGGTGCAATAGGCATTTTTCTCAAGCATACCTTTAATACCCCTTATCTGCCCCTCTATGCGGTTAAGACGATTGATGAGAGCTTTGTACTCTTTCTCGCTTCTTTGCTTTGTTTTATTACTGTGACAATTTTCACATGCCATAAAATCAGTCCTTTATACTTTCATACCCCATAAGGGTATATTCATTATATACCCCCGTATGGTATATTGTCAATACTAAGATATTAATTCCAAAAATTTTATAGATATACTTATAGCAAAAAGCATTATATGCACCTTAAAACCTGTCACATACTTTTTCGTACGAAATTCGTGCAAAATGAAATTTAAAATTCTCTTGATTTTTAAAAATAAATCTGTTATAATAATTTCATTGCGGATTAAGCGATTAGCTCCGCCTCGGTTTACTATGCCGTGTAAAAATTAAGAGCACCTATGCGGGTGTGGTGGAATTGGCAGACACGCAAGATTTAGGTCACACTACCTCGGTGAAACAATTTAATATTTTGATTTTCGCAAGTTTATCTTGTTGAAATACACACGTGCGGGCGTGGCGGAATTGGCAGACGCGCTAGATTTAGGTCACACTACCTCGGTGAAACAATTTAATATTTTGATTTTCGCAAGTTTATCTTGTTGAAATACACACGTGCGGGCGTGGCGGAATTGGCAGACGCGCTAGATTTAGGT
>ENA-ORTY01000107-ORTY01000107.1-human-gut-metagenome-genome-assembly--contig:-NODE-107-length-101714-cov-8.842572_pt1 | contig 101714 bp, 123 predicted proteins | sample MGYA00241917_ERZ509198 | MGnify/ENA primary metagenome ERZ509198 (study PRJEB26280, sample SAMEA2338857) | human gut metagenome | biome: human gut; feature: human-associated habitat; material...
ATATTTATTTTTTGTACTTAAGTTTTAAAGCTTTTTATCGTTCTTTTATAAATATATATTTATTTTTAATATTTACTTATATATTATTACTATATAAATAATTTTATAATGTAAAAAACTATATTTATTTTACAACCTGTACTCTTAAAAAGCTGTCGTTTTATAGGCATAAAAAAAAGAAATAATCAACAAATTTTGATTATTTCTTTTTGTATTTCATTTTATAATTTAATTTATTACAAATTATTTGTTCATTCCCTTATTTTTTCTTAAAAAAGATGGAATATCTAAATTGTCTGATGAATTTGAGCTATCTGTTGACATAGGGATTGAATTTAATTTTCTGTCCCAGGCTTTATCTATTATGTCTCCTACTGGTGTTCCTGAAGATAATGGATTTCTATCATTTTCAAATCCTGTTGCAATAACAGTTACTAAAATATCTTCATCTAAACTTTCGTCTATAACTGCACCAAAGATTATATTTGCTTCTGGGTCTACACTGCGTTGAATTAATTCTGCTGCTGTGTTTACTTCATGTAATCCTAGGTTAGTTCCACCTGTAATATTAATAATAACTCCTCTTGCACCTTCTATAGATGTTTCTAGTAATGGGCTTTGAATTGCTTGTTTTGCTGCATCTTCTGCTCTATTTTCTCCAGATGCTCTACCAATACCCATATGTGCCATTCCTGTATTTAACATTATTGTTTTAACATCTGCAAAGTCTAAGTTTACTAATCCAGGAATTGCTATTAAGTCAGATATACCTTGTACACCTTGTCTTAATACATCATCTGCCATTTTGAAAGCTTCTATTATTGATGTTTTTCTATCTATAATTTGTAGTAATTTGTCGTTTGGTATAACAACTAATGTATCTACTTTACCTTTTAAACTCTCTATTCCTCTTTCTGCTTGAGATAATCTCTTTTTCCCTTCAAATGTAAATGGTTTTGTAACAACTCCTATTGTTAATATTCCCATTTCTTTTGCTGCTGCAGCTACTATTGGTGCTGCACCTGTACCTGTTCCTCCGCCCATTCCAGCAGTAACAAATACCATATCTGCTCCACGTAATGCCTCTGCTATTTCAGCTTTACTTTCTTCTGCAGCTTGCGCTCCTATATCTGGGTTTGCTCCAGCTCCTAAACCTCTTGTTATTTTTTCTCCTATTTGTATTTTTGTTGCAGCTTTTGAAACTAATAGTGTTTGTCTATCTGTATTTACTGCAGTAAATTCTACTCCTTTAATTCCAGAATCAACCATTCTGTTTACTGCATTATTTCCAGCTCCACCTACACCTATAACTTTAATGGTTGCTGTTCCATCTAGCATTGTATTATCATCCATATTGTTATTATCCATCAACATAAAGTCTATTCCTCCTCTTTAATACTATATATTTTTTAAAATTAATAACTAAATTTAACTATAAAAGAATTCTTTTATTCTTTCAGCAATATTTTTAAATATATTTTCTTTTGAGTCTGTATCTATACTGCTTGATACAGTTCTTACAAATGGTTTAGAAGCAATATATCTTACTAAAGAATATGCTGTTCTATATTCTGGTTTTATTGTACTTACTAGTCTTCCTGTTGCAATTTTTACAGGTATGTTTAATATAATCTTTCCTGCAACATCACTTTTGCTTATTGTTGTAATACCTTGTCCTGTAAGTACTACATTATTTATCCTAGATTTAATTCCTTTTGTAGTTATATCTTTATTTACTAATGAAAATATCTCTTCTATTCTTGCTTCAATTATTTCTATTAATTCAGAACTTTTTATAACTTTTTTAGAATCATCTTTATATGTAGTCAATAATATTTCATTATCATTGTCTATATATGACTTCATAGCTAAACTATATTGCTTTTTTAGTCTCTCTGCTTCTTCTTCTGAAATACCAAGTACTATAGATATGTCGTTTGTAATGTTGTCTCCACCTAATGGAATTGTATTTGTATATATAAAATCATTACCTTCGAATACTCCAAGCTCTGTATTTCCAGCTCCTATATCAATTAATAAAACATTGTCTGTTAATTCATTAGCATCTAATATTAAATTTCTTTCTGCTAAGCTAACTGGTATTAATCCATCTATATCTATGTCTATTTTTTTAAATATGTTGGCTATTTTTCTTATATATTCTTTATCTGCTAATATTACCTGAGCATTTAATGTAAATGATGCACTTAAGCTTCCAATTGGATCTTGTACTACTTTCCCATTATCTAAAATAAATTCATCTTCTACAATATCAATTAGTTGCATGCCTTCTGGTATTGTTATATCTTTAACTTGCATGATAGAAGATGATACATCTTTTGCGGAGATACCCGCATATTTATCTTTTGCATCTTTAGTAATAGTATTTTGTACAATTGTAACATACTTACCTGGTATAGTAACATAAGCAGAATTTATTCCAAAGTTTAGTTCTGTTTCTGCATCTTTTACAAGCTTACTAATAGATAACATTATTTCTTCTTCGCTTATTATTTTGCCTTTTTTTATTCCACTACATTTTTGTGTACCTGTATATAATGTCTCGACTTGGTTAAAGCTGTTAACTTCACCTATTACTAAGCTTACTTTTGAGGTGCCAATGTCCATTCCTACAATTATATCTCCTACTGCCAAGACTCATTCCTCCATTTTTTCGTCCTCTTATTACAAATTCTTTTCTAATGTTAATACTTGTCTAAGAATATTACATTTTTCTAAAAAAGTCAATAGGATTTGTCGTATTTTTGTAATATTTTCGTAAAACTTCTGTAACATATTTTATATACTATTCTTGCTTTTCCTTGTCTCTAGTTTGTTCCGATACATTTGTAGTTTCTACTTCTTTTTTTGCATTTTTTCTATTCGTCCATTTTTCCAAATAATATCTCCTTATACTTGCTAAATTATTAAACATTCTTCCTACAAATACAACTATTGCTGCCAAATATATATCCACATTTAATTTTTGTCCTAGAATTGTTAATAAAATTGAAAGTATTGCATTTCCGAAAAATCCTGTTACAAATATTTTTAAATCGAAGTTTTTCTTTAATAAAGAATTAATTCCTCCAAAAACAGAATCTAATGCGGCTATTATAGCTATTGCTAAATATCCAGAATATGTATAAGGTATAATAGGTGCATATATTCCTATTAATGCTCCAACCAAACATCCAACTACAATTGCTATTAAAACCATTATTCCTTTTCCTCCTTTTCGTAAGCATAATTAAATTTCATTTCTCCATCATATTTTGGAATTTGTACTTCTCTTTTTTGTTCTAATCTTACTATTAATCCACCACTTGTATATTTATCTATAAAACCACTATCTTTTAAACTAAGTATACTCGTTAAATATGTTTGATCTCCTATTGCTTTTACCTCATATGGTGATGCAATCCTCTTTGCCCCATTTACAATGATATATGAATTATTAATTTCTGCTATTTCTGAAGTATTTATTATTCTAGAACCATTTATTGATATAGCTTCTGCTCCTGCATATTTAAGTTCATTTACCAAATCTACTAGATAAGAAGCTTGTACTTCACTTTCTCCATCTTCTACAGTAACAATTACACCTGATCCTTTTACATTAGTTTTCCCTAAAATCATATTAGTTTGTTTAAGCTCGCTTTCAACTAAGTTCTTAGTTTCTTGTTCGTCATTAGCTTTTTGCTCATATTCGAAAATTCTATTATTAGTTTCTTCTAATTGTTCACTCGCCTCATTATATTTGCTTTTCCATTCTGATAATGATGTTCTTAATTCAGCTTCCCTCATTGTTTCTATTGCTGTTATGTCTGTTTCTTCTACAGTTTTAAATTGTACCAGAATTGTTGCTATAAGTACAACACAAATTAGAGCAATTATAATAGATAACACTATTTTATTAATCTTTTCTTTATTCAAACTATTTCATTCCTTTCTAGCATATATACCTTATATTATGTATGAACTAATTATCATTTTTTAAATATTTAGTTGTTATAATTCCTTCGTATTTTTTTACTGTTAAACCTTCTGATTTTTTTACATCTACTATAACTCCATCATCTTTCATTCTTTCTAAATATCCACCTGGTATATTTAATGATGTTTCTAAAGTGGCTGCCGATCCAATTGCTTTAATTACATATGGAGACCCTAATTTTTTATTATTTATTTTAATTATAATTCCTTCACATGTAATAGAAGAAGTTTGAACTATTCTCTCTCCATTTATTGATATAGCTTCTGCTCCTGCATTTTTTAAATCATTTACAACTTGTAATAAATCCGAATTATGTACTATAACATCTGTTGCCATTAATGAAGATGATAATATGTCAGAACTATTTGTTGTTCCATCTTTTAATGTTATTATAATGCCCTCTCCTGTTACATCTGTTTGACACAGCAACATGTTATTTAAACTTAATTCTTTTTGTTTTTCTTTAGCTTCGCTATCGTCTTTTGTTGCATCTACTCTTATTTGTTCCAATCTTTTAGTTGCATTTCCTAATTCTTCATAAACATTGTCATATTTTTCTTTCATTCTTAAAACTTGGTCTCTTAAATCGTTTTCTTCCATAGTTTGCGCAACTGTTGAATTTGAAGTATTAGTAGTCTTTACTTGCACAAATATAGCTATAGTCAAAACAAAACAAACTAATCCTAATGTAACTGCTGCTATTACTCTCCTATTTAAATTCACTTAAAATTTTCCTCCTTAACTATATACTTTTACACTTTCTTTCTAAATATTGCACCTTTATTTTCTAAGTCTGTATTAACAAAAATTTCTCCTTCGTCTTTTTCCTTATTAATTATATCTGAAACATATAACATTTTTAAAGCTAAATTAGTAACATCTCCCAAATGAACTATCTTCTTTTCTTTCTTCATTTCTACTACATAGTCATCTTTATTAGTTATATCTATTTTATTAATTAGTTTGTCTAAGTTATTTGATTTTGCAGATTCTAAAATCCTTAATACATCTTCTAATTTTTCTAGATCATCTGAGCATAGTCTATTACCTGGCTTTATTTCTTCCTTTTTTGTTGTAACTCCAACTATTAATGGCATACTTTTATCTAATTCTGTAGTTTCTAACATATATCCTTGGTTATTAATTAACATATACATATTAGAAAAACTTATTTGATATGTAGCTGTTCTTTCTGTTACAACAATTGTTACTACATCTGGTAATGTCCTTTTTATTTCTACAGTGTCTATATATGCATTTTGCTTTACTTTTTCTCTCGTATCTTGTTTATTTATTTTAAAAATATTTTCGTCTTTCCTTAATTGTGACAAACTTAAAATTTCCTCAGATGATATTTTACTATTTCCACTAACATTTATATTTTTTATATTAAATATTGGAGATAATAGGAAAAATGTTACTCCTCCTACTAAAATAAAAATCATCATTAGTATTTTTATTGTTTTGAAAATCTTTTTTCTCTTTTTCTTCTTTTTTTCCTTTTCTTTTGGAGACTCATATCCCTTTATTTGTTCATCATCATATAATTTATCGCTAATATTTATTTCTTCAATTTGTAAATCATTTTTGCTTACATTTTTATTGTTTTTAACATTAGTGCTTTTATTACTTGTTTGTTTTTTATTTTTTATTGTATTAGAGTTGTGTGGCTTATTTTTTGTAATTTTACTTTTGTTTTTATCTTTACTGTTTTGACTTTTTATATTACTGTTTCTTTTTTTAGTACTTTTTTGTTTTTTTACTGGCTTGTCCTCAATTCTTTTTAAGCCAATGATTATTTCGTTGTCTAAATCCATTGGCTCATTCTTTTTATTCTTAGATTTCTTTTTTGGAGATACAGTTTTTGTCTTGTTTTTAGATTTTACTACATTTTTATTTTTTGATTTATTTGGCTCTACTTTTTTCTCTCCTAAATAAAAGAAATCTAAGTTTTCTTTTTCTTTTGCTTGTTTTGCCATTTACTCACCTTCTTTTACAATAATATTTGCTCCTAATGTTCTTAATTTTTTGTCTAACCCTTCATAACCCCTTAATATATGCTCTACATCTGTTACTTCTGTAATTCCATCTGCCACTAACCCCGCTAAAACCATTGCAGCTCCACCTCTTAAGTCTGTACTTTTAACTTTTGCAGCTGAAAGTTTTCTTACACCTTTTATAATTGCAGTTTTTCCCTCTGTTGTAATTTTTGCTCCCATTTTATTAAGTTCTTGTGTATATTTATATCTATTTTCAAATATATTTTCTACAACAACAGACGTACCTTTTGCAGTTGTAAGCATACTAGCAAATATAGACTGCATATCTGTAGGGAAACCTGGATATGGCATTGTTTTTATATCTACTGCTTTAATTTTTTTAGTTCTATTTAGAATTATTTCATTCTTTTCTACTTCTATATTACAACCACATTCTTCTAATTTTGCAATAATAGGACTAATATGGTTTGCATTTACATTTGTTAATTTTAAATTTCCTCCTGTAGCAGCTCCTATGCAAAGAAGTGTTCCTGCTTCTATTCTGTCTGGCATAACTGTATAGCTAATATTTTTTAATGTTTTAACACCTGTTATTTTTATTATTTTAGTTCCTGCACCTTCTATTTTTGCACCCATTTTATTTAAGCAATTTGCTAAATCTACTATTTCTGGCTCCATTGCGGCATTTGTAATTTTGGTTGTTCCTTCTGCAAATGTTGCAGCTAAAATAATATTTTCTGTTGCGCCTACACTTGGAAAATCTAAGTTAATATCTGCGCTTATTATTTTATCACATTTACATGTAATAAATCCATAGTTTTCCTCAATATTTATTCCCATTTTTTTAAAAGCACTTAAATGCAAATCAATTGGTCTTGCTCCAATATCACATCCACCAGGATATGAAAACGTTGCTTCTTTAAATCTTCCAAGTATTGCACCTGCTAAAACAACAGTTGACCTCATTTGACTCATTAAATGTTCTGGTATCTCTTTATCTGACATATTTTTAGTATTAATTTCTATTTTGCCATGACTTTTCTTTACTTTACATCCTAAATATTTTAATATTTCTAAAGTAATTCTTGTATCTCTTATGTCTGGTATGTTATATAACTTTGTAGTTCCTCCATTTAAAATTGTTGAGGCAATAATCGGAAGAGATGCATTTTTTGATCCTGAAACACTTACTTCTCCTCTTAATTTTTTACCGCCTTCTATTATGTAACTAGACATTATATTCACCCTTTCAAATTAAATTTTCTTATTTATTTGCTATATTTTATGTTTTCTTAACATAAAAGGTGAATAGTGTAACTATTTTTGTAATAAACTAATAGTAAAAAAGTTCTAAAATTTTAATATTGTCATTAAAATTTTAGAACTTTTTTATATTAATGCTTTTTCTATTTTATCTATATTTTCAATTGTCTCTACATAACCTCTATCATAACAAAATTCTAATTTTTTTATATCAAATACACTAGCTTCTGCTACATCTACTTTTAATATATAATCACTATTAATAATTCTTTCTGAATCTCTATCATCAAACACTATGTCTATACATCTCATAAATATATCTATGGCATTTCTAGGATTTTCTTCTTTATTTGGTGGAAATGTAACTGTTATTTTTTTATCTACACCTAATTTTTTTAGTTCTTCTACAGGTATATTATCCAAAACTCCACCATCTACAAATTTATATTTATCATATTCAAATGGAGAAAAAATTCCTGGGTAACTACAACTTGCTCGTACTGCCTTTCCTATTTCCATATCTGTTATATATTGTATTTTTCCCTCTTCTGCTAAAGTAATATATTCTCCATCTTTCCCATCAACTTTAGCTATTTTCTTTGTCTTATCTATCTGTCTATTTGTAAACACATATTCTTTTCCTTCTTTTATGTCTACTGTTGGTATTGCTATTGGCATTTTTAAGTCTTTTAAATATTTTACACCTTTTAGTCTTGCACACTCATCTATTGCATCTTCTATTGCTTCGCCAGAAATAAATCCTGTTCCAAATATACTTCTTGTAGACCTAACCCCTGTTAATAAATATTTTGGATCTGCTTTTAAAACACTTTTTGCAAAATACTTTATTAACTTAAAAATCTCATCTGTATTATATTCCATTGCATATAAAGCTGCTATAGCACTTCCTATACTTGTGCCCGCTATCGCATCTATTTTTATATTATTTTCTTCTAGTGCTTTTAACACCCCTATATGTGTCGCACCTTTCACTCCACCACCTGACAAAGCAATACCAATTTTCATTAAAAAACCTCTCTTACATTGTTATTTTTTCCTATTATATCCAATTTTTATTTTTTTGTAAACATATAAATTAAATCCAAAGTTTAGTAAATTTAATCTAAATTTTAGTATTATTCAAAAATTACATTTAACTTTTCAATTGACCTTAGTATTATTCCACTTCTTATTTTATATTCTCTCTTTTATATAAAAAAGTTAAATTAAATCTTAATCTTTTAATATACAAGCATATTTTAAAAAAAACTGGATATAATTTTATATAATTAATAGTTTTATAAGTAAATTTGCTAACCAAATTCAATATTTCCTTTGAAAAAATTTTAAAACTACAATTAATAAGAAAGGAGTTTTTTCATGTATCCTGAACGTAAATATCTTGGTTACAAAGATGAAAATTGTAAAATTCCAATTACATTTCCTGCTCAACATCAAAATGTGCAACCTGGTATGGAATATTTAATGAACCCTGGTCCAATTTTTGAAGATCCAGATTATATACCTTCCAACAAATTAAAAAATAAAGTTGTGCTTATCTCTGGTGGAGATAGTGGAATTGGAAGAGCTATCGCAATTTTATTTGCTAAAGAAGGTGCAGATATTGTTATTGTATATTTAAATGAAAAACAAGATGCCCAATATACTAAAGCTCGAATAGAAGAATTAGGAAGACGTTGCATTATTATAGAAGGTGATTTAAAAAATGAAAAATGTTCAAAATTTGTAGTTGATAATACTATAAATTCTTTTGGCAAAATTGACATTTTGATAAATAATTGTGCTGTTCAATTTCCTCAAAACAGTATTTTAGACATTACTTCGGCTCAATTAATAAATACTTTTGAAAGTAACTTCTACTCATACTTTTATTTAACAAAAGCTACCCTTCCACATTTAATGGCAAATTCAAGCATTATAAATACCGCTTCTATTACAGCTTTTGCTGGTAAAAAAGATTCAATAGATTATTCTTCAACAAAAGGTGCAATTGTTAGTTTTACAAGGTCACTTTCTTTATCTCTAGCAGATATGAAAATTCGCGTAAACGCTGTAGCACCTGGCCCCGTCTGGACTCCTCTTATTCCTTCTAGTTTTAGTGAGCAACAAGTTGAGATTTTTGGAACAGATGTACCTTTAAAAAGGGCTGGCGAACCATTTGAAATTGCACCAGCATATTTATATTTAGCTTCTGATGATTCTAGATATGTAACTGGTCAAGTTATACATGTAAATGGAGGAACTATTGTCTAGTTCCTCCATTTTTATTGTAATATATAACTTTTATTTCTACTCTCCAATGTCTGGATATGTTTGCATTTTTATTATATCCATTTCTGATGTATAATTATTATTTCCATATGCAAATATTATGTATAAGTCTCCATTGCTTCCCAAGAAAAATGTGTGTATATTTTCTATTTGATAAATTGGACTTGCTAAATCTCTTTTATATGTTTCATATCCTGCACTTGATAAAGCATCTTCTTGAGATACTGCTTCTTCTGTAACTTGTTTTATTTTTGTATTTATTTCATCTTCTGTTAGTCCATATGGTTGCATAATATCTGTTAATTCTATAGATTGTTTTGTTGCTAAATTATAATTATATGTTTGCACCATTACTCTTTGTGGGTTATTTCCTTCTTTTAAAGAAGACTTAATTATTACAGATAATATCTCTCCATTTATATATGCTTGATAACTAACATCATATAAAACTCTAGTGTTAGCTGTTGTATCTATAGTTATTGTATTTGTTTCATTTGTTGTGCTATTTGAACTTTCGTTGTTTGTAGCATTATTAGTATTTTGATTTGTATTTGGTTTTACATTTCCTGAATTTTGTGAATTAGTATTTTCTCCTGTCATAATTTGGTTTGCTTTATTTATAAAGCTTTGTTGTGTTGTATTATTAAACTCTGCTGGAGTGTCTCCTGTAATATTAAATACTGGTATATTTAAGTCCATTTCATAAGATGCCTCATTTTTTACCATTGTAATTGGATATATTATATCTTTATTTGCATCTATTTTTTCTATATTTTCAGTATTAAATCCTTTTTTGTCTAACTTATTTGTAAATAATTCGCTAAACTCTGCTTTTAACTCTTCTTGTGTTAATTCTGTTTCTTCTCCATTTTTATCTGGTAAAATGTTTCCTTGAGTCCCTACATCTTGTGTATCTTGTTTAAAAAATTGATAATATATACCCATTATTAATGCAATAACGCAAATTATTGTAATTATTATATATAATATTATTGGCTTTTTCATTTTTGCCTTCGTCCTTTCAATAAAATATGTAACTATTTATTAATATTAGTAATTTAATACTAATTTGTGTTAAAATATTAAGAATACATTTATATTATATCATTTTATTTTGAAAAATACAAATTAAATTGACTATATCGCAATTTTGCGGTATTATTATAATGTATTAAAATGTTTAATACAAATAGAGTTATAAGTTAGGAGAATAATTAATTATGTTATGTTCAAACTGTAAAAAGAATACAGCAGTAGTTTTTATAAATAAAAAGAATAATGAAGGAAAGCAAGAATTAGATGGTCTTTGTTATGAATGTGCTAAAAAAATGGGAATTAATCCATTTGATACCTTAATGAAACAAGCAAATTTATCTGAAAAAGACTTAAATGACATGACTAACCAATTTGAGGAAATGTTTAAAGATATGACAGCAAATATGAATTTAACTGAAATTAATCCTGATACACTTTCTAAAATTGCAGAAGAATCAAATGATGATGATAATTTAGATAATCAAGCTTCTAGTTTTGGAGCAATTCCTCTAGGTTCAATATTTTCTAATATGTTTGGTTCATCTGATGTAAATAATAGTGAGCAACAAGAAGAAACTTCTTCAAATTCTAATGAAAGAAAAAAAGTTAAAGTAGATAAGAAAAATAAAAAAAGAAAAGCTTTAGATACTTTTGGAACAAACCTTACAAATAAAGCTAAAAATGGTCAGTTAGATGCTGTTATTGGTAGAAATAAAGAAATTCAAAGAATAATTCAAATTTTAAATCGACGTTCTAAAAACAACCCATGCTTAATTGGTGAACCTGGTGTTGGTAAAACAGCTATAGCACAAGGCTTAGCGATAAAAATTGCTGAAGGAAAAGTTCCTGCTAAATTGTTAAGTAAAGAAGTATATTTACTAGATATGACAGCAGTTATTGCAGGTACACAATTTAGAGGTCAATTTGAAGCAAGAATGAAGTCTATAATTGATGAATGCAAAAATTTAGGAAACATTATTTTAGTTATAGACGAAATACATAATATTATTGGTGCTGGAGATGCAGAACATTCTATGAATGCTGCAAATATTTTAAAACCATCTCTTTCTAATGGAGAAATTCAATTAATTGGAACAACTACTTTAAAAGAATATAGAAAATATATAGAAAAAGATAGTGCTTTAGAAAGAAGATTTCAACCAGTTATTGTAGAAGAACCATCTGTAGATGATGCAATTGAAATTTTAAAGGGAATTAAAAAATATTACGAAGACTTCCATAAGGTTAAAATTTCAAATGAGGTTATAGAACAAGCTGTTAAAATGTCTGAAAAATATATTCATGATAGATTTTTACCAGATAAAGCAATAGATATTTTAGATGAAGCATGTTCTAGAATAAATTTAAATAATAAAGAGTTATATCAATTAGAAGTCTTAAAAAGTCAATTAACTTCTGTACAAGAAGAAAAGGAAGAAGCAGCACTTGCAGACTCTACAGAAGACTATAAGAAAGCTGCTGAGTTAAAAGCAAAAGAGTGTAGTTTAACTGAACAAATTGAAGCTCTTAATAAAAAAATTAAACTAAAAAACCTTACCATACAAGATATTGCAGAAGTAATAGAAAATTGGACTAAAATACCAGTTACAAAAATTACAGAGGCTGAAACTCAAAAACTATTAAATTTAGAGTCAAACTTACATAAAAGAATTATTGGTCAAGATGAAGCTGTCGCCGCAGTTGCAAGAGCTATAAGAAGAAATAGAGCTGGATTAAAAAGTACAAAAAGACCACCTTCTTTTATATTTGTTGGACCAACCGGTGTTGGTAAAACAGAACTTGCTAAATCTTTAGCATATGAAATGTTTGGAAATGAAAATTCTATAATAAGACTAGATATGTCTGAATATATGGAGAGTCATTCATCATCAAAACTAATAGGGTCACCTCCAGGATATGTTGGATATGATGACGCAGGTCAACTAACAGAAAAAGTTAAGAGAAACCCATATTCTATTATATTATTTGATGAAATTGAAAAAGCTCATGCAGATATATTCAATATATTACTTCAAGTTTTAGATGACGGAAGATTAACAGATGCTCAAGGAAACACTATTAGTTTTGAAAACACCATTATTATAATGACATCAAATGCTGGTTCTAACACAAATACAAATTCAATTGGTTTTGGAGGAAGTTCTGTTAGCAAAAATAAAATATTAGAAAGCTTAAAAGAAACATTTAGACCAGAATTTTTAAATAGAATAGATGAAATAGTTCTATTTGAACAGCTTACACCAGAACAATTATTACAAATAACAGATTTAATGTTATATGATACTCAAAAAGCATTAGCTAATAAAGATATCTCAATGGAAGTAAATGTCGAAGCTAAAAAATGGCTACTTAATAAAGGTACTGACATAAAATATGGAGCTAGACCTTTAAGAAGAGCTATACAAAGATATGTAGAAGATGAACTTTCTGACATGATATTAAAATCTGAATTAAAAAATGGTCAAACAGTTTTAGTAGAAATTGAAAATAGTGATAATAAATTAAAATTTACAGTAAAATAGGAGAAATTTATGTTTAAACATGTACCAAATATATTAACAATAATACGTTTTTTATTAATTCCATTTATAATATATTTTCTAGCAATAAATCAATATATTGTTGGAGTTATACTATTTATAATCTCTGGAATAACAGATGTTGTAGATGGAGCAATAGCTAGAAAATTTAATTTTATAACAGACTTCGGTAAACTTATGGATCCACTTGCAGATAAATTAACTCAAATTTCAGTACTTGCTACTTTAATGATTAAAGAGTTAATTCCTGTATGGATTTTAGCAATAGTAATTGCTAAAGAAGCTGTAATGATAGCAGGTGCCTCTTTCCTTTATGGAAGAGATGTTGTAGTTTCTAGTAAATGGTTTGGAAAACTTGCTACAGTATTATTCTTTATAGCAATTGTATGTTCTTGCTTTATTTCATATTGGAACATGTCAATAGATGTAAATAATCCGCTTCCAGATTTTGCACAATATATTTATTATTTGGCATTAGTATCTTCTATATTCTCTTTAGTAATGTATTTTCTTACATTTTCTAAAAAAGGATATATTAAAAAAGAAGATTTTAAATTACAAAATAAATAGTTAGTTAAAAAATAAATAAATCCAGCTTTTATAAAGTTGGATTTATTTATTTTTTATAATTCATTTTTGCACATTATATTAATTTCATTATACTAATAAAATTATAATAAATAAAATTCATAGTGCAAATAAATTATAAATAATATTATTCAAAATCTTCTAAAACACTATTTAGCTCAGCTTGTCCTAAAGCAGTTATACCCTCTTTTAATTTTACTATATCTATTTCTGGCAAATATTGAATTTGTAATTCTGTATCTTCTACAAATATTTCGTTTCCAACTGAATCTAACTTATATATCCCAATTACTCCATTATGTTCTTTTACTATATAGTGATCTCCACAAATTCCATCATACTCTTTATAAATAACAATTTCATTTGGAGAATAACCTTCTATTTTCCAATCTGAATATAATCTTTCCACATCTTCTTCACTTTTGTTAATAAGTTGCTTTTGTACATCTTCTATATCTCTTTTTAAATGGTCACATTTTTTATAATATTCCTTTTTAATTATTTTTGCATTTGGAGATATCTTTGTTTCTCTTGCTAAAGTTTCTATAGTATTTGTTGTATTAGTTTCATTACTAGCTAATTCTGTTTCTTCTTTCATTTCTGTTCCTTTTGTTTCATTATTACTTTGAATTATTGCAAAAACTATTCCTATTCCTAATAAAAATAACACACATAAAGTAATTATTATCCACTTTTTCATAGTAAAATTCCTCCGTTCTAATTACTATTATTTATTGTTATTATGCGTTATTTTTGTAAAATTTATACATTAATTAAATACATTACTTTATTTTAAAATATTAATGAATAAATTGAATACTAAAACGATATTAATCATTTTTCTTAGTTAATATTTATTTTATAAATTTATCTATTGTAATAGTATTTCCATTTGTTATTATGGTTATTTCTCCATCTAAGTCTGTTCTATAAATTTTACTATTATTTTTCCTTAGTCTTTTTAAGACACCTACATTTGGATGTCCAAATGTATTTTTCTCTCCAACTCCAATTAATGCAATTTTAGGTTTTACTTTTTCTAAAAATTCTTCTATTGAAGAAGACTTTGAACCATGATGTGCAACTTTTAAAATAGTTGACTTTAAAACATTTGCATCTTTATACTTCTGTAAAATTGCTTCTTCTGCAACTTTTTCTATATCCCCTGTAAATAAAATTGAAAATTTATTATATTCCATTTTAAAAACTAATGAATTATTATTAATACCATTTTCACTAATTATATTTTTTGAATCTGGCCACAATACATTAAAATATAAACCCTCTTCAATTTTTATTTTCCTTCCTATTTCTACTGCATATAAATTAATTTTATTCTTCTTTATCAATTTTAAAAATTCTTCATAATTTTTTGAACTATCAAACTGTTTCCCTATTATTATATTTTTTACTTTTATTTCTTTTAGCAAATATAGAATAGAACCGTACATGGTCACTATCAAAGTGAGAAATTATTATATAATCTAATTTATTTATTCTTCTATCTAATAAATATGGTAATAATGTTTTTTCCCCAACATTAAAACTTCCAAATTCGCTTCCACCACCATCTATTAAAATTTTCTTATTTAATGGTGTTATAATTAAACAAGCATCTCCTTGCCCTACATCTACAAAATGTATTTCTAACTTTTTGTCTACTTTTATTATCAAATTTACAATTAAAACTATAATTAAAATACAGGATACTATTTTTTTTATTAATTTATTGTTTTTATGGTAAAAAATCTTTACTTTTTGTTTATATGAAATAGAAATTATTATAAGATACCAAACTATAATAAAGAAAAAACTAGGAGTTATAATTGTTATTTTAGAAAATGGCATATTTGCTGTAATTTCAGCTATTTTTATAATAAACTTTAACATTAAATTTAAAACAATTGCAATCAAGCTAGAAATAGGTGTAAATATTAGTGAAATAAAAAACATTATAAAACCTATTATAACCACAATTCCTAGTATAGGTCCTACAATTATATTTGAAAAATAAAAAGTTAATGAAATGGTATTAAAATGAAACATCATAATTGGTATTATAGCTAAATTTGCACAAGTTGTGACAGCTATCATTTCAAAAAAATATTTTACAATTTTATTATTTATTTTTATAAAACTTCCTATTTTATCATGTAAAAAAACTATTCCTATAGTCCCCATATATGAAAGTTGGAAACCTATGTCTAACAAACTATATGGATTCATTATTAACAATATTAATGCAGATATTGCTAAATTATTATATACATCACTTTTTCTATATAATAGCTCAGCAATTAACATTAATATTGCCATAATACATGCTCTATTCACAGATGATGTACAACCTGTTAATAACATAAACAAGATTAATAAAATAATGCTAATTATTTTAGATAGTCTTTTTCTTAAACACATTTTATTAAAAATATATGTAATACTAACTATAATATAGGAGACATTTGCTCCTGAAACTGCTAATATGTGTGACAAATTACTATCTCTAAAATTTTCTTGCATGTTTTCTTCTATTCCACTTGTCTCTCCAATTAGCATTCCAAGGCATAGTCCAGAAGTTTCCTTTGGTAGTAACTTTTCTATTTTTGTCTTCATAAGATTTCTAAGTTCATATATCTTTCTTAAAATAATGTTTGAGTTATCATGAGAAATAATTTCTACATCTTCTTCTTTCAAATTAACAGTTCCAAAAATCTTCTTTGTTTTTAAGTAATTGCTATAATCAAATCCCATATAGTTTCTTGCTGTAGATGGCTTTTCATATTCCAAATAAAACTCTATTTTATCTCCATACTTTAATTTAAAACTGCTATTTTTTGAATTTTTATTTGATAAATATCTATTTTCTTTATTCTGTAAACTTTTATTTTTTGATTTCTTAAGATTTAGTAATAATTTAATTCCTTTAATTTCTATTTCGTAAACATCTTTATAGTCCTTTTCTTCTCCTTCAGAAACAACTATAGCTGTGCAGTAACTTCCATTTAAACTTTCTAACTCTTCATATTTTTCATCATAATAATTATTTAAGGTATGCATATATAATGTGCCCAAAGAAAAGACTATATTTTTTAAATATAGCCCCATTAATATTTCTAATATAAAAAAAATGGTGACTATGCAAATTGGTCTTTTTATATTAACCTCCTTACTGCCCCCATTTTTTATTAATCTTAAATTTTATAATAATTGTTTTTGTATTATAATAATCTAATCGCTGAATAAAATCTTCCTGCATATTCTACGTTTAGACTAGATATTCTTACTTTGTATCCTGTAGTTGAAGCATGAATAAAATTTCCATTGCCTATGTATATTCCACAATGTCCTATTCCCACACCTGTTTCATAATCTGTTAAAAAAACAATGTCTCCAGCTCTTAAATTACTTTTACTGACTTTTGTTCCATATCTAGATTGAGAAGTTGCACCATGTGGTAAACTTATTCCGAAATGTTTATATACATACATTGTAAATCCTGAGCAATCAAAGCTTTTACTTCCAGCTGCGCCATATACATATGGACATCCTAAATATTGCTTTGCATATGCTACAACATCTTCTCCTTTAGAAGAAACATTGCTTATATTTGTTTTATTATTGTTATTGTTATTTTTATTGTTATTACTATTTTCTTTTTTGCTATCTTCTATGTTTTTATTAGAAGTTTCGTTCTTTGTAGTTCTTGCTTCAGAACTTCTAGAAACTGTTTCTCTTTTTTTATCTGAAACAAATTCTTTAGAAATATATCCTTGATCTTCTCCTGATTTTACTTTATACCAGCTTCCTTCTTCTCCAATAATTGTAACCTCAGAATTTAATACTAGTATTTTTATAACTTTGTCCTCTGTGCTCGGTCCACTTCTTACATTAACATATTCTTCGCTTATATATCCTGTTTTAGTTGTAGTTTGTGAATTGTTATCTTTATTTTCGGTTGTTTCATCATCTTTTTTATTGTCTGTTTGCTCATTTTTACTACTTGTACTTTTTCCATTTAATCTGTCAGTTCTTACCCATCCATTTATCTCATCTGTTTGAATATATGACCAACCATTAATTTCTGTAATTACTAAAACACTTATATCTTGTTTACTGTTTTCTAACACACTTGAATATATTAAAGGTAATATTCTAATATCTGTGTTTTTTGGTAAAGTCTTTTCTGTTCCTGTATAGCTTTCTGTAGCTTCATTATTTATATTTTCATTGTTAGAATTGCTCTCTACTGTATTTGAAGAATTTTGATTATTATCTATTGTATTCTCCTGTTCTACACTAGAACTTTGACTATTATCAATATTTTCACTATTACTCACATTTTCGTTGTTAATAGTATTTTGTTCATTTGTATTGCCTTCTACTAAAGTATTATCTCCATTTTTCCCTATAACTTCTGCGTATTTTTTGCTAACATAACCTACATAATTTTTATATTTAATTTTATAAAAATCTCCTTCTTCTCCTAATAATTCGCACTCTATATCCTTAGATAACATGGCAATTACATCTGAAGATGTTGAAGCCTCTTTTCTTACGTTTAAAGTCTCTCCTGTAACTTTTACTGTAGCTGCATTTGATACATTTGAAATTATTAATACTGCTAAAAATATTGCTACCATTAATATTACTTTTTTTAGTGTTTTCATAAAAGAAATCGCTCCTTATTTATTTTAATTGTTATTATCTTTTGTAAACACGTTAATAGTATATAATTAAACAACAAAAAAGTCAATTTATTACTCTGAATTTATCTATTATTTTAGCCGATTTTATTTATTTTGACAAATATTTTGATAATCTCATTTGATTTTTAATTTTATAATTGTTTTAATAATTTCATTTATCTCTTATTTGATTATTATTTTGATGTTTTTATTTATTTACCGTTTTGTTTTAAAATTGATTTATAATTCTTTGACTGAATAATTTCATTAATTAAATGAATTATTTAGCATTTTTAGATAAATAATAAAAAAGTAACAAGGTATTACATATTAATGTAATCCTTGCTACTTCTATATTAAAAATATATATTAAGCAATTATGTCAGCTACAACTCCTGAACCAACTGTTTTGTTTTTAATCAAATCCGTTTGTCGCAGTTTGTTCAAAATAGCATAAAATCAATATTTTTTATCTGTAATTTTGTTCAGTTTTATTCAGTTATTTCCAACTTAGTAGATAAAAAGTAGATAAATCCTATTTTTTATCTATTTTATGATAGCAATCAATATAAGCCATCCTATATATCTCATGAATGAGATTTTTATTAATCATAATTAGCAATTTATATCTTAATGGTTGTTTCTTCATGAGTCTTTGTGTCAATTCTTTTTCTTCCATTAATATTACCTCCTTTTAAAAGTCGGAGAATATTCTCTTGCTAATTATATTATATCATATTATGTAAATACATTTAACCCCTCTAGACTTTATATAAAGTATGTTTTCACTTTATATCATTTTCTAAATCATTTATAATATTCAATTCTTTGTCTAGATTTGCTTTTATAACATCATCTTTTAATTTTTTTAATGTATTTCCACAACCAATATAATTTCCATCTTCTAATTTCTCAAGAGCCTCATCAATGAGTGATAAAACTTGCATTTTTAAGCCTCCAATCATTTTTTATTTATCCATATTTTATCACAATTATTGTAACCCTACAATATATATACCCAACTTTATATAAAACAAAGTATAGTTAAAATAAATATTACTTCATTCTATAATATATGCAGTTGCAATTATAGAAAGGAGGCTAATATGATACATCTAAAAATTGAAGAACATCTCAAAGAAAATGGTAAATCACTATATTGGTTAACTGTACAGACTGGAAGAAGTTATCAGTCTTTAAAAAATCTTACAAAAAAGGATTTATATGGCATACATTTTGATACTCTAGAAATGTTATGCCGAGCTTTTAATTGTACTCCTCGGAGAATTATTAGAAATGATAGATGAAAAGGAGAGTGGTAAAAATGAGCAAAATTCTAAAGCAGTATAAAGAATTAAAAGAAAAAGATGCATCCTCAATATATATTTTTAGAATCGGCATATTCTACAATATTTTGAATGAAGATGCAAAAATTCTAAATGAGAAACTAAGTTTGAAAATCACATCATTAAGTCCTGAAATTATAAAATGTGGTTTTCCTATCTCATCTTTAGAAAAATATACTAAAAAATTAGATAATTTGCAACTACAATACAAAGTGATAGATGATCTACCACAAAACTCTAATATTGTTGATTATTCAAAAAATATTGAGATAAAAAAGATATTAAAAAAGATTTCTGAAATTGATATGAACAATACAACATTTCAACAAGCATTTAATATTTTATTAGAAATTCAAAATAAGTTAAAAAATATTAAGTAGAGGAATACATCCTCTACTTATTTTAGTAAATATCTATATTTTTAATACTTGTCCTGGATAAATTTTATTAGGATTTGCAATACCATTTTTCTTTGCTATTTCCTGGTATGTCGTTCCAAATTTACTTGCAATTCCAGACAAAGTATCCCCAGATTTTACAATATATGTTTTAGATGAATTAACACCAGATTTTTGATTTACTATTGTTTGTATTACATCATAATCATACCCTGCTGCTTGTAGTTTTTTCTTTCTTTCAGATCCATTATCCCATTTACCAGCTAATACTTCATTTGCAATTTCCTCATTTGATTTTTTTGAAGAAATGCCAGACAATTCATTAACTCTGGCTTGTACTACATCATAATTATAACCTTCAGCAACTAATCTATTTTTTCTATCTTCGCCATTTCCCCAATCGCCAGCAAGAACTTCTTGTGCTAATTGTTCTATTGATTTTTTAGCTGGTGTATTTGGAGATGAATTACTATTGTTATTTATTATTGATGGATAATCTTTATATGCTTCATTCATATCCACATTACCAGATATACCATTTACACTACCCGTAGATGTGTATTGCCATAATCCATAAATATTTTTATCAAATGATGCTCCTTTATTCCACCAAGCAATCCATTTATCAAATCTGTTTAGTCTTGAAGAATTTAGTTTTGTATCAAACCATGATTTTGAAGCATAAATTGCTGCATAATATCCTGCTTCCTCAAACATTAAACATTCTTTTTCACAAATAGATACAAGAACATCATTTGATGGCATACCATATTTTCTTTTATATCCATCTGCATCTTCCATATCAATAATAACTGGAAATCTTACTTTATCTTTATATGGTGCTAAAGTTTTTATTACTAAGTTTGCTTCATTTATAGCATTATTTATATTTAATGCATAAGAATATGTATATACACCAAATGGCATTCCTACTCTAATACATTCTTCTATATTTCTGATGGCTTTACTATCTACTGAATTTTGCCCATAACTAATTCTTATAATAGCAAAATCAATTCCTGATGCCTTTACTGCATCCCAATTAATATTACCTTGATGTGCTGATACATCTATTCCTTTACTCATTAGCTCCACCTCCAAATTCATTTTCATCTCTTTGGATTTCTCCATTTCCTAGAATTTCATTTTCTTCCATTGAAAATTCCACCTTTCTTTATAAAATAAAATATAGGAAGATTTTTTATATTTCTCCCTGTATTTTTACTATTTCGCAAAAAAACGGCTTACGAAAATCAATTTTAAGCCATTTTTTAATCTTGGTTGATATCATTTGTTGTCTCATTTTCAGTGTTTTTTTCAACATTTGTCTTTCTTGTGAAAAAATATGTAAAAACTGCAGTTGCAATATTAGAAAACAAAGTAAAAACTATCTGAAATATGTCCCAATTGCCTTTTATTGCTACAATTAAAACTAGGGCTATAATTGTAAAAGTAAATGCAATTGTTACAAAACTTTTTAAATCACTCCATGCTTGTTTCATTACTTTCTCCTTTCTTTTAGTAATTCTTGATAGTTTCTATCAACTTTACTATCAATCGTTACTAAATTACTTGCTATTATATCTAAAGATTTTGCAATATTATTATTACTTTCAGTTAGAACTTTAAGCATTTGAGTATTATCTTCAAGCATTTTATTATTTTTTGTTTTATCTTGTATAAATACCCATACGAATAAAGCTGCCATTATTAAAGTTCCACCATATTGAAATATAGCTTTTATTACTTCCAATAACTCCATCCTATTTCTCCTTTCAGTAAAATAAAGAAAGAGCCTTATATTAAGACTCTTCTAATTTTTCTTTTACTTTTTTTCTCCATAATTTTGGGACATCATCAATTGTCATTGTTTTTAAATCTCTAATTTGAATTACATAAAAATTAACCATTTCCAATTACCTCCCCAATATCAATTATTGCTTGTTCTAATGCAGATATTCTTTCAGTATCAGAAACATTTATAGTTTGCTTTAAATATTGCTCTTTAGCAAAATTTAACCATACTAAAAATTCTGTATCATTAGATAAATCATTTTCTAATGTATCTCTGTAATTATTTTTTGAAATTCTATACATATCATAAGTATAGTATGTCTTAAATTCTCCATTTTCATCTTTCTTTGAATGTTCTGTAATATTTTCATTTAAAATAATATCGCATTTTCCATTTAATATATTTTCTATAACATATTTATCTGGTATTACATCTGACTCACAATTTAAGTTTACCTCTACCATTTCTAATCACTCCTTTACATTTTTTTAGAGTTATTTTATAGGGCTTAATATATTTATTTCTATAATTAAAACTATCACAATGTGATAACCAACCATGATATGAAATCATAGAATAAGCATCTGTCAGCCTTATATATCCTCTTTTTACAATTTTTTTGACTCTTCTCTTAATTCGAAGAAAATTGTTTCGCCTTAATGTTGTATAACCTCTATAAAATCTATATCCGCAAAAAATCTAATGGACGACTATCTACTTTAAATAATTGCCAATTATCTTTTAATTTTAATCCCTCTGGTTTTAAAAATTCATCAATTTCATGTTTTATTTTATGCAGTTCTTTTTTGTTTCTACCAAATAAAACCATATCGTCCATATATCTCAAGTAATATTTCACTTTCATTTTTTCTTTAATGAAGTGATCTAAATCTTGCAGATAAAAATTTGCAAACCATTGACTCGTAAAATTACCGAATAGGTAACCCATTTTCATTACTACTATCAATTATAGCATCAATTAAATTCAGAACATCATAGTCTTTTATTATTCTTCTGAATTTTCTTTTACACACATTTTTATCAATGCTGGGATAAAACTTTTTAACATCTAATTTTAGACAATATTTTGTGTTTTTTCTATCATCTTTTAATATTCTTTTAATATATGTTGAGCCATAATGTATTCCCCTATTAGGAACACTAGCACAACAATATTCATACATGCCTTTTTGCAAGATTGGTTGTAATTGCAACATTAATGACCAGTGAATACATTGGTCTGGGAAAAATGCTGGTTTAAAAATAATCCTCTCCTTTTTATTTGCTCCATCATGTATTGTCATTTTTTTATATGGAGATAGTTTTATTTCTTTCGTAGTTAACATATTAAAGAGAATATCGACATATTTATCAATATTCTCTAATATCCTTGCTACATTGTTCCTATCTTTTTTTCCTTTTGCTGCTTCAATTATTGCTTTTTTGATGTTATCTTTGTTACAAATATCCTTGTAAAAATTGCCTTTTCTTTTCATAACACACCTCTGGTAATATAATAATTTCTTATTTTTGTCTATCGGATTTTCAAACCATAATGGGCTTACTAATCCAATCCAGTTGCGACTCTATTTTGAGCAAGGGCTCTGGAAAATGATGTGTAATATATATAATTATTATTTCAAAAATAAGTACACGAGCACCGATGTTCCAATTCGCATTCGAAGAGCCATTGTTGAAGTTCCAATACCACAAACCATCGTTAGCCCCATTGTTGAAGCTACCACCAACATGAGCAACCCTCAAACGAGAAGCGAAAGCTCGGCAAAGCACACATCAAATCCCTATATTTTCAATTGTGTTTGAAATGATAATAGCATATTTTTATTTTTATTTTAACTATATTAGCCTTTATATATAGTATGCTTGTAGGCTTCGATTTTATAGAATATTGCTAAAATTATAAAATATTTATAAATTCTAAATTTTTCTTTAAATATTTTTGGAGGCTGACCGCCCCCAAACCCCCGTTATATCTGGTTATCAATAAGAACACGAGCACCGATGCTCCAATACGCAACCGAAGAGCCATGGGTGAAGCTCCAATACCACAAACCATCGCCAGCCCCATTGTTGAAGCTACCACCAACATGAGCAACCCTTTTTGCTCCTTCAGCAATTGAAGTGGCATTATTATAGTAATAGTCACATAAATAAGAATTACTACCGCCCCCAACAGCTTTTGGAAATCTAAAAAATGGCTCGTCAACATCTAAATCTAACTCTTTTGCATAGCCCTCAGTGCCTAGAGCATTATAACCTAGTTGTTTATAATTTTCTGTTGTATCACTAGCATATAAAGAGTGGTTTTTACAAATATAAAACTTGCCACTAATCATATTGATACCATCTACCCATTGCCAAATATGTGCAAAAATATTTTCTATTCCTCTATAAATCATTGAATGATAACCATCATTATTTAAGCAACCAGATTTCATTCCTAATGTATCACATTGACCAGTAATTTGTGCCATTGTACAAACAAAATTATCAACTGCTATATTAACTGCTGCTCCATCAAATGTTATTGCTGAACCAGTAACTGTTCCATCATCATAAGACTCAATTGCAGTAATTTTCCTTGCATCTGCAACTTGTGTTCCCGTATCAGACGTACCAATTCTTATGATTTGTCCTACATAGTAACCGGATGCACTTCCAACTATTACTCTATTTGTATTATTTTCTGCAACAATTGCTTTTACATTTTTACGGCTTTGAACACCATTTCCAAGCATCGCTTGAGAATTATAATTTGCATATTCAACTAAATATATCATTTGAACAACAAAATATCTCCAATCTAGTTGAGAAAATTTATCTCCTAGTGCATTTGCTAATGTTCTAAATTGTCCTATTGTCTTACTTGTTGTTGGCACTAAACCACTATAAGTATGTAATACATTTGACACAACAGAGCCATTATATCTACCAATAAAGAATCCATCTACTTCCATAAATCCAGCTCTTGGATAGTCTGCTAATAAAACATAATCATAATCATTTTCTTGGTAGATTTTCCAATATGTTTTTGGATAATAAGTAAATACATCTCCATTGCTACCATCAAATTGAAAGTTTGCATCTCCAAACCAAGCATTTATTTTTTTAGTAGTTAAATCATAATTACATGATTTTATTTCAGACCAAGGAGCCAAACTATCAAAATCATTTTGAACAGTTCCACCATTTTTAGTAGCATTAGCAACTTTGCCAACACTATCGAATAGTCTTTCCCATGCAGAACTAGAATTATTTGTTATTTTTCTTCTTATTCCATAAACATGACCTCTTGTTGTTTCTATTTTATCAACATCAGCTTCTAATTCTTCTATACGAGCATCTACATTTGCAAAAGTTTTATCTTTTATAGTGGATTGTCTTGCATTTGTTACTTCTGGATCCTTAATTTCTATTGTTTTATTATTTTTCGTTAATTTCTGTCCTCCTAGGGTAATATTTTCTAAAACATTAACTTGTGCTCCAGATGCAATTCCATTTAGTTTGTTCTTTTCTTCTGTTGAATAATTTTCTGTTGATAATTGTTTTCCATCAACTTTATCAACTTTATTACCACTTAAATCACTAACTGCATTATCTATCATATCCCAGTTGTCATTCATTGCTGCATCAATATCAAAATTGCTATTTAAATCCTCATCATCTTGAGTATTCCATTTAAATAATTTTAAAAAAGTAGTTTTTAAAGACATCTTTTTATCTCCTTTCAAATTATATTGTTATTTCTTTTCCATTTAAAAAGAGCTTGCCATATATTTGCAAACCCTCTCCTAAATCAGCTCTATACATTCCACCAACTGCAACACCCTCTGGTGCTACTGCAAGTTGTGGAGTTCCAGAACCTAGAATTAAATCAAAAGTAGATTTTGACAATCTATCTTCGATATAAATCCTTATATTGAAATTATTAGTTACTGAAAATCCCTCTGCTCCAGCATCGCCTTTAATAAGTCCATTAAAACTAAATTTACTGCCATCAAAAGTTAATGTTAATGTTGTTGCTCCAGTAACCCATTTATCAGATGATGTTGTTTTATATTGATAATAGCATTTAACAATTCCGTTTATGATATTACCAAAAGAGTTATTCCAGTATTGTCCCTCAAACGATAACTCGGTTTCTTTTCCAACTACATTAGTTCTAATAATTGATGCTTTTGTTATTTTTATATTTGAATAATTATAAAATGCACTTGGGCTAATTTGTTTTGCAGTTGAATTTCCCCTTGAATCTATCGCATATACTGTAAAAACATTACTATCAACATTATCTATTTGACCACTAACATTTGAAGAATTAGAGTATCCTATTTCTTTTTGCTTCTCTCCAATAACAGCTCTATATTTTGTTATTGTAGCATAATCTTTTCCAGTTGCTTTATTAGCACTAGAAATATTTATTTTTACATCTGAATAACCTTTTATTATTCCTTGATTTCCTCCAGTTAAAATCTTGCATTTTTCATCTGTGTCCTCGTATGTAAAATTATTAAAAGTAGGATTTGAATTAGTTATTACTAGATTTCCATAAAAATCAATATATTGTGCTTCTGTATCTCCATTCATTGTAGCAATTCCAACATTAAATGATTGTGAATTACTATTAGGAAAATATTGAAACATTGATTGAATTTGTGCTGCAGTTATTGTTGTTCCACTTTGTGTTAATCTTCTAGTATTATCTGGTGTTTCAAAATAAATTTTATAAGTACAACCAGCTGGATTTGAAATTTCTTTAAATTCTAATTTATCTGTGGTTGTTAATTGTATGCCAGTAGTTACCTTGAGTTTTGTTCCATTTTTGTATAAGCTTCCTGTTACTTTATTATAAGTATTTTGTTTTATTGTTCCAGTAGTAGTCACAACAGAACCATCTTTACTTGTAGCTCTTAATTTTATATTGTAGTAGGTATTTATTGATAAACTTGTTATTGTAAAACTTCCACTAGAACTATTTGGATTACCTTTATTAGTCCAGCTAGAACCATCATTTAAGGATAATTCTAATTTTTGAATTGTAATATTAGTAGCCCATTCAACTTTTAATTGACTTAATCCACTATAACCACTAATATGATTTACATTATTTTTTGTAAATTTGGTTTGGGTATATGTTGTTTGAGTAACTGTTCCACTATCTGTTGTTTGTTGCGAATCTTTCCTTCTTACTCTAATTTTAACTTTATAAGAAGTTGCACTACTTAAGCCACTTATGATTTGGTCTGGATAACTTAATCCCTCTTTCCATGTACTACCATTATCAATTGAATACCAACCTTTGTCGCAAGCATGTCCAGCAGCCCATGTTATTTTTAATTGGTCACTTCTACCAGTTACTTTATTTACAACAAATTGTGTTATAGATGTATGAGCACTTGCAGTTGTAATTGTTACTGTATTGGACTCTGACCACAATCCACTATCTGCTCTTCTTAGCCTAACTTTAATAGTATATTTGGTACTTTCTTTTAGGTTCATTACATTAAACCATCCAGATTTTCCATCACTTGCAACTGCATCTCCAGCATCTGTCCATGCTCCACCATTTAGAGAATATTGTGTATAATCTCTCGCTGGACTACATGTCCATCCGACTTGTATATAATTATAGCCATGACTTCTTTCTGTCAAATTTATACTGTCTAAATTTCTTGGAATAGAGTCTAACCACCAGCCACCACTAGCACTACAATTTACTGCATAAGTATAAATTCCTGCCTCAATACTTGCCGTAAAATATTTACTACCATTATTATCATGTTGTATTGAAATATCTCCACTAGCAACTAATGTTCCATTATATAAGTTTATTCTGTCAGAAGAATTGTACAATGTTTGACCATTTATAACTACCTTAAAATTACCAGCTTTATACCAACTAGATGATGCTTGACCTCTACCATGTAATTCCCAATGTATATTTGAACCACATGTTGTTCCATTCCAAGTTCCTGTTCTCCACCAATGTAACTCTATATATCTTCCACTATAGCCATTGCTATTAAGATATTCATTTGTTGCCATTATCTAAAATCCTCCTTTCCCTATAATTTTGAAATCCATGTTTGACCTTCAATTTCTTGAAATAGTAAGCCTGTAATTGAAGCTTTTGTTTTTACTTCTAATTCTTTTGTTACTGTTCCCTTGTCTGTTAATTCTGTTGTTACTTCGCCAGTTGATGAGTTGAAACTTCTAAATCCATCTGCATCCATTCTTGTGTATGTATTAGATGTACTTGAATTTACTTGTATTCCTTTTCCTATATCAACTGTGTCGGTATGTGTTTCGTTAGGATTTTGAGACCATGCTTGTTTTTCCGCTCCAATATTTCCCATAACATCAGCAATTTCTATTGCCTCATTAATATCTGTTTTAAAAGTAACAGAAATTCTATTATCTGTTACTTTAATTCGTTTGATATATTCTTTCCACTCCTGGCCAGTATAACTCAATTTTTCAGCTACACCATTTATTGTTACTGTTGTATTATCAAGCTTGTTTGTATTTTTATATAAAAATGATATTGTATAATCATCATTTTTTACTATTGCATCTTGAGATACTGTTCCTATTGATAATTTGTACCCCATTCCACTAACAGTGTTTTTTCTTGTATCGGTGTCTATGTAACTTTCAATTGAATTTCCATTCCAAAAGTCTGTATCATAGTAGAAAATATTGTTACCACTATTGTTTTTTAAATTTACATTCAAACCATCTAGGCTTTCCTTAAATTCTGCCATCTTGTTGTTTGTTTCACTCTGAAAATCAGATATGGTCCTTTTGGTTTCATTTATTGTTGACTCCAATAAATTCATTTTAGATGTTGCACCTTGTTGTTCTTCAATAATCTCTTGTATTTTACCCTCTTGCTTATTTGTGATTATTTCAGTATTAGTTATTCTTTTCTCAATTCCAGTAGCATATTGGTATTTAGTATCACTATACTTTGGTTCTTTTGTATTTGCCTTTTCTTTTATTCCAGATGTTATTTCTACATTGATATTAAACAATATTGTTTTATACTCATTTTCGTGTAAATCCTTTAATGTAACAATATCTCCAAATTCAAAATAGCCAAATCCGAAAGATGTATATTCAAATACATAATAAGATAACCCATTAATATGATTATATATTTCCTCTATATAATCACTTCTGTTTCTATCCATAATTTGATTATTGTCTATTCTTATTGTTACTCTACCAGAGGCTGGTATTGAACTTGGATAGTAAATATTATCTTCTTGTGGACTTCTACCTAATACCATTGTGTTATATGGTCCTATTTTCTTTCCAATAGTAAGTTTTTCTAAATCATTTTCATCAATTTTTTCTCCAGTTTCTGTTGGATATGCTACATATAAATCTTTATTTATAATTTTTATAAAACCTCCAGCTGCTGCTGCAATTTCATCTAAAATGTCTCTATATGTAAAATCAGTTAATTCTGCATATTTATCTTCAGTTATTACTTTGTTAGCATTTGCAAAATCTGTGGTTTTTAAAGTCCATCCGAATTTTTTACATATAGCTCTTAACAGATCTAAAATAGTAACAGTTCCAGTAGAATAGTCGAGAGTGAGAGGACTATCAATATATTTAATATGGCTATCTATCATGTGATCATATAAATATAATTTTAATGAGCGAGTATCAATTTTTTCTTCTTTGTCATAAACAACAAATTCACCCCAGTCAATATATTCATAATTATCAAACTCTGATGTCCTAACCCCTATTTGAATATTTATCGTACTTGCATTTTCAATATTTTCTCTTTTATCATGTGGAATAAGAAATTTTACTCTAGCATTATCCATTTTTCCCACACTCATATTGTGAACATCTTCAACTGTATATTCTTTGTCTTGGTCCTCGGCTAAATATTTTACTTGAGTTTTATTCACTCTCCTAACCATTGCCTCATGCACTTGTCTAACTGTCATGATTTTACTTTTATCAATTGTTGTATAGTTTTCTATTTCTAGTTCAACCTGTCTCATAACAGAAGTAAATAAATCGCCATTTACGGCTAAATTTAATTTTTTTACATGAGTTTTATCTAATTTTGTATTACCAAACCCAAGTAAGATATTTAATTGTTTTCCATAGACTTTCATTTTATTTTTAAAAGTTTTAGTTGTTTTTAACATGCCTATCTTCCCCCTCGTTTGGTATTAGATTGACCGCAAATGACTTATATTTTAGTTCTGGTAATCTTCCTATATATAAGTCCTCATCATAGTCATTAGCATAATAATCTGCGGTACATGTACAACCATATTTATTGTTATAATATTCAACAATAAAAGATGCCGAGTCGAAAATGAGTTCTAATTCTCTCATTTCTTCAGCATCTAAAGGTTCTATTTCTAGTTGTATTTTAGGAAAATTTCCTATTAGAGTTCCTTTCATAACACCAGCCATATTTCTTCCAGTATCAGAACTCCATAATTTATTTCTTTGAATTTTATAAGATGTAATACACTTATAACTTTTTCCATTTAGTTTTATTAAATCTCCGCTATATCTAGCCATAGATATCAAGACCTCCTTCCGTTTGTGGCAAGTGCTAGTCTAGCTCTTCTTTCATATTGTTTTCTATCTATTTCCTCGCCATCTAAAGAAATTGGTATATTGATTTCTAATGGAACATAATCTCCACCCATTCCAGTATTCATATTTTTAAACTCTTGTAATGCACTTAAGAATGTTTCTTTCATTTTATCTACTGGAGATATAATTTCGCCTTGTGTTCGGTTATCTCCTACCACTGCAAGTCTTGGTGTATTTGCTTTAACATAACCACCTTGTGCAAGTTTAGGAATTTCTGGAACATTGAATTTATGAATCCAAGTAAATGGTTTAAACCCAGCAACTTCAACATCATGAATTTTTTGTAATATTCCATTAATTGCATTAAATGGAACTGCAATTATTTTGTTAATAGCACCAATAATTCCATTAACTATTGTTTTGAAGAAGTTTACAATTCCCTCTTTTATACCATCAAATATCTTTCCTCCTGTGCTAAATACATTTTTAACTGCTGTCCATGCTTGAGTAAAGATGTTTCTAAACCAATTTGCAATTCCACCAAAAATACTAGTAATCGCATTCCATGCACCTTGAGCTCCCTCTCTAACTTTTGTCTTAATGGTGTTCCATACATTACTAATAGTTGTTACAATATTGTTCCATATATTAGTAATAGTATTTTTTATTGCATTAAACACATTTGATATAGTATTTTTTATTCCATTTATCACATTTGAAATCATATCTTTAATACCATTCCATATATTTGTAAAAAATGTTTTGATTCCATTCCAAATATTAGTGATTATAGTTTTTATAGCATTAAAGACAGTAGTAATTATTGCCTTTATAACATTTATAACTGTCTCTACAATTCCTTTAATTGCACTCCATACTGCTTGAACTATTCCTTTTATTGCATTCCATATTCCACTAAAGATATTTTTTATTCCATCCCAAGCCTTGCTCCAATCTCCAGTAAATACACCTACAATAAAATCTATTAGTCCTTTGAAGAAATTTATTATTCCTCCAATTGCATCTGAAATATATCCAAATACGGTTTTTATCGTGTTCCATAATGCTTCAAATACTGGAACTAATTTAGGAAGTACATTTTGAATAATCCAGTCTATAACTGGTTTTAATACACCATTCCATAATGCTTGAATTGCTTGAACTATTGAGCCAATTAACCCTCCAACTTTATCCATAAGAGGACTTAAATGTTCTGTCCATAACTGTGAAAAACCATTTGCAACATTATCTAGGAATGGAACAATATAAGTATTCCAAAATTCTAAAAATTTTCCGAATGTATCTGACATTCCAATAGATAAGTTTTCAAGAAATGGACTTATATATGTTGTATAAATTTCATTTATCTTATCTCCTAATGCAGTCATTATTTCAGCTAGTGTTCCAAATATACTTGATATAGGTCCTAAAGTATTCTGGATTATTTGCTTAATTAGATCACAATTATTTATAATTGGTGTTACTAATAATTTTGTTAAATCCGTTATGAATTTATTTATTACATCATAGACAGACATAATAGGATTTGCAAACATTTCAATAATACTTGTACCAATTGATTTTGCTTCTTTTCCAGCAAAAACATCTGATATTTTTCCAATAGCCTCCATGAAATTTCCAACAAAAGTAAACCTTTCTGCAGTTACATCAAACATACTTATTAAGAATTTCTTTATTCTTTCAGAATTTTTTTGTAAATATCCATCTACACTTCCAACTAGTCCTTCAGCAATATTCACTCCAATTCTTGCAATTGCTCCGACTGATTGTCCTAATGCATAAGTCCATGTTTTTACAAGATTGTTTGCAGAGTTAACAACATTAGAATCTGTAAATATATCCAGTAATGATTTTTTTATATTGCTTAAATGTGATAAAATTCCATCGAAATTTGTATCTCCAAAACTAACTTTAAAGCCCTCTTTAAATATATTGGCCAACTCTTTTACTTTACCCAACATTCCATCAAATGCTGATGTATCTTGCTGTATATTAGTTGAAACATCTAAAGACTCTGCTAAAGCAGATGCTCCACCTCCAGCTCCTCCAGAACCACTTCCAGAACTACTACTGCTATTATCTGTTAGCTTATTCATTTCATCAAAACCAGCTAATTGTAGTGCTGCCTTTTTTGCTTGTTTTGCAGTTTTTCCAGCACTATCTCCAACACCTTTTACGGCATTGGCTGCTTTGTCTGCATTATCTGCAACTCCACCTAGTCCTTTCGATACTGTTTCAACACTATCTGCTTTTAAACCAAACATTGACATTAGACCAGCAATAGCAGTAAATAATTTTGTTACTGCATTCGCAGCTGCAGTCAATATTGGAATAAATAATTTTGCAATAGGTTGTATTACATTACCAATAGCAGTTTTCATTGTAGTAAATGCAAAATTAAGTTGGGCAACTTTACCAGAGTATGTATTTGCATAAATTGCTGCATCGTTCATTTGGAATTTTGTTTCTTCTAATATTCCATTTACTTCTGCATTTATTTTTTCTTGTTGTGTTAATTGGTTTGTTGTTTTTCCTACTGATTTTGCATAATCTTCCCACATTTTAGCAACATTTTTTGTTACACCAGCATTATCAACTAAAATACTATTTTCATTTTTTAGACCTTCAGATGCAGTTTGCACTGCCTCGCCTAATGAATAAGTGCTTTGTCTTCCGAATGTAGCACTATTTTTTAATGCTGTCATTGTCTTTTTAATCTGGTCTGATGAATAACCTCTAGCTGCTAAATTTTTATATGCAGTAACTGCATTATTCAAAGGAACTAAACCATCACTTACATACTCTTCAATGAATTTTTGAGCTTGAGAAAAACTTTTTCCTTGCCCAGTCAATATAGAATTTAATCCTATCCATGCATTGCTTGTTTCTGTTGCTACTTGTAAACATGCTTTTCCAAATTTAACAACGGCTGCAACAGAAAAAGCAGCTAATGCTGCTTTACCAATTCCTTTTAAGGCTCCAGAAATTTTAGTTGAGGCTTGATTTGCTTGCCCTTGTAATCCATTTAATTCAGATTTAAATTTTTCACTTTTTAATAATAATTCTAAATCTATTGTACCTACATTTTGACTCAATTTCTTCCACCTCATTTCTTTTCATTTTGCTTTGCCATAGATATAAACATATTTTTTATATTTTCCATAGCCTGTTTATAATCTTCTTGACTTATTTGTTTTACATTTTTATTTAACCAGTTTGACCTAATTTTCTTCTCGCTTTCAGTAAAGTTTTTAATTACTTTTGGATCCTTTTCACTTCTAATTCTTACAATATTTCCTAGAGGTGTGTCTCCATTTAACCCACTTAAAAGACTCGCAAATTCGCCCCATTTCATTGTATCTATTTCTTTTCTTAATCTAATTCCATATTGTTGAGCAAATGAGCTTTCTATTAAGTCAAAATCATCAATTAAATCATAAAATGCTTCATTATTGTTTTGGAAATCGTTTCTCCATTTCCTCATAAGATATTTCATTTATTGCTGCCATTAAACCGATTATTACACTTTCAATTCCGTTTACAGACAATTTCATACCTTTTATTTCTTTCAATGCATCTTTTCCCATTAATATCTCAATTACTTCATACATAACATCAATACTAAATTCTTTATCTTTTAATTTGTCTTGTACAATAACAAATGTTTCTGCACTGTTATCAACTTCATATTCTTTATCCTCTGCTAACCTTATTTTTATAGGCTCTTTTTTTAGTTTTGCACTAATATCAATACTATTTGCCATTTTTAATTCCTCCTAAAATTAATTTTAATAAAAAAAAATAAGCCCCAGCACCGAAATGCTGAGGCTCGTTTTATGCTGCTGGTGTTACAGTTGGTTTTCCATTTGACATAACCTCAAATTCTAAAGGTGCAACATTCGTGCTATCTCCTGTACCAGCATTAGATACGGAAATAATACAGTCAAATGATACCGTAGTACCATCTGCGAATACCCATTCAAATTTAGATTCTACACTTGCACCAGTTGCAAATAATTTTGATGCAATGTAATCGTTTCCATCGTCTCCAACATTTCTTTTTCCAGAAATACTGATTGAAAAACCTTTTCCAGTCATCATTCTTCTAATCCAACCCTCTGTTGTCATAGGAGTCCATTCTTCAACATTATTATCCATTGACATTGAGAATGTTTCGCAATCTGCAATTGCTTTCATATCTGCACTTTCAGATGCTTTTCCTTTGGTTCCAATTTTGAACACATTATCAAATACGGGATATACTCCAGTTGTTACTGTTGCCATTTTTAATCAACCTCCTTATAATAAAATCTTGCTTGTATTACCCTCTCATAAATATTAGAACTATCCGTTCCAACATCTATTGGTTCTGGTACAAGCAAATCGATATAATTAACTAAAATATTATTAGTAATGTAAAAATTCCTAGCATTCATGAATTTATAATATAACTCAAGAGCTTTTACTTCGGTTTCATCTGCATTATTGTTCCAATGAATTAAAATACTTACAGTCTTTTCTTTGCATTTTGTGTTTTTCAAGCCACCTACTGCAATATTAGGATTTGTAGTTTGTAGCTGATAAACTCCAATAGATTTTTGTTTCTTATTATCTAGCTTGCCAATATAGAAATGGTCCGCTACAACATAACCTTTAGAAAATAATTCCTTTACTTTCAAATTATGTAATTCCATAATAGACATCTTGTTGATTTCAGCAACTGTCTTTACATCTAATTTAACTAACCAGTTTTTAATATCAACTAATCTCAACACTATAAACCAGCCTCCTTTTTATATAACTTTGCAAATGCCTTACCAACAAAATCTTTATTTTTCCCACTTATCCAAGGCTCTAGCCAATTTCCTTGAGCATGAGCATTTTCTTTAGTTTGGAAATTATATTCGGGATGATAATACATTCTTCTAGCACAAAGTGTTGCAGTTATTAAACTTACACTACCTTGTTTGCTTTTTGAAATATCAGTAAATGTAGAATTATTTTGCATGTTACCAGTATCAAAAGGCATTACTTGAGCATTTATAACTTCCGTTTTTAATGCCTCAATTGTTTCTTCTAATGCTGTTGTTGTTGCTTTACTCAATTGTTTTATTTTAGGGAAATTTATCTTAATTGTTGATTTTACGAAGTTTGACATTATACAATATCCAATTCAACATAATTTACTGTTCCATCTGGATTTCTTGCTTTCGCGCCTTGTATAATATCTCTTTCTTTACCGAAAACTGTAACTTTACCACTATGTATATCTGTCATATTTGGTGCTATATCCTCATGAAATAAACAAATGCCAGTAACTTGTACTGACACTTTTTCACTTGTTAGAACTCTTTTTGCTTTGTTCTGATAATTACATTTGAAATCATCTTCTAAAGCAATTTGAGGAGCTCCCTCTTCAGATATATCATCACTATACAAAACTACATGAATGTCAGTTTTACAATCTTGTTTTCTAACTAAAGATGGATATTTCATTGATAATACCTCGCATTCTTGCAAGTTAGACCAGTTTGTCCCAGCAATTTATATAATCTAAAAGGTATTGCAATTCCCTCGATTAATTTCACATTAAGATTGTTGTTTCCAAAACTTTGAGATACCCCATTTATTGAATAACTAGATAATATTGACTCAATCACATCCGCATTTTCAAATTTAAATTCGGCAAACTGACAACATACTCTTTGAATTATATCTTTTTGAAAATCGGTAAGATTATCAAAACCTTTTCCAACAATCCTATTAAAAGTCAAAGTATTTACATCATCAGTTGCCTCTTGTAAGTATTTATTTAACTCATTATCACTAGAAAGACTACTGCCTTTATATGTATTTTGGTAGTAGTCTTTATCTGCATATATCTTCATACTTCATCAACTCCTAGGCTGATTTTTCAATATAAAACTGAATAGCAGCATGTTTCTTATTAAAGATGAATACATCTTCAAAAGATTCCTCAAAATATGTCCATTTTCCTTTAGACAATGAACTTGGAGCTCCCAATTCTGCAAAATCATAAGCGATTACTGGGATTACTGCACTTGGATGTACTAATAACATTTTTACATCTTTAGCACCAGCTGCTACTTCAAATCCATCTGTTTCTTTGAATGTATAAGCAGATTTCATCGCTGAAGTTGGAACACCAATTACTTCAACTTCTCCAATTCTATCTAATGATCTAGCAACGGCAGTATCTGTTGCACTTAAATTTCTAGCTGCTTCTTTTGCAGTATCAATTAATGTTTTTGTGTATGTGTCAGCATATAACAATCTTCCTGCTGCTGGAACTCTTGCCTCGTCCATTTTATCCATCATTGCATCAAATTTTGTTAAAACATTTGCTAATGTTAAAACATCATCTGGTGTAACTGCTTCTATCGCATTTTTTAATGCATATAGTTCTGTGATCATCTCTGCATCCATTTCTGGGAATTTTTGTTCCTCATTCATAACTTTTGTTATGTTTGATATAGATGCAACATGATTTGTTTCATCAATGTCGCGTGGGTGAATTAAAGTATCCCATGTTCTATGTCTTTTTAATACTTTTGTTTCCTCTGCATTATTGAAGTTTCTAGAGAATGTTCCTATTGAATCTCTATCTCCATTACTTCTACCTTTTACAGATAAACTTGGTAAAATAACTGTATTGTTATTTAAAAATTTAACGTCTGGTTTTACAGCAGACCATAAAGCTCCAAAATACAATGTATATGGATAAGCTTGAGCTAAAGCTTGTGAATATTCTTTAGCATAATTTAAATTTTGTTTTTCAAATGCCATTTTAAATTACCTCTTTTCTTTCTATTATTTTTTTCTAGGTCTTACACCAGCAAATCCGAAATCAAATGCTGGAGAATTTGAGCCTTGATTATTGTTAGTGTTAGCACCAACTGTGATGCCTACAGAATTTTGAACTTGTTTCTTTAATCCTGGTACATCATCAATGACCTTTTGTAGTGCTTGTTTTAAAGAGTCATCATTTACTTTTCCATCTTTATCAACACAATTTGAAAAATCAGCCATTTTTAATAGATAAGGCATTGTTTTATTATCTATATTTAACTCATCAACAAACCCATAGGCTTTTAATGATATTTGTAATTTTTGATTTTTTAATTGCTCTGTTTTTAAAGAATTTTGAGCATCTGATAATTCTCTATTTTGTTGGTTGGCTTGGCTTTCTCTTTGAGCTTTGAAAGTTGTTATTGCACTTTCCATTTCCTCTGCAGATAAACCTTGCTTTTGAAAATAGCTTTTCAATATGCTATCTTCTGTTTTTGCATTTCTACCATCTATCATTTCTTGGATTTTTGCATAATCTATAGCTCCAGCTGATGGTTGATTTGCATTTTGATTTGTTTGTTGCCCAGTAGTGTTTTGGGCATTTGGATTTGAATTATTATTTACACCATTGTTATTTGTGTTGTTATCTCCATCCATTCTCACTACCTCCTACTTTTTTAAGTCTTGAATTGACTATTTAATAAATTTGCACATGCTTTTTTGTATGGACATCAGTGTTTGGTCCATATTAAAAAGAGCCTTTCGGCTCTTAATTAATCAACATATAAACTTCTTTGAAGTTCTTCATATCTTGTTTTTGATACTTTATATTGCTTATCTCCATCTTTTACTGGTTTATTATCTTCTAGACTTTCATCTAAAACAAAAGTATCTCCAACATTATAAACAACCTTTGAGTCATATTTATCCCTAAAAACTTCTTTTACAGTTGGAACTTTGTTTTCTGTAGCTTGCACTTTTGCATCTTCATTTAATGGAGCTTCTATTTTATCTCCATCTAGTTCTACTTCTTCAGTTTCTCCTGTACTTGTAATTTCTTCAGTTTTAGGTTCTTCAACCTTTTCAGTTGTTTCTGTAACAACTTCTTCTTGTAATTCTTCGTTTTCTTTTACTTCTTCTTTCTTTTTAGCCATTTTAAATACCTCTTTTCTTTTAAAATTTTTATATTAAAAAAGAGCCGTTCGGCTCTAATGTTAATAACTTATTCGAATTTTTCTTTATATCTCTGCCATTCAAGTCTTTTATTGTGATATTTTTCAATATTTTCACTATCTAGACTTCCTAGCTCTAATCGTTTATATTTTTCTATATTTCTATTTATATAATTAAGTTTTTGTTCTTTTTTGTATCTTATTATTTTTTCTTCCTTTTGTTCTCTTGTTGGTGGCTCAACCTTTGAATTTATATCTGGAAAATATGTAACTATTGTATCTTTACAGTTAGGATGAAATAATCGTTCCTTAACTGCCTTGCTTAATAATGGATAACCTGTAGAATTGCTTTCTTCAGTAGTACCACTAGACCACACATCATCAATAAATACTTTTCCCTGAAATTTTATACAATACGGACAGCCTCCTCCTCGATTTGGAACTAATACAGTATGAACTCCCCAAGCATCTCTTTTTTCTCCCTCGCCTTGCATGTGTGCTCTTGAATTTGCAGTTCTTATTGCCATTTCAACATAAGATTTTATATTTACTCTAGCACCATTTGCATATTCAATATTATTTATTCCACTTTGCAAGAAATCATGTGTTGCCATATCTATTGCTTGTTGTGGTGTTCCGCTTCCAGTATTAGCATAAACTTGAGCATCAAATATTATACTTCTATATTTATCACTAGCATATCTCAATATTGATGTTTCAGCTTTTTTTATATTATTCAATGTTTCATCTATAAGAGCATTTAATTTTTTCTCATCAACCTTAAAAAATGTTGACTCTGAATGATTTACAATATCATAAATTCTACCTATTTGTTTTTTCTTAATTCTCGAATTTTTACTCTTTTTATAAATGTGCCATAATTTATTTATCTTTTTATCATTAGACTTAAATTCGCCATTCTCAATAGCCTCTAATATCAATTTTTCTTGCTCCAGTTTTCCATCATCTCGGCTTTTTCTTAATAGGTCATTTATATCTGAATTGATATTGAAAAAGGTTTTATTTAACCTCTTTCTATTCCTTTTTTTATATATTTCCAATGATTTTAATTGTTCTGCTTGCCAAGCACTCCAATTCATTTCCTCTTTTGCCTCTTCTCGAAGATGTCTGCCTAGATTACTTGACATTGATTTTATCAAGGTTTCTTCAATTCTCTGAAATGCTTGTGAAATATCGTACTCATTATTCATTTATTCCTTTCTCCTGTTTGTCTATTTCTTTATTTTCAGCATCTTCATTATTAGAATTATCTGGAGTATCTTCAATGTCTATTTCATTTATATCTAATTCTCCATTTAATGCTGGGACATTTTCTTCGACAATGCCTTGCTCGGCTTTTAATCTTTGAACTTCTTGTTGCTTCCACTCTTCTGTTTTAGAGTCTCCATATAATTCATCAACACTAGCTTCAATTGACATTACTCCTCCAGTTTTCCCTTTACTTACTGTCTCAATTTGAGCTTCAAATGATGGATTAGCATATTCTCCAAATTTTGTTGAAATATCTTTATCCTCTGGAAGTGTGCTTTCATTGTTCATTTGAGCTTTTGATTTTAATACTGTATTTATTACTGATGGAATAAATTCTGTTAGAGTATCAATTATAATTCCTCTAGTATAAAGTGTTGTTTTTTCCTTTTCTCTTTGTGCCTCTGCATTGTCTAATTTTTTATTATCAATTCCTAATGTTGATGGACTTATAATTCCTTGTAAGCATAAATCTAGAAATGTTATGTATGCTTGTAAATATTGTTCTGTTGGTATCTCTGGTTGCTCAACATCAATTTTATTTTGAGTGTTTTCATTCATGCTTGTCTGTGTCTTTATAAATTTATTATCAAATGGATTTGGCATTAATACTTCTCCAGTTTCTGCATCCTTTGGAAGTAAATCTTCTGGAATGTATTTAACTGCTCTACCATTTCTGACTGCCTCCAACCATTGTGAAGTAATTTCATCTATACTATCAAAAGAGTCATATTTTCCATCGAAAATTGACTCTCCTCTACCAACAAATTTTGTACTTTCATTAAACATGATAGGCACAGCCCACATTGTTTCTTTATCAAACTCAATATCTTTTAATTGGCTTAATTCCTCAACAGTATTTAATCTAACCTCTTTATCATTATCATATAACTTATATGTTATATATCCATATCCATAATCTTCTTCTAACAAATATACTTTGTTATTTTGTTCATGGTATGATTTGAATATAATATCTGTTAGTCTACCTCTTTTATATTTAAAATCAACTTTTGAGCCATCTACCCACTCTAAAATTGCAATATCAGAAATACTAGGATCATAATTTATTTTTATTGCTCCATCTCCAAAAACAAGTGTATCAATAACTATTTTCTTTAACATTTTAGTATCAAACTTATTTTCTCTTTTTACTTCATCCCAGTAATCATCTGAAGCATCATCTCCAGAATAATCTGTTACAACTGTATTAACTAATGTTTTTACTATTAGTTTTGGAAGCCCAGTATGAGATTTCTTTATTCTTATATCTGCAGTTTGAGTAGCTCCCCAAAATGTATCTGCTGCATAAGGCAACTGTCCATAAAATTCGGACAATTCATGACTATCTCCTCTGTACCATATTTGATTTCTAATACAACTTGCTTGATGATCCATATCTTCGTTTATTACAAATGCTTGACCTTGTGCTGGTCTAATATTTAACCATGATTTAACCATTTCTCTCAACTTATCTCCTAACCACATTATTTATTTTCTCCTATTCCGATTATTTTTACATAAGGTATAAATGAATATTGAACAGAGTTTACCATGTGATCATTTCCATCTTCTGGAACACTGTCTTTATCTTCTAACCATGAATAAACCTCTAATTCATTTATATAATTTATACATGTATCAACAACATAGAAATTTCCTGTTGCAAACCAACCTAATTGAGTGTTTATTCTGTCTATTATCTGCATTTTTGCTTTCCATGCACTATTAAATACATAAATACTTCCAAACTGCCTCTTGAATTTTTCAAATTCTTTAATAGTTGCTTGGTCTGCATTATCTATAAATACATCTTTAGCAAATCCCCATTCTTTACGATTTCTTTCTAGAAAATCAATAAAGTTTCTAACTGTATCACTTGGTGCTAATGGTGTTTGCAATTCAGCATTGTTATAGACTTTTTCATCTAATAGAATAAACTTTCCTTTATTGGTTATGCCTGCAAATGACATTGCTATTGTGTCTGGGCTCAAACTTGAATATGCTGTATCTAATCCAGCAGTAAATTTTATAAAATATTCTGACTCATCTGTTTTTACCCTCATTTTAGGTAACAATTGAATTGTTTCCTCTTTTTCATTAGTTCGTATGAATTGTTTTGCCTTTTCTTTTGTTATACAATGTTTTGTTCTATCAAAATTAACAAAAACAAGACCTGTGGTCTTGCCTCGTAATCCTAATATTTTATTTTTATATAGTTTAGTTCCTACTGGAACTGACTCTATAATCTTTTTTAATTTTTCCTCTGATAGACTGGCATTATCTTTAAATGTAAAATACCACCATGTCCAATCTTCTTTATGAGGTTGATTTAATAAATCTAGCAATTGCTTTGGTGCACTATCTTTGTATTTTTCAATAGGTCTACTTTTATTTACATATTGAGAAAAACATTCTTTGTTTGGATCATCTGGATTTAATGTGCATAATCTGTAATCCGCTCTCATGAATGCCTCACGAACGAAATCCATATCAGCAATATTAAACTCATCTATGAATAATCCAAAATATTGACCTCCTAGAGCTTTTTTCCATCTTTTCTTGTTATCATAACCTAAAACATATATTATCTTTACTCCATTAGGTGTATGAAATAATATATGTGGAAGTCTTATTTTACCTTTTCCAGTAGGATTATATTCTATTTTGCCACCATCTTCATAATCTCCAAAAACATCAATTAGTCCATGGTCTGCATTTATTATGTTCTTTTCAATAGTTCCTAAATCTAACCCAGAAATAATGCTTGGTTTTGTTCCCTTGTAATTAGATATTCTAAACATAAATTTAGGAACTGCCACAGTTGTTTTACCAGCTGATGTAGTTCCTTCCAAAAACTCTGCACTTGCAACATATCTTAAAAAGTCTAAATATTTCTGTGACAGTGGAAATGGTTTATTCTGTGTTTGTGTCATCATTACCACCCCACAATTGTCTATTTATACTTTCTAGAATATCTGTAGATTTATTATTATCACTATTTATATTGATATTTATGTTATTTTCATTGTTGCTTTCTTTATTTCCTTGTCTTATTTTGAATTTTAAGTCAATTGCCTTTCTTCTTTCATTTTGTACCATTATAAGAGATTTATTGAATTTATCTATCAATTCATCTGTTCTTTTTGCCTCTGTTGAAACCTGTGTTCCATATTTATTCATTGATACAATTGTTAAATCCTTTTGTTTTTCTTTTAGCTCGTTTATTTTCTTTAGATATCTATATTCAAGCATATCACATGTATCTATTTCATGTTGAATTTGCTCTAGCTCTGTTGGAACATTATCCGAATTTAAAATTGATTGTTCCTCTTCGGAAAATAAATTTCTAAATTTTGAATAATATCCAGTTACTACTGCATTTTGATTGTCTTTAGGTGGATGAGCTTCTTTATTGCCTTTATTTCCCTTGACACCTCGACCGCCTTTATTTCCTTTTGTTCCACCTCTCCTTTTTCTGTGCCAATCTTGAGTTTTTATAATAGAATTTAATTTATTCAAAGTAATATGGTGTTTCTTGGCAATCTCTTTTAATGGAACATTATTATCATATTTTTCTTTAATCGCTTTAATATCCACATTACCTTATCATCCTTTCTATTAAGATTTACCAAATATTATATCGTAAAGTTCCTTGTTATCTATGTATTCAGCTTTCATTCCATCTTCAAAGGTTTGTCCTTTATATTTTAATTTTCCTAATGTTGTTTGTTTCATTCTTCCTAAAATATTAGCACTGCCTTTTTCTTTCATGGAAGCGGTTACTTCTATTTCTTTATTATTTATTAAATGACATATATTATATGAATTTCCCCTAAATCCCTCTAGGTTATCTATTCCGCAACAACACATTGCATCTCCTAGAGTTCTCAATCTATTTTCTCCACAGTAAAATTTCAATCCATATTTGTGTGCCTCTTCTTTTAATTGGATAAAATCTTTTTGTAATACTTCTTTTGGATATACAAAATCGCCTCCAACTTTTATCAGCTTACCTCTTTTTTTAGCAAATTTCATTCCCTCAATAACAACTCCGTAAACTCCCGCTTCTGATAATCTTTTCATATTATCTTTGACATCTTTAAATACTTGTGTCATATAAGGTTGTATTCTAACAATGACTCTTTTTACTCTTTTTGATAATATTCTGCACATTTCTAGTCTTTCTTCATAAGTAGGTGCTCCTAATTCTAATTTATCATATTGAGAACATATCATGCTTATTTGAACAACACAATTGCATTTACTTAATAAATCTAAATACTCTTTTTCCACAATTAGTTTTCCTTTTGTGGAAACAATAAAAGGATATTGAGTCTTGGCCAATACTTTTAAACATTCATAAGATAATCTATATCTTTTTTCTGCTGGTTGAAATGGATCACTCATTCCTCCCCAGTGAATAGGAATATTCCAATCGCACCAACTCAAATCATTTCCCCTATGTCCATTTATAAAGTTTTCTAATGCTTTTGCAGTTTCCCCTTTGTCTATGTCAGAAATATCTTTTTTTCTCTGTACGAAACAATATTTACAAGCATGTGAGCAACCTTTGTAAGTGTCAAATCTTATAGGAACATCACATAAAACTACTTGACTTCCACAACTTGGCATATTAGTCCACCTCCTTAATGACTTCAGCAGTCATCAATTCGATTAACTTATCTTTTCCAAATAATTTAACATAAGCTAAAAACTTCTCTTCATATACCTTATCAATAGTAAATGTCATTGAAAACTTATTTAATGGATTTGTTCCAATATCTGAAAAATCTTCACTAACTAAATCCTCAATAAAATCTGTTTTTAGATTTTCAATTTCCTCATCAGAAAAACCAGTTATGTATTTTTCCTCTTCATCAAAGTCAATGTTCGTAAAAATGTCTTTTAATTTTTCATTGTCCCAGTAACCTGTATTTTTATTTAGAGATAAATTCAGTTCTATTTCATCAACTTCATCTAAATCCACTAAAATACATGGTATTTCCTTATAGCCTAATTCTTTTAAAATGTTATATCTTTGGTGTCCACCAACTATTGTATATAATCCATTTCTTTTATTAACTACTAATGGAGCTACCATTCCAAATTTTGTGATGCTTGCCTTTATTCTTTTGTAAACATCATCTTCTGGTTGTAGTTCTACCCTTGGATTGTATTTAGCTGGTTGTAATTTTGCTAATTCCATAGTTCTAATTTCTGCATTTTCAATTTTCATAATATACCTCTTTTCTAAAACACAATTGAAAATATATTATAAAAAATTAGAGGCACTCCACTATTTCTAGCGGAATTACCTCTACTACATAACTATGATAATACTATAATAACACATTTTTATTTGCTCTTTCTTGCTTTTTTTTGCTCACTTTTATTTTTGTCTAATTTATCGAACTCATCTAGAGCCTCTCCGTTGAGATGACAAGTTTTATAATAACTATAATGAACTGCTACTGCAACCTCTTCTAGCGATTTTCCATTTATATACTTCTCTTGTAAAATAGTTGCATAGAGTGGTTTTAATTGATTAAGTTGTTCATAAATTTCATTAGTATATTCTTTAAATTGTTGCAGCTCTTTCTCCAGTATTTCATTTTTTTCATCTAAATACTTCTCAATCTCATAGCTTGTCTTATTTTTTGCATGAGGCATCCCATCTAATTTTTGAGTTATATTCATTATTCTAGTTTCTTCTTCTTGAAGAAACTCTAATTTTGATTTTATATATTTTTTTCTATTCCTAAAATCTTTTAAATCTTTTCTAGTCATAGTACCACTCCTAATCTTCTTTTGTAAATTAGGTGTCGTTAGATTCTTTAATTTTTATAATTCTTTTATAAATTTATTATATCTTACTGCAATTTCATGTTCTATTTTGCAACCTCTAGCATTTTCCCAGCCTTTCATAAATATAACTGCATCAACTTTGCTCATTGCATCAATAGATTTTGCTAGATAAAATAGTGCTGCATCTCCCTCTGGAGTTTCTTCAGCAAATATAGTATTAACAACTTCATATCCTTTATCTTCTAGACTCTTAACTAAATCTGCTCTTTCCTCTTCTATTTGTTCTTGTGTTTTGCCATTCATTGGCTGACTTATCATAACTTTCATATTTTTATCTATCCTTTCTTTGTATAAAGTTTTAATTCTTACTAATTCATCATATTTATCCTGGTCAACTGTCACTGTAGGTGTACAAAATACTCTATCTAATGCCATTTTCTATTCCTCCTCTATTTTAATACATCTGTTTTCAAATTTCTTATAAGCATCAAAGTATAACTCTTTTTTGTCTCCATTGTATGTGATTTCATAATACATTCCATTAAACAATGTTGTGCTTAACAAAGCCTTATTATTTTGTAATGCTTTACATTGCCAAACAACAAAAACATCAAATTCTGGAACATCATCACTCTTATCCAAATGATCCATTTCATATTTTTTAACTATTTCCTTACATTTATTTATAAATTTTTCATTTCCCATTTTAAATACCTCCAACTTTCAATTTTTATTTTGTTCTAATTTTATTTTGTTCTAAACTCATTAATTGCTCATTTATTTTTCTGATTTCTTTTTCATATTGTGCATTTTGCTTATTATTACAATCAATGGCATAAATCAAAGCTTCTTTCTGTCCATTTAGTTGATTTTCGAGAATAACATCATCAACTGACTTTCTAAACCTATTCATATTTACATAGGAATTATAGTCAGATACTCTAATTCCATCGACAAATTCCCATGTAATTTTAGACTTTTTACTTTTCTTATTGCTCATTATTTCTTTTCCTCCTTTCCTTTTTGATTTCTCTGAAATTGTTCCCAAATCTTACTGAATTGTGCATTATTGTGTGCTTTTTTGTGTTGCTTCATTAACTCTTGTCTTTGTAATTTTCTTTCTAAACTTCCCATAATCATTCTCCTTTCTATCTTCAATTTTTGTTATTGTTCTATGAGCTTTGACAAATCTTTCACAATAGGTTAAATGCTCACTTGCTAATTTGCAATTAAGAAAATAACCACAATCTAAACATACATTTCTAGCCATTTTCTAATCCTCCAATTTTTTCAATATTGTTAAAATGTAATATTCTTTATCTGGTTCTGCTCCCCATTCTGTTTTTCCTATCCCTCTTGTTAGGCAAACTAAACATTTGATAGATGGCGATTTATAACTATAACCATTTCTAAATATTATTTCAAATCTAATATTTTCATATAATTTTGGACTAACATTATTCATCCCTCACATTATATTTAATTTTTAATTCTTCCATATTCTTGGCATTCTTTATGTCATCTTTAATGTTATAATAACTAAATCCAAAGCCTATCAAAAAGCTTATAATGAATACTAATATTGTCCACATCATTTTTATCCCTCCTCTAAATCATCAAATAATTCATTATATAAATCTATTTTATTTAATTGATTTAAGATTGCCTTTACATCATTTTCTGATAATAATTCAATGTAGTCTTTATCAGAATAAGCGATTTCTGTTCCTACATAATCTCCTACATGCACAAAGAATTGCCCTTTACTTGATTTATATAATGTGTGTTCATATTTTGGATAAAAATACATTCCAAAAGCTCCCTTATGTTCTATTGGTTTTATATACTGAATTATTTCTCTTGCTTTCTCTGTATCGTAAACTTTATTTTCTAACATATATCTCATTTACTTTTCCTCCATTTATCAATAACATTAAAAATCTTATTTATCTTTAGTGTTTTACAACTTTCAGCAAAAGCCTTTTTATAATAAAAGCCAAATCTATATATTTGAAATCCTAATGTGTTTTTTACCTCTTCTGATAATGGTAGATTGTTTCTTCTACAATAATTTTTTATCAAATTCCTTTCTTCTTTCATATTCAATCACTCCCCTAAATCATCGCTCATCATTACTCTTGTTTACTTGCATCATTGCTAGTAAAAAAACTCCTGCATTTGCTCCAATTATAAATCCTAAAATAAATGACCAAATCATACATTATTCCTCCTTAGGTAAAAATACTTTTCCTCCGTGTCTTTCTAAAATATCTATAAAGTTTTCAATGGTTGTCCCAGCTAAAATATTGAACTTATCTGTATGTATCCATGCAACTGCTTGTTTGTTTATATCTTCAACAGAGTATCTACCCATATCACAAGGTCTTTGGTCATTCCAATCATCTACTTCAAAATATAATACTTTATGTTTTATTTCGTGGTCTTTGAATTTTCTTTTAAATACATTTTCGTTATCTTCCAATAATTCACTCCAATGGTCATAAGGTAGTCCAGCATTATATTCGTATGGTCTGTCATTCCAATCATCGCCCCACTGCTTTTCAAAATTATTTGTAAACCATGCTTTATTTCCATCAACATAACACAATTTATATTCTTCATAATAACAACCAGAGCATCCCATCTTTTCGACTCTACAATGTTTCCATTCTTTATCTGTACATTTCATTTGCGGTCCTCCTTTTTTCTTCTTTGCCATTCTGCCTCATAACAATCTTCACAAACTGCAAAACCCATTCCCATGTCTGTATGTATTTCTAATGAAGTGTAGCAATCTCCGTATTTTAATTCTTTTCCACATTGAGCACAATTTACTATTTCTTCTAAATTATTACAATAACATTTAACATTCCAATTAACTGGTACACCATAATCTTCATATTTATGTTTTTGCCTATTCCACCTATTTAACAATATTATCTGCTTTTCCATCTGTCTCCCCTCTCATCTTCTGAATTTGATAACATGCATGTCTAACTTCTTCATATATTTCTTTAGTGGTCCATTTTTTTCCACCAATTCTAAATTCTTCTGGCACTAATTCTTCAAATCCTCCATAATCTCCATAATGACCATAGTCCCAACCAATGAATTTACCATCTAATTTTTCATTATCATTTATCCACAAATGGTCATCTAAATATGTAACTCCACCATGCACATCTATTTCATTTTCATCTATATTTGAATTGTTAGGTAATTTTATATATGCAGTTGGATGAAAACCTAAATTTAAAATAAAATATAATAATCCAAAACAATAACCTGTGGATAATATTTCTCTTTTCTGATTTGCAGAATATATCATTTCCTTCATATTTCCCCTCCTATACCTTTTCTAATAAACAATGCTTAAAAGAATCTAGTCCATGGTAATGTTTTTCTCCATTGCATTCATAGAAAATCATTTTATTTTTCTCATCTATTTCTGTAATCTTAAAAATAGCTCCGTTTATTTTACCTTTAAATTTATCTCCTACTTTAATTTCCATTTTCAATCTCCTCTATCATTACTGCAACATTTGCAATAGTTGCATAATATTTTTCAACTATCAATTTCACAACTTGTTTATCATCTAAATAAGCTATTCCATTTAACGAATCCAATATACTTTTAGCAATATTATCCGCATCTGGTTTTATTGTTGGAAATATCTCGTTGTCTAACATCATTTTTTGCTTTTTCTTACTTGTACTTTTAGGGATATCATAATATGCTATTATTTTTACTTTTAATGGTTTTTCTAATAGTTTTTGACCTTTGTATTTCTCTAAATAGCAAGTTTTAACCCAATTTTCATAAGCAACTGTTTCTCTTTGTGTATATGCAAATTTCCCATTAAATCTAGGTCTTTGTTTCGCTTGTACCTTACCTGGAATTGTAAAACCCCTTTTAATCATACTAATTCACTTCCTTTAAATCTTTTTTTCTTATCTGTCAGTTTTGTTTTTATTTTTTTATACAACTCTTGTCATTTTTTTGACCAAATTTGATAAAATTTTTATCCTATTTTAATTTTTCATATTAAAGCAATGAAATTATACTTTGGAAATATAAAATGCCTTAAATTTGATTTTAGAGTGTTATATTTTTAATTGTTTATAATCTGTTACCATGTTGCTGACATCGGGAAGATGTTCTTTTCTCCCAATATCAGCATATTTGCAGTAATTAACACCAGTAAAATTATAATCTTCTAACTTTTGACAACCTAAACACCATTGATTTTGAATTGCCTTTTCACATACTCCAGTTAACTTTGGATATTTTCTATTATTAACCATTCTTTTTCTCCAGCTCATTTCTAAAACATACAATAAAATAATTCATAAAATCTTCAAGCCTATTTTCATCATCTATTGTAATTGGACAATACTTTTTTGCTGCTAAAAATATTCTTGTAAATAATTTTTCTTTTAAATCTGTTAAATATATTTTGTAGGGACTTAAATATATTTGAGCAATAGCATAATATTTTAGTTGTAAATCGAATTTCATTTGTTCTGGTAAAGATTTATCATTTTCAATATATAATTCTAATCTCTTTAATGTTGTTTCTATTGATGTTCTATCTGTTTCATTAAGTCCCTCAAAATTCTTATTCTTTTTATTTATAAATAAATATAAAGAATTTAATTTTATTTTATTTAATCTATTATTTTTATTATCCTTATTATTATTATTATCTTTATTATATTGTGGTCGGTTGTTGGTCGTTTGATGGTCATTTGATGGTCGGTTGTTGGTCGTTTTTTCTCTGCTGGATTGATAAAACCCATAATTTACAATAGTTACAAGAGTATATCTGTTGGTCGTTTTAACCACTATTTCTCCGAGTTTTTTGTAATTTTTCTAATGCTGTTCTCACTTGTCTAATAGATAAGCCAGTTTCTGTTGCTAAAGTCTCTCTTGAAGTTATTTTTTGTCCTGGAAGAATTTCTATGCCATGCCATTTAGCTGGAGTCCAATTAACTGTTAATAATAAATGAGTAAAGACTCTAAACACATTAATATCATCATACCATTCCCAGTCGAGAATTTTTCTATGTAAATTGATAAACCCCTCTGTGTACATAACATTCTTCCTTTCGTACTAATTTTTTTATTTTTGTAAAAATGGGTCCTCATATTCTTCTTCAAAGATTTGTTGTTTCTCTTCATTTTCTCGAGTTGATTTTTCTATTTGTTTTGGTTCTTCAACTCCAACTTCTTCTGTAATATCAAAATCATTGTCAACATATTCATAAGTACCATCTTCTTTTATTTCTGCCATGTCGCTTTCCATAGCTTTCTGCATATCAACACTCATAATACCCCATTTAGATATAAGTTGCCTTAACATTGTTTTATAAGCCATTCCATCAAAATCCTTATACCAAAAACTACTATATTGCCACATATCTTTTTCTGCTACTTTTCCAGCCTCGAAATCTGCAAAAGAAACTTTAGGATATTTTCCTTTTGTTGCATTTACACTAAATGCTTGAGAGTATTTATCAGCATGTGCTAACATTTTATTTTTACTCCAATAAAGTGTTTTTCTAAATCCATTTAAGTATTCGAACATTGCATAATATCCAATTGTTTTAGCCTGCTCTCTTTTTTCTTCATCTTCTATTAGTTTGACTTCAATATCTTCATTTAATGGATCATATTTTATAAGTTCTCCCTCTTTTATTGCTAATACATTTAATTTCTTATATTGACCGCTTCTGATAGCAAGTTGAATGTAACCTTTATAACCAATTTGAAATTGTGCAACCTTAATCTGAAAAGATGAACCATCTGGATTTTTTATTGTTTTATTAAATGGAACCATGTAGAATTGTCCTAGTTGTGGACTAGGGCTCAAATTAAGAGCCTGTCCAACTAATGCTGCAGAAACTATCGTTGAATTTTCACATTCTGCCAATTGAGGATTTGTACTTACTGCTGATATTATACTTGTAACAAATTGTTGACCTTTTTCTCCTCCTACCATTTCATTTATTTTTCTTTTCATTGCATCTGTTGATAAAAATGTACTAAATGTTTGTTTTTGTTCTCTTTTTACTAAACTATTTTTTACTTCCATCTCTATTCCTCCTCTTCGTTTTCATCTCTATAATTTGCATATATTACAAAGTAATCTATACTGTCTGTTCCATCTTCGTATGTTTGTCCCTCTGGTAATTTATGCTGATGTCTAAAAGCATCTTCCACAATAACTTCACTATCATCATCACTTTGGTCGACTCCACTATCACTCCACAATTCCACTTCTAATTCATCTGGAACATTTTCTAAAGCCTTTTTTAAATTTCCAACAGTTAATTTTGCCATTATATTTTTTCTCCTTTCTCGATTTTATTTAATATATTTTTTAATTCATCTAAACTATGTACTTCAATTGTTTGCTTTTTAATTTTTATATCTTTTGAAATATCACTTGTTATTTTTGTAGTTAACACTATTTCATCAATATCATTGTTCGTTAAATCATATTTTTCTTTTCCTTCTTTTAATAATACTGCAAGAGCAGCCATAAAACTTGCTTTGTTAGCAACATCAATATCACAACATGCACTTTCTTCATGACATGAAAGATATATATGAAAGTTGCAACCTTTTTCATTGTTAAATTCTAATTTTCTTTTCATTGTTTATATTCCTCCTAAATTTTTATAATATGGATATTTCCATTGTCATTATTTTCTGAATTATCAATAGCCTCTTCAAATTTTTTTGCTATTTGTTTTGCTCTTTCATATGCTTCTGTTCCCTCTTTATTCATTTCCTCTAGTTCTTTGTTAAACTTATCAGAAAAACTTACTGGTTCGCCTTTAAACATTTTTTTTGCAGTTTCTTTATATTGTTCAGGTATGTTGTATTCTATATAAGCATAGGTACAATCAAAATCATCATCATAATCTGTTATGTATAACTTATGGCTTTGAATTTTATCCCATGTTTCTTGATAGTCCTCACGATTTCCTCCACCTAGCCTTGTAAAAACTCTAATTTTTTTACCATCTTCAATTAATTCTACATCTCTATATCTGTCAAAATATTCTTTGTTTACTCCTATCATTCCTAAAAGTACATGTGACTCTGAATTTTCTCCAAATAAAGCATTATATAAACTCATTTCTCTCCCTCCTTTACCAACTAGAGCTATATTCAAAATTCGAATATATTCCTCGATTATTTAATTCTTTTTCCTCCTTTAAAATTGAGGTAAGCATTTCAATTGTATCTGTTATATCTTGTAAATAATATTCATCATAATCTGTACTTCCGAAAAAGAACCCATCCTCTGTAGGTAATAATTCAGAAATTTCTTCAGCATTTTGAATAACTTTCCCCTCTATTAAATTAGGTATCCATTTTCCATCTTTTAAAGTCTCTCCATTTTTTATTTTTCCATCTACAAGTTTTGCTTTTTCTTTTACTTCTTTACAGATATTCAATAATTTTTCTAAATCTTCTGTTGATACATAATATGATTTACAATCATCATTTCCATCTTGAACATTGTCTACAAACCATTTATGTATTTGATTAGCTTTTCTCCAATATCCAACACTTTCACGAATGCAGTTTACTTTCTTTAAATCTATTGGTATTTTCTTGCCTCTTACTGTTATATCAATAATACCCTTTACTTGATTATGCTCGTAATTAGCTCCAATATATTTTTCTCTAGTTAAATACATATCTAATCCCATATTATTAATCTACCTTTCCATATTTAATATTATTTTGAATTAGAAAATCTCTAATTTTCATTTTTTGTTCTTGGGTAACCCATACTCTAAAATCAATAACTTGTAATTGTTCTTGTATATTTGTCTCTTGTGCTATACTAGGAGCTTGTACTCTTTTTTTAGTCTCTTGTTGTTGCTTTAATTCTTCTAGCTTTCTATTGCTCTCAATAACATTCATTCCATATTTTAATGAACCACTTAAACAATCAGAGTCTGCTATATGTGAAAAATAAAATGCTTGTACTTGTTTTAGAATCACTTCATCATTTATCTGACCTTTTAAAACTTTCATATCATCTGATGTTTTAACTACTAAATGATTTATTTCCTCTTCTATTTTCTTCATAGTGTATGTTTTATTTAACCATCTTGGATTAAATATTGAGTCAAATATAATTAAATCTTTATAATCTCCTATGTAGGCATCAAATATTGTTTTTATTCGTTCTCTCTTTTCGTTTTGTTCTTTTTCTTCAAATGATTTTACTTGAGCATCTATTGAACTTGATGCATCTGTAATTATTCCTTGAAGTTCTTTGCATTTGTTTTCAAAATCTTCAAATGGTTTTAGAACCTCTTTCTTAATTCTGATTTTTTCATCATTTATAGCTTTTGCTACTTTATTTAATGTTGATCTATCTGTTTTAGCAGCAGTAATAGTTTCTTCTGTATAAACTACTGACTTATACTCCTTTGCTTTTTCTGTTACCCATTTTTTAATATCTTCATAATTGAATTGAATAGGTGCTAACGATTTTATTTCTTCAACTTTTAATTCCATATTATTTACCTCCCACTAAACAATAATCAAGTTCATTTCCCATTGATTTTGTACATTCTCTTTCATAATATTTTTCTGGTAATGTAGCCCCTGTAATTCCTAAAATTGTATTTTTATACCAAATTATGCAACCTTTAGGCAATTGGTTTATCTTCAAGTTCTTATCATTATTTACATCAAATCCATAAGCATTATAAAACTGTATATGCCTTTCTTTCTGTAATTTTAAATCTTCTGTATATCTCGTTGAATGACTTATCCATTCATCAAAGCATTTTTTACAAAGTGCTCTACTTAATATAAAAATTAAATATATTTCTCCATTCATTTTTTCATTACAATTATCGCAGATACATTTTCCTCCCCAATTGGAACAATCTTCTGGAGTACATTTTATATATGAATAACCTTGAGGAGTATAATTTAATTTTGCATTTTTCATCTTCCTAGTCCTCCTTAACTACTATAAATTTCATTACATCATCATCAATTCTATATTGTCTCTCTAATTCTGCAATAAATGATGCATCACTTTCAAAGTTAAATTGCATATAAATACCTTCTTTATTTTTTCTGATTTCATAAGCTAACTTTCTTTTTCCTAAATTTTCAAAACTCTCTACTTTTCCATTTTCATTAATTAGTTTTGTGTATTTGTTTTCTATCTCCTTTTGTTGTTTATCATTCATAGTTGAAGTAACTATTATTACACTTTCATATTTATTCATTTTAATCATCCTTTCTACATATTTGGTAATACTAATGGAGGTCTTTTATCCTCTTCAACATATTTCCAAAATTCAATTTCTTTTTCTTGTAAATATTCTATATCTTCAGCTAAATTATTTCTGTCAAACTTAAATGTTTTTGTCATCTGCAAATCTTCTGAATAAGTTAGTTCTGCAAATAAATATGCGAATGAAAATCCAGTAACATTTAAATAATGTAATACTTGTATGAAATAATTATCTGGAACACGATCATTCCATTTTTCTTTTTGCATACTTCTTAAAATCTCTGATGTTTTTATTTCTAAAATTCCTTTTTCTCCAGTTTCTTTATTTATTAGAATACCATCTAAACTAGCAAATAAGAATGGATATTTAGGATGTCTAATTATTGTATTTTCTTCATGTATAATTACAAATTCGGGGTGTTTTATTGCAAAACTTTGTCTCAAATTATCTTCCATTGCAACACCATATTTTACATAGGGCTTGTCTGAAATATCTTCTTGCTCTGCTCTTTTAGTTTTGATTTCCCATAATTTAATGTTGTCACTATATGGATTTAATCCTACTATTGCAGAGGCATCCGAACCACCTATTCCAGTTTTTCTTTCTTCTAACCATTCTTCTCTAGTCATTTTTACCAACCTTTCATATCTGATTTTTTGTGTGGTTTCATACTCATTGAAACTTCAATTCTTTTTGGTATTACTACTTTAAAATTGCAATCATCACAACATCTGCCATCATTTACTGGTCTAGCATTGTTGCCATAACCTTTGTACTTTTTTCCACAAATACTACATGTTTCCATTTTATTTACCTCTCTTCAAATTTCTTTCCTTTGCACCACATATAATCTTCTGTTGGACAAAATTCATCATATACTAGAGCAAAATCTTCATGCTCATCACAATACATATCTCCATGTTCTAAATACATACAACAAATGCAATTTTCACATGTTTTTACTGTTTTATTTTTATTTCTGTTTCGTTGTATTGGCTTTCCCAAAATTTTCTCCTTTCTATTGCACCAAATTTACTTTTATGATAAAATGCAAATAAAGTGAATTTATATAAATTTTCTTTTAATATAGGACTATTTATTGCTTTGGTCGGTTGTAATAGTTCTATTTTTTTCATCTACTAATAATTCATATATAGTGTTAGTACACATTTCTGATATTTTTCTTCTTTTTACTTCTGGATCTATTTCATTTACAGACTCATTTATATCTCTTATTTGTTGTAAAATATCTGCTAAAGAAGTTTTAATATCTTGAATTTCTATGTCCTTTCTTTCAATAATACTTGATAATCTCTTAATTTCATTTTGTTCAGACATTTTAAATATCTCCTTTCAATTCTTTTAATTTACATTTTAGTTTTGCTAATGTTATAATGTGCCATATATAACAATCGTGCAATTTATCTTCTGGCATGTTTCTTTACCTCTCTTTCTTCTAGAATTGTTTCAATAACTAATATTGCTATTAATCCTAAAACTGGAATTAGATATTCTCCTCCAAATCCTTTGTAACCTCTCCATGCATTTGCATAAGAAATTGCTTTTGGTGTAATAATAATTGTACCTACCATAATAAGTAACTCAATAATCCTTGAAATAAACTTTCCTTTGTTTACAACTTTCATCTTATTTTCCTCCCTCTAAAACTTTCTTAAGTAAATCCAATGTTGTTTCTGCCTTAATTCTAGCAGCCTGTTCTTTTTCGAACATCTCTCTAGGAACAGTGTTTTTACTGCCAACCTTAATTTTGTACCTTGTGCCTGTTCTGATGTACTCGACTTCATGATTTGCTATCATTTGTAAAACTGTATTATGTCCTAAATTAAATCGTTTTTCATATTGATTTAGGCTTATCCACTGTTCTTCCAAAATACTCCCTCCTTTCTTGGTCATTTTTTTGACCATTTAAGGTAAAAAAATATAGTTTTTGTAATTAAGGTGTTTCTTTTCGCAATAAGCTACTAGATGATTGATTACTTTAGTGCTGTCATCTTTTTGCTTACCATTTAATATCATAGTTAGGTAGCTTCTATTTACACCAATCTCATCAGCAAACCATGTTGTATTACCCCTGTATTGTGACTCAATTAGCTTGTTTATTGCTTCAATATTTAACCTCATTTTTTTGCCTCTTCCTTTCTTATATTTTCTCGGTCATTTTTTTGACCAAATTCATTTTATTATATTAAATAAAAAAAGTCAACACTTTTTGTTAAAATTTTCAACTTTTTTTGTTGACTTTTTTGAACGCTTGTTGTACAATAGTTTTGGGAGGTTTTATTATGTTTGATAAAAATAAATTTGCGAAAATTTTAAAAGAAATATATGAAACCTTTGATACACAGAGAGAGTTTTCCTCTAAAGTTGGTGTTAGCAGAGGTTATTTATCAGAATACATGAATATGAAAAAAGAAAAGCCACCTTCTCCAAAAATACTTGACAATATTGCAACAAATTCTAAAGGAATGACTAACTATAGAGAACTAATGCAAGTATGTGGATATACTGATTATTTAACAGATGATTTTTTTGATGATAATGTTTCAAATACAAATAATAAGATTCCAATTGTTATTAGGATTAAATATAATAAAAAAACAAATTCTTTTATAACTGATCCAGCACAAGAATATATATATGCTAATTTCAAATTAGAAAAAAACAAAGAATATATTGCATTTGTTGTTAGAGATGACTCAATGTTGCCACTTTTAGGAACAGAGGATACTGCAATAATTGAAAAGTGTTCTAGTATAAAAAATAATAAAATCTATTTATTGATTAATGATGATAAATTACTTATTAGGAAAATTCTAATATTAGATAACAATGAATACGAATTAGAACCATTAAACCCATACTTTCCGAAAGAAAAAGCTACAGATTTACACATTATAGGTAAAGTTATTAGAGTTGAAATGAAATCAGCATTTTTATAATATATATTTTTAGAAAGGAGAATTATTATGAAATATTGTGAACATTGTGGAAATCAAATTGAGAATGACAATGCAATCGTATGCCCTACATGTGGAGAACCTACAAAGAGTTATAATCAACAATCTGATAAAAACATAATAATAAATAATTCTGCTTCAGCAGCAGCATCTTCTCCTGGTCCTACAAAACAGAAAAAACATTATAATTTTTTATTAGATTTAATTTTAATACTTTGTACTGGTGGTCTTTGGATAATATGGATGTTAATTAGACCTAAATACGAATATTAAAATAAAAATAGTTAGAATTAACCCCCTCATAAAGATTTCTTCTAACTATTCCCTTAAAACTAAAGATTCCATTGCAAGTGTACAAAAGATAAAACACTTACACGACTATTTGTATTATATATGAATAGTCATTTATTTGCAAGTGTTTGGTCAAAAAAATGTGCATTGGAGGTAGAATAAATTGGCAAGAAAGACTAATTTCAATGTAAATGGCTATAATTATTATAAAGTAACTAAAACAATAGGTCATAAAGAAAACAGAGAACCTATTAAGAAAGTTTTTTATGGATCTAGTAAATCAGAAGCGGAACAAAAAGCAATAGATTATATCCAAAATCTAAAATTAGGATTACAGTTTAATGATTATATAACTATTACAGATTTATTCCCTAAATGGTTATTTGAGCATAAAAAACATGAATTAAAACCATCTACATTTGAAAGTTATGAAGGCTTATATAGAAATTATATTGAACCAGATGATATTTCAACTCAACCAATTAAAGATATAAAATCAATAAACATACAGAATTTTTATGATAGGTTGATGAAATTAAAATTAAAACATACAGAAAAACCAATGACTCCATATAGAGTGAAAGCTATTCATAAATTGTTGCATTTATTTTTTGTGTATTGTGAAAAAGATGGTTATACAATAAAAAATCCTTGCAATAATGTAACATTACCCAAAGATAATAAAAAGGATTTAGAAATATTAGAAAGAAAAAACAAGATAGATTTCTTTACAGAAGAGGAAATAAAAATACTGATTCCAGCCTTTGATGGTAGCCATTATCAAGATATAGTTATTTTTGCACTTGCAACAGGAATGAGACAAGGCGAAATTCTAGGATTGCAATGGACAGATTTAGATTTTGATAATAGACTTATTCATATAATTCATAATTTAAGTAATTCAGCAGATTTTGATGAGAAAAAGAAAAGAAGTTATAGTTTGAAACTCCAATCGCCAAAAAGTAAAAACTCTATCAGAACTATACCAATGAATGATACTGTTTATAATATGCTAATAAATAAAAAACGAACAAATACAATGGTGTTTCCTCGGCAGAGATAACACATATATAAATAGTAAGAATTTGTTGAAACAATGGCAAAGAAGATTAAAAAATGCTGGATTAAGATATAGAAAATTCCATGATTTGCGACATACTTTTGCAACTCAATTACTAATGCATGGGACAGATTTAATTACAATTAAGAATTTACTAGGTCATTCATCAATTAAAATTACAGAAATATATTTAGATAGTTTACCAGAAAAAAAGGCAAATTCTACAAAACTAATGGATTCTATTCTAAACTAAGTAGATAAAAAGTAGATAAATAAGAAAATAGCAAGGTGTTACAAAACTCTGTAATCCTTGCTATTACTGTATTTATTATTCGATGATGTCAGCAACAACACCTGAACCAACTGTTCTTCCACCTTCACGAATAGCGAAGTTTAATCCGTTTTCGATAGCGATTGGAGTAATAAGTTCGATTGTCATGTTTACGTGATCTCCTGGCATAACCATTTCTGTTCCAGCTTCTAGTTCGATAACACCTGTAACGTCTGTTGTTCTAAAGTAGAATTGTGGTCTGTATCCATTGAAGAATGCAGTATGACGTCCACCTTCGTCTTTAGTTAAAACGTATACTTGTGCTTTGAATTTTGTATGTGGATGTATAGATCCTGGTTTTGCAAGAACTTGTCCTCTTTCAACATCTGTTCTTTGAACACCTCTTAATAATGCTCCGATGTTGTCTCCAGCTTCAGCTTGATCAAGTGTTTTCTTGAACATTTCAACACCTGTAACGATAGTTTTTGTAGAAGGTTTAATTCCAACGATTTCAACTTCGTCTTGAATCTTAACTTGTCCTCTTTCAACTCTACCAGTAACAACTGTTCCACGACCTGTTATTGTCATAACATCTTCGATAGGCATTAAGAATGGCTTATCTACTGGTCTTGCTGGTGTTGGGATATAAGTATCAACTGCGTCCATTAATTCTTTAATGCATTGATATTCTGGTGCATTTGGATCTGTTGATGTACTTTCTAGTACTTTTAATGAAGATCCTTTTATAACTGGAATTTCGTCTCCTGGGAAACCATATTCTGATAATAGGTCTCTAACTTCCATTTCAACTAATTCTAATAATTCTGGATCATCAACCATATCACATTTGTTTAGGTAAACAACGATGTATTTAACACCAACTTGTCTAGCTAGTAATATATGCTCTCTTGTTTGAGGCATTGGTCCATCAGCTGCAGAAACAACTAATATAGCACCATCCATTTGAGCAGCACCAGTGATCATGTTCTTTACGTAGTCTGCGTGTCCTGGGCAGTCAACGTGAGCATAGTGTCTTTTTGCTGTTTCATATTCAACGTGAGCAGTATTAATTGTAATACCTCTTGCTCTTTCTTCTGGAGCACCATCGATTTGATCGTATGCTTCGTATTTAGCTTGTCCTAATAAGCTTAAGTATTTTGTAATAGCTGCTGTTGTAGTAGTTTTACCGTGGTCAACGTGACCAATTGTACCAATGTTTACGTGTGGCTTTGTTCTTACAAATTTTTCCTTTGCCATTTAATTTTCCTCCTTTTTAGTTAGTCTTGAGTCTTGCTCATGACTATTTATATTTAAAATTAATATCTTATTTCACACCTGCATTTTACTATATTTTCAAGTAAAATGCAAGTGTTATTTTTGTTTTCACAATATATACATATTTGTATATTATTCTGCTTTCTTAGATCTAGAAGCAACTATTTGCTCTAATACAGACTTTGGAACTTCTTCGTAATGGCTTGGTTCCATTGAATATGTTCCTCTACCTTGTGTCTTAGAACGTAAGTCTGTTGCATAACCAAACATTTCTGAAAGTGGAATAAATCCTCTTATTATTTGGTTACCGTTTCTAGCTTCCATTCCTTCCATTCTACCACGTCTAGAGTTAATGTCTCCAATAACATCTCCCATGTATTCTTCAGGAACAGTTACTTCAACCTTCATTATAGGCTCTAATATAACAGATTTTGCTTGCTTACATCCTTCTTTGAAAGCCATAGATGCAGCAATCTTGAATGCCATTTCAGATGAGTCAACTTCATGGTAAGAACCATCAACTAATGTTGCTTTGAAGTCTATAACTGGGTATCCAGCTAATATACCACTCATAGCAGATTCTCTTAATCCATCTTCGATTGGTTTGATGTATTCCTTTGGAACAGCTCCACCAACGATTTTGCTCTCGAATTGAACTCCAGAACCTGGCTCTAATGGTTCCATTTCGAACCATACATCACCATATTGTCCGTGTCCACCAGATTGACGAACAAACTTACCTTGAACTTTAACCTTATTTCTGATTGTTTCCTTGTAAGAAACTTGTGGCTTACCAACTGTACATTCAACTTTGAACTCTCTCTTTAATCTGTCTACGATGATATCTAGGTGAAGCTCACCCATACCAGCGATGATTGTTTGTCCAGATTCTTGGTCTGTCCATGTTTTGAATGTTGGGTCTTCTTCAGCAAGTTTTGCTAAAGCTATTCCCATTTTTTCTCCATTAGCCTTATCTTTTGGCTCGATAGCTATATCGATAACTGGCTCTGGGAATTCCATTGATTCAAGTATAATTGGGTGATCTGGATCACATAATGTATCACCTGTTGATACATCTTTTAATCCAACTGCTGCTGCAATATCTCCTGCATAAACTTTTTCAATATCTTGTCTATGATTTGCATGCATTAATAGGATTCTTCCTATTCTGTCTTTCTTATCCTTTGTAGCATTTAAAATAGTAGTTCCTGTTGTACATGTTCCAGAGTAAACTCTAAAGAAGCATAGTTTTCCAACATATGGATCTGTCATTATTTTGAATGCTAATGCTGCAAATGGAGCATTGTCATCAGTCTTACTTTCAACTTCGTTTCCATCTTCGTCAACACCTTTGATGTTTGGAATATCAAGTGGTGATGGTAAGTAGTCAACGATTGCATTTAATAATTCTTGAACACCCTTGTTCTTGTATGATGAACCACATGTCATAAGAATTAGAGCGTTTGATATAGTTCCTTTTCTTAATCCTGATTTGATTTCAGCTTCAGATAGTTCTTCACCATCTAAATACTTCATCATTAATTCATCATCTTGTTCTGCTGCTGCTTCAATCATTTCTTGTCTATATTTTTCAGCATCTGCTTTCATATCTTCAGGAATATCACATTCTTCAATGTCTTTTCCTAAATCATCTTTATGAATAAATGCTCTCATTTTTATTAAGTCAACAATTCCTTTGAAATTGTCTTCTGCGCCTATAGGCAATTGGATTGGAACTGGATGAGCTCCTAGTCTTTCTTTTATTTGGTTTATACAACCATAGAAATCAGCACCAGTAATATCCATTTTGTTTACATATACCATTCTTGGTACCATGTATTTATCAGCTTGTCTCCAAACTGTTTCAGATTGTGGTTGAACTCCACCTTTTGCAGCAAGTACTAGAACAGCGCCGTCAAGAACTCTTAAAGATCTCTCAACTTCAACTGTAAAGTCAACGTGTCCTGGGGTATCGATAATGTTTATTCTATTACCTAACCAGTGGCAAGTTGTAGCAGCTGATGTAATTGTAATACCTCTTTCTTGCTCTTGGGCCATCCAGTCCATAGTAGCAGCACCATCATGAACCTCACCTATTTTGTGTGTTCTTCCTGTGTAGAAAAGTATTCTCTCTGTTGTTGTTGTCTTTCCTGCATCAATGTGAGCCATTATTCCTATATTTCTTGTTTTCTCTAAAGGAAATTCTCTTCCGTCTCCGGCCATATTTTTTCTTCCTTTCTAAATAATTTTTTCTTTTAATATACATGTAAAATTTCAACTAGAAGCAAATATAACAAGGCAACCGAATCAAAAATAACGGAGGCGTACGCGGTGTACGTCGAGTATATTTTTAGATGAAGGTTAACGAAGTTAGACGACGCTTATAGTTTAAATTTTTAAAATTTATAGTGTGCAAAAGCCTTATTAGCTTCAGCCATCTTATGCATATCTTCTTTCTTCTTGAAAGCTCCACCGTTTCCAGCTACAGCATCCATTATTTCTCCAGCTAATTTTTCAGACATTGTTTTTTCATGTCTCTTTCTAGCATATGAAACTAACCATCTAAGTCCTAATGTTTGTCTTCTTTCTGGTCTAATCTCTAATGGTACTTGGTATGTAGCACCACCAATTCTTCTAGCTTTAACTTCTAGAACTGGCATTACGTTGTTTAGTGCTGCTTCAAATACTTCTAGTGGATCTTTTTGCTCTTTTTCTTTTATGATATCGAATGCATCATAAACGATAGTTTGAGCAACTGTCTTTTTACCGTCTAACATAACATTGTTTATTAACTTTGTAACAACTTTGCTATTGTATATTGGATCTGGTAAAACATCTCTTTTTGCTATAAATCCTTTTCTTGGCACTTTTCTTCCCTCCTTATAAAATTGATACTAATTTATTACCTAGTATCTTCGGTACTCTAAAAAGTTTAATACTAAGCCTTCGGCTTTTCTTCTTAAAACATTTCTAGTTTAGTGCTATATATCTATGCTAAATTTAAGAACCTTAAATTAGTAAGTTATATGCACCCATATCTAAGTTTTGTTAATTTTTATTTCTTTGGACGTTTAGCTCCATACTTAGATCTTCCTTGCATTCTGTCTTTAACACCTGCTGTATCTAAAGTTCCTCTTATAATATGGTATCTAACACCTGGAAGGTCTTTTACTCTTCCTCCTCTTATAAGAACAACACTGTGCTCTTGTAAATTGTGTCCGATTCCTGGAATATAAGATGTTACTTCGTATCCGTTTGAAAGCTTAACTCTGGCAACTTTTCTTAAAGCTGAGTTTGGCTTCTTAGGTGTAACAGTTTTTACTACAGTACATACACCTCTTTTTTGTGGAGATCTTCTATCTGTTGTTTTCTTTTTCATAGAATTGTATCCATGTTGTAAAGCTGGTGATGTTGATTTTGTTGTAGTAGTTTTTCTTCCTTTTCTTACTAATTGATTAATTGTTGGCACTTAAATTTCACCTCCTAATTTTAATTTGCTAGCACAATAAAATAAAGCTATTTATACTAGCTTTATTATTTTACCATATCATGCCACTAAAGTCAATGAATTATTATGAAATTTTTCCAGTTTCCGTAAGTATTTAGCACTATTTTAAAGTAATCTTTCCAATCTCGTTTTTGCACTTCATTTACATTCACTATATCTATGTTCTCCAATATTTCACCATTTAGTTTTACTGTTAATGTACCCATTACATTCCATTGTTCCACCGGAGCCTCTACTTCAGTTAGTGCATTAATTGAGTATTCAATTTTATCGTTATCGCAGATTGGTATTGTTGCTTTCTCTATTGCTCCTAAGGCTAATTTAGGATTGTTTTGTTTTCCTTTTGTTATTAGAATTCGTTTTTCATTTATATTTTTCCATTTATTAAATTCTTCTATTATTCGTTCTTCCAAATTGTACATTTTGTATTTTGAAAAGGTATATTCTATTAGATTCACACTATCTTTTGTTCTGTCTTTTTTGGTATCTGCTCCCAAAACTATTGTAATTATATCCATGTTATTTCTTTTGGTTTCCGTTACTAAGCATCGTCCCGCATTGTTTGTAAAGCCTGTTTTTACACCCACCACACCGTTTAGTACACCTAATAACTCGTTAGTGTTGTTTATTTGCCTTGACTGATTATTTATGTATATCGTTGTTGATTTTGTTCCAACTATTTTTGCAAAAGTCTCATTATCCATTGCATAATCTGTAAGTTTTGCAAGCTCTAACGCAGTAGTATAATGGTTTGCATCATCTAGTCCATGAGGTGTTACAAAATGTGTATTCGTAAGTCCAAGTTCAATGGCCTTTTCATTCATTAATTCTGCAAATCCTTTTACACTCCCACCAACATGTTCTGCTAATGCTACGGCAGCGTCGTTTCCCGACCTTAGCATAAGTCCGTATAACAAATCTCTTACACTAGTCTTGTCTCCTCTTTTTAGTCCTAACCTTGAGCCACCTGTTCCACCTGCTTTTGCACTTACAGTTACTTTTTCGTTTAAATCTGCTTTTTCTAATATGACTATTGTAGTCATTATCTTTGTTGTGGACGCCATGGCAGATTTAACATCTTCATTTTTTCCTATTATCATACTTTTTGAGATTCTATCGTAAACAATATATCTTCTAGAATTTGTTTTTGGTAATTCACTCACATTTGAAGCTGTAACTTCTATTGTATCTTCAAAATCGACCTCGTTATCCACATCATCTGCACAAACAGTGGAAAAATTAAGTAAAATTAGCAGAAAAATAAGTATACTGTAAAATATTTTTTTCATTTATTTCACCTCATTATTAATAAATATAATAAATCGAAAAATTTATTACTTAAATTTTTACAATAAAAAAGATAAGGACTATTACTTTTCCTTATCTCATATTTATTTTTCTCATATAATTTTATACAATTTATTTTGCAGCTTTCTCTATAGTGAAAATTTAGTCTATTATGCCTCTTTTTTTCATTCTTTCCCACGCATCGTTTTCTAAAGACCTTTCTGCTCTTTCTTCATGTTCTTCAGCACGCTCTGCAGATTGTTCCTCTGCCTGTTCTTCTCTAATTAATTCTACTTTGTCAGCATAACAATCAGCTTCTCTTTCTGCAAATTGTTTTTTGTATTCATCTGGTGCAATATTTAACGCTTCTGCTTCTTTTGCAAGAGTTGTGATCGTTCCGTCATGTAAAGTTATTTCTTGGTCCATATCAATTTCAACATCATTATCGGGGTTATCATCAACATTTCTTAACTTAGTTTCAGATGTTTCTCCAAGTTGATGCTCTGTTTTATCTATTGTTTCTTTTAATTCAGCATCGGTTGTTCTGCTGTCATTCATAAACTCCTGAACCTCTCTTGTAGTAGGCTTTTGTGTTGATGAATTCACAGTACTTCCTATATATTTATTTTCGTTTGGACTACGTCTTATATATGTAGTTTCAATTATTCCATATTGTCCAATAGTAACCGAAAAACCTTCTCTTTGATTAGGCATTGTAAACAATGCTGATGTTTGTTGTTCTTTTACTTGCGAGCCATCTCTATTTATAGAGTATATTGATTTTCCAGTATTTACGCCTTGTCTTTCTTCCAAACCTTGAACAGGTTCCAGCTTTCCATCTTGCGTCATTCCCCAGAACGAATAAAGTGAATTTCCACGCGTTTGACTATTTGCAGATACTACAAAAATTTTAGAATATTTCCCTGTAACATTTGCTATATCTTCAAAACTTTTCTGGTCTGTAATTCTTTCGTGCGGATTAATTTCAGAGCAAGATTTAATATCATCTTTAGCAATTCCTGACTGCTTTGCAATTTGTTCCATGCTTTCTTCTTCATTTTCAGGCTCTTGCTCGTTATTTACCTCTTGGATATTCTCTTCTTCACTCATTCCTTGCCCAATTGTTTCATTTTGTTTTGCATTTTCAAGCTCTTCTTTGCTTAATTTAAAATCTTCAACTTCTTGTTTTGAGTTTATATTTGGAAGTTTTTCACTTACCTCTTGTATTTGTGGCAATTCATAATGTTTACCATTCATAGAATGCAAAAGTGCATATATTGAAGGGTTCAAAGACTTCATTTGCTCTAAGTATTCGTTAGAAAATTTTATATTTGAATTTTCATCTATCATCGCAATAGGAGTTCCATTTTGATATAGCAAAACTCTATTTCCATAAAATTTTTCTGGCTCTTTTATTTTTACAGGATACACATCTTGCAATCCATGCATTATTGGGCTTTTTTCACTTTGCAGCACAATCTGTTTATAATATGATATTTCATCAACAGTATTTTTCTCTCCATCTTGGTATGCTTTATATAAAATTAGCATGTTTTCTTTTATAATATCTTTTTCAGATTTATTCGGTGTTTTATTTTCTTCCATAGAAATTTTCTCCTTTTTCCTTTATTGGCATAAGAACCATACACCATAGTCTAAAGTGCCATTTCATAACCTTATTATATATCAAAATTATAGTTATGTCATTACTTTAATGCATTTTTATATTTTAGTTAAGAATAAATCTGAAAATTTTCAGTCTTTACTCAATACTTTATACCTCTCTATAAAAATTAAAGCAACCAATTTATTAGATTGATTGCTTTTTATAAAAATTATCCATTCTTTAAATAATCTATGTTACCCATTGTCTCTGCAGCTTCAGCTTTTGCTCTAGCCTTATATTTTTTAGCAGTATCTGCATCAATTGGGCCATTTGTTCTTTCACTCATGTTTCTTTCAAGTTTGCTTGCCAAACGATTTTGTGCTTTGGCAATTTTCTCGTCGTTTTCGAAAGTTGAATCACTGTATTTGCTTGCTAATTGCATAGTTGCTACAGTTTTATTGTAGTTAGCTCCATGTCTTTCTGCATTTCCAACGCCTCTAGGATTTTTTGCATCAAGTTGTTTTTGTAACTTAACCGCCCTATCCAACATTTTAGCATCTGTAACACCTGAGTCATAAGACAATTCTGCTCTTTGTCTTAATTGTGCATCAAGTTCAGATTTCTTAATAGAAGGATTCTTTTCAATAAGTCTATTTCTATTTTCCTGGTTTGACATGTACGATCTTATATAATCGTTTCTTTTTCTTTCAGGGCCAGTTCCTCTAATTGCATCATTAAGGAATCTTCCCGCAGCATTGTTTCCAACAATTGTATTTCCAACAGCACTGTTTAATCTACCACCTGTTGCATAACCAGCTGTTAATCCTGCACCTAAACCTTTAAGTGTATCACTCATGTCTCCTCCAACAATACCAACTCCAAGTCCTAACGCACCCATTGTTGTCATCATAGCTGCTCTACCTGCAAGTTTAGCTCCAGTTTTACCAACACCCTTTGCAATACCAGACCAACCACCAGCACTTTGGACTCTGCTATTTATAGCTGAACCTAAGTTTCCTTTAGCACTATTTGCTTTTGCTCTAATTGCTGCAAATGGATTTTCTTCCGAATTATTGTTGTCTGCATTTTGATTTTGTTGTCCATTTTCAGGCATAGCAGGGTTTTCTCCAGACTGCATTTCTGGATTTTCCAGTCCATTGCCTTGTTGTTCATTGTCTGGTACTTCTCTAAATTGTACTCCATCAATTACACCATCATCACTCACATGTACGCCATTGCTATCTGTTTCTTCATTGTTTTCATTTCCCGTTGCATTAGCAGAAGCAGCTCCTGCTGCAGCTCCAATACCAGCTGCTGTAGCCGTTTGTGCAGCATTTTCTACTCCATTTTCCATAGCATCTCCAGCTAGTGTATCCATAGCATTTGGCTTATTAGGATTATCAAGTCTTATGCCTTTTTCTCCTTTAGGGCCATCTCCTCCGCCTTTCTTAGGTTGTGGCGGACCTTTTCTAAGCATATTAAACGCTTGTGAAGCAAGTGCTCCACCTGCAAACCCACCAAGTGTAGATTCTGTGTTTCCTTTTATTCCAAACATCTGCTTTACTATCTTTTCTGCAGGTACTATAAAAGCTAGCGCAACTATTGCATATAGCAAATTGTTTGCCGCAACAGATAATGCAGATGATACAAATACTGTGTACAAAAGCATATGCATTGGCTGTAATAAAGCATAAAACATGTATTCTTTAAACCAGTAATTAAATGCTTGTGCTTTTCCATCTCTTATCTTATCTAATGGGTATGTTAGAGCAACTAATGGCGCAATCATTGTAAAAAATGCAAGCATTAGTAATCTTTTTAAATACACAAATGCAAAATATACTGTATAAACAGTTAAAGCAATATATAAGATCGAATATCCAATTTTTAAAGTACCACCTTGGTAATCCGCCTTCATTCTTGCCACGCCAGTAAAATTGCTAGAGAAGCATACCTCAGTTCCCGCATCTTTAAATGTAGTTGTACCGTCTGTTTCGGTTAAACGAATATTAACCTCCTTTATCCTTCCCTGATTTGTTCTATCTCCGGCTAGTACATCTGTTACGGTTTCACTCATAGTCATTGTAAATGCCATAATATAATGTAAGAAGAATATTAAACATAATGCAACTACCCAGTCTACAAAAAATTGTTTATATTTTGCCTTATCTCCTGCACTAGAACTTATAACAATTCTAATGCCAATATATAATAATGCTGATAAAAGCCCTACTATAGCTATATTTCTCAAAGCCACATACCATGTTGCAACAGTATCTCTCAATTGTTCCACAATTGATTTTTCACTTCCACCAAGTTCCTGATTATGGTCTCCTTCAGTTTTAAAAAAGTTAGCATCAAGAGCCGATACATTCCCAGCAAAAATTTCCGCAGGTGTAAGTTTTATATTCGGGATTCCATATTTTCCTGTTGCAGTTTCAATATATTCTTCTGCAATATCAACTTGTGGTACTCCAGATACCGGCTTGTTTTCATTCAATACCTGTATCATTTTTGAATGTTCGAATACGCCTGAATTTAAGAAAACATCCGATTTATCTCCTATTATATTACGTTGCAATAGATAATTTACCCCATCTCCTATTCCTTGAATAAGAGCAGCAATTGGGCTTAACAGAAGTCCTCCAATTCCGTCCTTAGTTGAACCTTCCAAGTCCGAATTAACCCCATAATTATATGATGTATCTACACTCGCATACCCATCATCATCTACTTGTATGTTATAATTTGTTTTTTCTTCTTCAGTAGGTTTGATCTTAACGTCACTTATTGTATAAGCTGTGTTATCATACGTTTCTTTATTTACATATAAAGTTTTCTCATCGTTTGCATGATTTTTCAACATTTCAATAGCTTGCTCCGCAGTTATATTCCATGCACTGCATAATTTCTTTACTGCTGGACTAGTATCCTTGTTATATAAATCTTGCTTTGTATCAGTTCCACCAATTGATAAATCCTGATACTCCTTAATCGACATCCAGCTCTCAACTGCCCAAACTTTCCCACTCATAATAAAGTTGCACATTATCATTATTATAATAATTGCTGTAATCTTTTGTATTGACTTTTTGTTTATTATCTTATGCATTACTTCCTCCCTCTATTATGATTTTCTTTGATTATTTTCCATCATCTTGTTTAGGTTTGTTTCAACAAACTCAAACTCTTTTGCAGTTGGTGTTATTTGTAATATTGCAGTGTCTCCACCAACTTTCAATAATCCTTCTCCTTTGTTGCAGGTTACTAGAAATCCTGCTTCACCTTCGCTAAGTTTGAATACTTCTTTTAGGTATTGAATTTCAGATTTATCTTGTGCTAGTAATAGCTTTGTGTCTGATGATGTTAAAACTGCTTGTACTTCTGGTTTCTCGTAGAAGTCTTGGAATCTCTGAGAAATTATTGCAAGTGATACGTTTCTTTTTCTCGCACGTCTAGCCATTGTGTTTAAGAAGTCTACAGCTTCTGGGTATGGCAATAACATCCATGCCTCATCAACCAAAACTCTCTTCTTAGCAGCTTTTCTTCTATCTTCACTGTTTTTCTTAACGTATTTTTCCCATATCCAAGAAAGTAATATTTGTTGTGCAAGTGGTCTTGCAAATCTTTCTTCTAGTTGTGATATATCTAAGTTTATAAATAATGTGCCATCTAATAAGTCAAATGTTGATTGTCCGTCAAAGTATGCCATTTGACCATCATATTCCCTTATGTATTGTTTCATAACTTTTAACAAATAACTGTAGTGAAATCTGTAATCTTGGTTTGTATTGCTTTCTGCATTTCTTTGTAAACGCTTATACCATGACCCAATTGTTGGCATTTTCTTTCTTGCTCTTCCTAATATGTCTCCGTTGCCTCTTCCAGCTGCTTCATATAAGCTCATTGGGTCACTTGTTATTCCATATGCTGCATACTCTTGTGCAACAGATTCTGCAATAATTTGCTTTGTTACCTCATTAATATCCTGGCTTCTTGTACTACCTCTTGCCATTGTAAGTAGCGCTTGTGTAACGTCCTCTACTTTGTTTTCTACGTTTAATACAGCCCTTTCTCTTCCTGTTATTTCGTCTTTTACAACTTCGGTTTCTATATCAAAAACATTTATAACTGTTTTTGAGTTAGGGCTTAGTACAACGTTTATTCCGCCTAAACTTTCCGCAACTATGCTATACTCACCTTCGGCATCTAGTGCTAAGCTTTGTATTCCCATAAGTACTGCAGACCTTGAAATTAAGGTCTTCATTGTTACAGATTTACCGGCACCAGACTTAGCAAATATAACCATGTTATAGTTCGTAAGTGAGCTATGGAAGTTATCAAATAATATTGGTACGCCAGTTTGTTTATTAAATCCAAGTGGAATACCTGTTGAGTGACCAACTTCTGATGTAGTAAATGGGAATACTGTTCCCATAGATCTACGGTCAAATGTATGCGTTTTCCTTATTTTATCTTCTGCCAAAGGTAAATTGCTTTGGAAAGCCTCTTCTTGCATTGCCCATGCACTTTTTATTCCAACCAAAGATTTCGACATTTCTGTTGCTAATAGTTTAGTAAGCTTGTCTAAATCTTCCAAACTATACGCAAACAGTGTAGACACAACAGATGCTTCATAAAGTTTATTAAATCCTGCTGCAATCTCATCTCTTAAGCTTTCTGCTTCATATCTTTTTTGAGCCAAGTTGCTCTCTCTATTGATATTTCCTCTATCTGCTGCAACAATTCTTTCTGTTTCTAGCTCATTTATCGTTCTATTCAACTCGTTTTGAGACCTAGATTCTTGAATTGGTGTTATATATATTGATGTATTTATGTCTCCAAACATATACATATCTCTAAATAATTCTGGAAATGTACACATTCTTGGTAATGCAGAAACGAAGAAGCTTCTAGCATATCTTTTTACATTTGATATAATCTCTAAGTGGTCAATATTACTTGCGTCTATTCCAGAAGGTGCAATTAATTCTTTTATTGTTTTCTTGTGTAATATTGGAATTTGCTCATCACTCGTATAATCATTTCTTTGAAATTGCAAATCATTATTAGTAGCTTTACGTTTTTTATTGAACATTAGCTTTCTTCTCCTTCCTTACTTTTTCTTTTGCTTTTTCTGCAACGTCTTTTCCGAGCATTGCTTCGTTTTCTTGAATTATAAGTTGTGCTAAGTTATTTATTATGTCATCTTCTGTTTCAACTTTTCTTTGATATTCTTTCTCTTTTTCTGTTTGAACTTGTGCAATTTTATCACTTGCCAAATTAACTGCGGCATCTTCTATTTGCTTGTCTAACATTTCCATTTTCTTATCCATGTAATCTGGTGCTGTTGAATATAACTCGTTGTATCCAGCTTTAATTGCCTTATCAACACCGAAAACTTCGGCATCCTCTCTGTTATATGCAAAATATAGTAAATCTGCAAGTTCTGTTGATGAAAGTACTCTTCCCATAACACCTGATACTGACAAAGTTCTTATTATAGCCTGTGCTCTTGTGTATAATTCCGAGAAAGCCATCTCTCTAACTTCATCTTTGTCAAATTCATTTTGTCCAAGTTCTTCTGAATAATATGGAATTACTATATAATATTTTTTGTTTAATATATTTCTATTTAAACTCATCTTTTCTGTGTTGTATATAATGTCTTTACCATATTCATATAAGTTTTTGTCTTTTGTAAACTCATATAAAGCTTGTTTTTTCTGTTCTGCTGTGGCATTTGGTGATGCCATTATATTTTGATATCTCATCTTTTGTCTGCTATATTCTTGTTCTATTTTATCAACTTCTGCTTTATAAGTTTGGATGCTACTCTCCAAGTTAATTTTTCTTGTTTGTGTATATATTTGAACTGGGTGTGATAAGGTGTTTAAAAATTGTATAAATCCTTCTTCAACTCCAACTTTTTCTGCTTGTGACATTAAGTCGTAGTTAATACCTTGGCATTCAACAACCATTACATATCTTGCGCCTTTTTTCTGTATAATCATGTTATCTTCAATTTTATCAAATTCCATAAAATCAAAAACAGAACCAACATTAAAAGTTTTTGATGAAGATTTTTTTACTGGTTTAGACTCTGCTACTGCACTGTCTTCTTTCTCCTTTTGTTTTTCTTTAACTTTCATGTTTAAATATATAAAAATAAGTGCTACTGCCAAAGCAAACATTATTGCAAGCATCACATATAGTATAATCGTTAAAAATGATGTATTATCTGTCATTTGTGTTTTCCTCCTTATCATCATAGATGTAAATTTTGTTTCTCTTTTGTTTAAATTTTATTGCTCTTTTTATTACATCGTCTACGTTTTCGCCACCCACAACTTTAGTTGCCTTTAATATACCTATGTTTGGCACTTTTAACATTCCTATTGAATACCCAATTAATGCACATAATACAACCATAGCAATTCCAACAACGGTTAGGCTCATTAGCTTAAATATTAAATAAAATATTAATCCAACGCCAACCCCTACTGCACTATATATTAAGCTTTTTGTTGTAAAAATGAATAGAATTCTACCTTCTCCTTTTACATTTCTAGGCACATTATATGTTCCCATAGACTTCCTCCGTTTTAACATAATATTATATATTAAATTATAGCACATATTGTAACAAAATGTAACCTAAAAACAAAAAAAAGTGCATGTAAATGCACTTTTAATTTTATTGTAATACTTATGTAACACTTATGAAATATTATTTTGTTGATACTGAAGTTGATAATGAGTAAATAACTCTTACTAATGATGTACCAGCAAAAATAAGAACTGCACCAACTATATATGGTATCATTGTTTTCTTGTATTCTGCTTTTTCTGAAGCACTACCCATCATATATTTAATACCAATAACTAATAATACAATTACTGCTATAACAATACCAACAACTTGAATTATTGTAACAATGTTATTACCAACTTTAGTTAAGTCATTAGTTTGAACATTACCATTTCCATTTAATCCATTTAGAACTGTATTTGGATCAACTGCTAGTACAGTTCCTGCTATAGATGTAACTAACATTATTGCTAATAATAGTGTTGATATTACCTTTATAGATTTTTTCATGTTTATTCCTCCTTATTTTTCTATTTTATTAAAGCTTACTTTCGTAAGAATATTAATAACTATTTTATTATTCAAGTGGTTCTAATAATTGAAGCAGCAATTTCCAAATTCCAAATGCTCCAAATATTATAACGCATCCAACTAGATAAACTATTAGATTTTTCTTTACATCTGCCTTTTCGCCTAGGCTTCCTGTTATAAATTGTATTCCTAATACAATTCCCCATATGAATGCTACTGCAATTCCTATTACTAATAAAACATTATATAATGTATTTGATCCTTCTTTGAGAGCGTCATTGTTTATAACATTTCCTCCGTTTTCGCCATTGTTTACAAAGCCTTCTGCTCTATTCATAATATCTTGTAATGGTCCTGCATATGCATTAGGTATGAATAAATTAAATAATATAATAAATATTACCATAATATTTATTAATAGCTTTTTATATTTCTTCATATTTTAACTCCTATATTACCTATTATACTACATGTTTAGCAGTTTTTCAACTGTTTTTTATTATTCACCTATTGCTTGCGATGTTAAATCGTTTACTATACGTATAATAGTTCCTACAGCTACAATAAGTACTGTTCCAATCAAGAATGGAATCATAGATTTTTTGTAGTCTGCTTTTTCTTCGACACTTCCAGTCATATATTTAATTCCAAGCAATCCAATTACAATTATTGATAATATAACTCCTATAGTTTGTATTGTTGTTGCAATTATTCCCACCATATTTGTAAACTTTTCTGGCACTTCTTCATTCCTATTATTAGGATTATAGTCATTCGGATTAATCAAATCTGCATATGATATCGTCGCCATAAATGATGACAGTGTAATTATAATTAACATTATTATACTAAAAATTTTTACTTTTCTCTTCATTTTCTTCCCTTTTTTCTGGATTTTCTTATTCAATTATATAGAATAAAAATATTTTAGTCAACTATTTTTTGTTAATATTTCATAATATTGTGCAATTAATTCATCTAATTCAATACTCAACTGATAAATTATGCTATAATCTTCACCATTTATTATACTTTCATTAAGTTTCTCTCTTAATTTACAAATTTTATCATTTAGCATTTGATTTTCTCCTTTTTCTCCACACATTTTTCCTTTATTTCAAAATACCACATATATAGTCTAGAGTCAAGGATTTTCAATGGTTTACGCCGTTTTTCGTGTTGCATTTTTCCACTTATTTTTTTAATATTTTTCCTTTTATAATGTTATTTTTTATATTCTATTATTATACATCAGAAAGCAATAAAATTTGACAAATAAATTCGACTTCATATTTTATAATATAACAGCTAATTATTCTAAAAAAGGGCAAACATCTTCTTTTCAAAATATCAATATGTTGTTCTTGGTTTGAGCTCCTAACGGACTCCTCAAAGTCGAACTTCCAATTGAATTTTGAAAAGAAGATGTTTGGGTCATTTTAATATATGTCGAAAATTATTTTTTACCTTTTATCACAGACATAATCATTTTGTCTTCTGTGAATATTTCTTTTAATACTTGTTTTGCATATTCTGCGTCTATTTCTTCGAATTTATCCATGTATTCGAAGCTGTTTATTCCTTTTATATAATCTGATGTGAACATTCTGCCGATGTCTGCTACATTGTTGTATTCTACAGCATAGTCTCCATATATTTTCTTTTTTATTCTTTCGAATTCTCGCACATTAATATCGTTGTTTTTCATTTCTTGTATTTTTTCTGCAATTTTTTCATACACTTTTTGTGGATTTTTTGACTGGCCTCCGATTAGTACATGTGAATATTCATTTCCAAATTCATATTCTAAATCTGGCTGAGATAATAAATAGCCTTCTTTATATAGCTCATTGTATAAATTAGAGCTTTTTCCTATTAACATGTTTAAAATTATTTCTATTGCAATGTGTCTTTTTACAACTTCATTATATTTATCTTTAATATTGTCTTTGAAACCTATCATGAATAATGGCAAGCTTACTTCCATTTCTTTTTCTGCATATTTTTTATTTATTTCTAGCTTTTCTTCTGGATATATTCTTGTTATTTCTCCACGTGCTTCGTTGTCTTTTAAACGTTTCTTTATCTCTGCAAGAATTGCTTCTGGTTCAAAATCTCCAACAACGGTCAATACCATGTTACTTGGATGATAGAAGGTGTTATAACATTTATACAACATCTCCGGATTTATTCCAGATATAGTCTCAACAGTTCCTGCTGTATCTACTTTGATTGGATTTTTCTCATATAAACAATCCATAGCATTTATATATAACTGCCAGCCTGGATCATCATCATACATTCCTATTTCTTGTCCAATTATGCCTTTTTCCTTTTCGACATTTTGGTCTGTGAAATATGGATTTTGCACATAATCCATTAGCTCGTCTAAGCCCTCATAAAAATGGTCTGTACACTCAAATAGATATGCTGTGTGGTCATTTGTTGTATATGCGTTTGCATCTAATCCCAGAGCCATTAATACATATAAACTATCTACACCATTTTTTTGTTCGAACATTTTGTGCTCTAAGAAATGAGCAACTCCATCTGGAATTACAACTTTTTCTCCTGTTGTGCTATCTATAAATGTATTGTCTATTGAACCAAATTTTGTGGCCCAAATAATATATTTTTTCTGGATTTCTTTTTTAGGAATTATTATAACTTGCAAGCCATTTTCTAGCTTTTCCATATAGCATTTTTCTTTAATATTTTTGTTTTCTATTTCTCTCATAAACTTTTCCTTCCTGTTTTTTCTATTTACTCAAAAAATATATAGTGTTAATAGTAACATTTTGTGCAACTTTAACTATCTGCTCTTTTGTAACGTTTTCTATTTGGCTGATATATGTTGCAATGTCGGCATTTTCTTGCTCCATTTCTTTTCCGAAATAATAAGAAATTGTCGAATCTTGTTCATCTTCCATAGATCTGAAACTTGCAACTATAAGCTGTTTTGCATTCTTCATATCGGTCTCATCGAAATTACCTTGTTTCATGTCATCTATTTGTTTCTCGATTATTTCAAGAGCTTTTTCATAGTTTTTCTGTTCTATTCCACTTCTTATTACTATGCTGTTTTTGTTTTTAATATATAATGAACCTGCACTATATGCTAAGCTTGCTTTTTCTCTTACATTTTGAAATAATTTTGAGTTTGCTCCACCGCCTAAAATGGCATTATAAACAGATGCTACCGCTTTATCTTCTGGCTCAAGTTTTGTAACATCTAGTCCTATTACAAGTTTTCCTTGAGAAACGTCCATTGTTTCTCTTACAACCTTTTCTGCCACTGGTTCTTTTACTTCATTTTCTACATATACATCAATATTTCTTGGCTGAACATTTTTCTCATTTATTTGTTTCTTGATTATTTCGTCCACATTGTTTTTTCCTTCTGAGAAATTTCCAGACACAAAAATATCTATTTTACTGTTTTTTAACATTTCTAAATATGCATTGTATAATTCTTTATTTCTAATCTTGTCCAAATCTTCCTCATAACCATACGTAAACAAACCATATGGCTCATCTTTATACATTTCTTCTATACACCTAGAATATGCATATGCACCTTTATTATCTTTTCTACTTCTGATTATTTGTCTTAGATTCTCTTTTTCACTATTAAAATATTCTTCATTAAACATTCCATTTTCAGTAAGCGGACTAAATACTATATCAAATAGCATTTGAGTACTTTGTTCTAAAACATTTTCTTTTTCATACAAAAATTCATCATTTAAAGATTCCATATAAAATTTGAATACACTATCATTGCATAGTTTATCTATTCCACAGTTAAAATCTGCACCATATAACTCTTCTAATTTTATATTTATATCTTCTTGTGTCTTTAATTTGTTTGTCCCTCTTCTAAGAATAGCAAGCATTAGTGCATTCTCTGTAACATGCATTCTATCAAGTTTTGAAGTAAGATATATTGCCAATAAATTTGTTTTATATTTTTTTGTATCTATTTTATGAAGCTTTACGCCTTCCATTAATTCTGTGGTAGTAATCGACATATTATAAATTCCTTTCCATATTCATTTTACTAAAAGTCTATGCTAACAAACTTTTTACTACTTCGTTTATTCTTTTTCCATCAGCTTGAGCACCTATTGTAGCCTTTGCTTCTTTCATTACAGGTCCCATGTCTTTCATAGATGTTGCGTTTAATTTCTCTATTACCTTCTTAACTTCTGTAACTAATTCTTCGTCAGTTAATTGTTTTGGTAAATATTCTTCTAGAGCTTTTATTTCTTCGTTTGCCTTTTCTATTAAATCTTCTCTATTTGCTTGCTCATATTCTGCAATTGCATCTTTTCTTGTTTTTACTTCTTTAGCAACAATTCCTAATATTTGCTCGTCACTAACTTCTATTCCCTTGTCTTTTTCAATTTGTAATATTGCTGTTCTAACCATTTGAACTGCGTTCTTCTTGTTTACATTTTTTGTTTTCATAGCATCTTTTAAATCTTCTAATAATTTTTCTTTTAACATTTTATCCAACTCCTTTATATTTTATTTAATTTTAAATACAAAAGCGCTTCCAAAATATTACATATATTTTGAAAACGCCTCTTTTCTCTTATTAATAATTAAAATTTTCTTTTTCTAGCTGCCTCTGACTTTTTCTTTCTCTTTACACTAGGTTTTTCATAATGTTCTCTTTTGCGTACCTCTTGTAATACTCCATTTCTGGCACATTGTCTCTTAAATCTTTTTAAGGCATCTTCTATATTTCCATTATTTACTTTAACTTCTGACATTGATATTCCCCTCCTTCCGGTGCGCTGTAGCATTCGTATGGGATTTTATATGTTCTAATTTTCTTAGCACATAAATCTTTACATGCCTATTATTATAAACTACTTGCTTCATTTTTGTCAATAGGAGTTGGCGTTTTTTATAAAAAAAGTATAGTCATAAAAAATTACTTTTGTCTTGTAAATATATATGGACTTTTTTTAATTAAATATGTTATACTCTTTTTAAAATTATAAAATGAAAGAAGGAATATTATGAGAGCACCATATCAAACATTAACCATTCTATATAAAAAAGAAAATAAACAAATCAAATTCGCAATATTTTATAGAAATTCTCATCCCATTTGGCAATTTGTGTCTGGTGGAGGTGAAGATAATGAAACACCAATCGAAACAGTGGTAAGGGAAATAAAGGAAGAAACGTCTCTAATTATTGATAAAAACGAAATTAGACAATTAGATTCAAGGACAACCATTCCTGTTTTAAATATAACCGGAAAATATACCTGGGGAGATAGTGTATTCGTTGTTCCAGAATACACATTTGCAGTAGAGTTAAAAAACTATGATATAAAACTCTCAAATGAGCATAAAGAATACAAATGGGTAGAATATAATGAAGCAATGGAAAAGCTAAGATATGATAGTAATAAAACTGCTTTATGGGAATTAAATGAAAGGCTCACTAAAAAGTAAAACTAAAATTATTTCTTAATTTAATTAAATAATTGAAAGGATAATAATACTATGAAAAGATACTTTATTGTAAATGAATATTTTGGTTCAAGAGTATACGACTCCAAGAACAAAACAGAAGAATATTATAATTCCGAGGATACAGAAAAAATAAGAAATAAATTGCATGGAAATTTTATTGAGATAGATCACAAAAGAACTAATCAATTAAGCTCACCATTAAAAATTTCAATGAATATAACAAAAAAGTGTAATCTCAGATGTAAGCAATGCTTTACAGAATCTGGTATCTGTCTGGAAAACGAATTAAACACAAAAGAAATATATAGCCTCTTTGATCAAATGAGAGAGTTTGGAACATTTTTCATATGTTTAGGTGGTGGAGAGCCTCTAACTAGACCCGATTTATTGGATATATTAGAATATGGAAAAAATAAACAACTTGCAGTGTCTGTCGTGTCCAATGGTTTATTATTAACAAAAGAATATATTGAACAATTAAATAAACAAAATTTAGATACTTTTTGGATCAGTTTAGATGGCTTAGAAAAAAATCATGAAGCTCTAAGAGGAATTGGAACATATTCTAAAGCACTGAACGCATTAAAACTATTGCGAGATAATTTTAATGGTAAAAAGGCCATAAGAGTTACATTAAACAAAAATAATTTTAACGAATACCGTGAATTAATTAAATTAGCTGAACAACATAAATTTGATTTAATTAGAATAACTCCATTAATCCCTTATGGACGTGCCAAAAATGAAAATTTAGAAATAACTCAAGATGAATACATAGATTTCCTAAAAGAGATACGTCAAATAAAGGCAAATATAGAAATCATTTATCCAGAAAAAATAACAAAAATCAAGCCTTGGATTGGAACAAATGGTTTTGGCTGTCATTGTGGTAAAGAAGCAATGTGGGTAGATGCAACCGGAAATTGCTCGCCTTGTTACTTTTGGGGAGAAGAATACAATATCGGAAATATCAAAAATCAAAAATTTATAAATATTTGGAACAAATCTTTAGAAAAATCTATTATAAAAGGAAATGATACTTGTAAAAACTGCAAGCATTACTCAATATGTAGAAGTGGATGTAGGGCTCGTTCACTATATTTATTTGGAAATTTAGATGATATAGATCCTTTATGTCCATTGAAAAAAAACAAATAGATTTAAGCCTCCATTCCAAGTAGGAATGGAGGCTATATAATTAAAGTTTCTTTTTACTTTTTATTACTTCAAAAAAAAGCTTGTGCGCTTCCGGGTAAGACAAGAGTTGAGGCTCATTATCGAAAAAGCCTATTTCTGCCATTTCATAGTTTGGCAAATCTGTTAACTCAATAACTTCGGCAAAACATAATAATGCATATTTCGATATTTTATAAACACAAATCGGTTCAATGTTAGCTTTTACGACACCTGCCTCCTCATATAATTCTCTCTCTGCTGCAGTCCTCCAGTTTTCTCCATGTTCAATATGTCCTCCTGGAATTTCCCATGTATTCTTTCCTTTCATTCGACTATAAATCCACTTCTTTTTATATCTTGTAACACATACTATACGAGTATATTCCTTTTCACTTATGCTATCTAGCTCTAATATCTCTATTTTAGCCATTCTGTTTTCTCCTTGCATTTGCAAATTATCTTATTAATGCATTCTGTACAGTTTCTGCCAAATGTTCTATATTTCTCTCATTATACTCGCATACATAACATGGTAAAGAGGATAAATATTCAACACCATTTTGGAGTTGATAGAATCCCAAATCATCTACAGCAATATCTGTCAAAAAAGCTGTAGTATCATGAACAAGTGGTAAACTCTGAGAAATAAAAAATTGAGCATAAGTCTTAGAAGCTTGCAATGAAAATCTAATACTATTCAATCTAGGATTATATTGTGGAATAATCACAATTTTAATTTTTACAGACGGGATAAATTTGCAATGATTCAGCTCTGCCAGTTCTAGTGGTGTAAGAATAATACGATTTTCCTCTAGCGATACTCTATCAGAGTATTGAACACCTTGTCGTTCTGCAATCTCCAAATATTTTTGATTTTGAATTTGAGTAGCAAAGCTCTTATTCATTCTAATAAAAACATTTTTGATGATTCCAAGTGCTTCAATTTGATGTTCGCTTTCTATATACTTAATAGCTGCAGTATCATTATTCACAAAATTGAAACCATTATTTAACAAATCCAGCATGCATGTTGTTTTTCCAGCCAACCGTGAGCCCACAAACATTACTCCATCACCATCTTTTTCCACACAGGAAGAATGAATACCAACATACCCATTCATTACAAGTAATCTATTAAAAATATTACTTGTAAAATACTGAATAGTTAAATTTCTATTTGCTATACAATCAGCTTTAAAATTAGATATATAACAAATTCTTTTACTATTATCAATCCAGCAATCTAGTGTTGAATAATTAAACCATTTATCCACCATCTTATGATAAATACCATCAATCGTTCTTATTTGAGCAGTTACGCATAAAGTATAAGTGGGTGATTTTGAATTTTCAAAAATAAGCTTTGTACTCTTACAAAAATGTTCCTTAATTACATTCTCAAACTCATCATCACAAATAACATTCAAACAAACATTCCGATGAACTAATGCAAAAGTTTTCATACTTAGTCTCTCCTTTAATTATAATAATGTGGAAAAAAAATTTTTCCTCCCTATCATCTAATTGTCATACAATTTGCATTATATACTCTAATATATTGGTTGTCAATTCTTTATTTTTGGTAGTTATCTTGGTATAAACGGCTCCTATAAGTAATTAAATCTTTCTTAGCCAATCTTCCAACTATAAAACTCATTGGAATTTTTTCTGTTTGAGATATTTTTTCTAATTTATTTTTCTCTATCTTTCCATTAATAATTTCGTTCCAAACATTTTCCGGAATCATTACTTCTAATGCAAATTTATCTGCTTTCTCTTCTTTTTTCTCATTTCCGTCTATAATAATTTTGTTTTTTCCTTCATTATAATCTGATTTACAATGTCCTAATTCATGGAATAGTTCGAAGAAAAATGAATCCTTGCCCGCATAATTATCCGTAACATACACCGCTGGTTGTTTTCCTTTAACTTTAAAGCACCCTCTTATTTTTGTTCCTGGGAGAGCCTTTTCACACACAAAATATATTCCATATTTATTTAATACTTCTTTTATTTTTTCTAATTCAAATCCTTCTTTATATGCTAATTCTTTTAAATCTTTTATTAAAAACATTAGATTATAGCTGTTGTATTCATTTACATCTTGCTCTTTTATTATTTCATCACAACGGGCAATCCATAATGCAATCTTATTAAAATCATTTCCTGATTTTTTAAATAATACTTGTTCTTCCAATTTTGGTACTACTTCAAAATCTTTTATCTTTAAAAAATCTAATAAGTCTATACATATTTGTAATTCGTCTGTCTCGTCCTTAAATTTTATCCATTTTCTTTTTTTCAGTTCATTAATATAATATTTTTTTATTATTTCTTCTTTAATATGTTGTAAGTTGCCATATTCTTTTAGAATACTTTCTTTAAGTATACGCGAATTTTCCACACTTATAATGAAACTTGATTTTATTCCAGTCAATCTCTCTATGTTTGCAGCCATTTCTAAAGTTATATTTGTTTTTCCATTTAATATTTCGTTCATATGTTTTTGTGTAATTCCCATTCTCATTGCAAATTCTGTTTGTGATATATTGCTATATTCTAAGTAGTCTTTTAAATATTTTCCAAAATAAATCATCTTAACTTCACCTAACCTTTACAATAATGGTTTGATGTATTATAACATATTAGGTAATAACATTCAATGCAAAATAAAAATATGTGCATTTCTACACATATCATTTTGTTTATATTCCTTTGCTTTTTTCTCTTTCTTCTATGAAGTCTTCTATTATTAATTTTATTACTGTTGCTACTGGTACTGCTAAGAACATACCAATTACTCCAAAGTAGGCTCCACCTAGTGTTACTGCAAATATTACAAGTAACTGGCTAATTTCTAGTGAGTCTCCTACTATTTTAGGATTTATTATGTTTGCATCTATTTGCTGTAGTATTACTACAACTACTGTCATTAATAAGGCTTTTCCAATTCCGCCTGTTAATACTGTAATTAGTATTGCAATTACAACTGCTACTATCGCTCCAAAGTATGGTATTAGGTTAAATAGTCCTATCATAAAGCCTAATAGTACTGCATATTTTACTTGTAGTATTGATAATGCAACCGATACTAATACTCCTACTAATATTGCATCTAGTACCTGGCTTGTTAGGAATTTGAAGAATACACTGTTTGATTTCATGAAATATTTTTTTATTTTTTCATATGCATTTTTTGAAGCAACTGCTTTTGTAAATTTTGATAAGAATCTTATTATTGCGTTTCTCTGTGCCAATATGTATACAGAAACTATTACTGCTATGAATGCATCTAGTATTGTCTCCATAGCACTTATGAAGCTTTTAATATATTGCTGAATTCTTTCCATATTGAATAATGCTGTAAAATCAATATTTTTTATGTTATTTATTATTTCAGTGGCTTTTTCGCTTCTTAAAATATTATCTTCTGGAAGTTCATTTATTTTTTCTGTAACGCTGTTGTAATAGCCCGGTAGGTTTGTAAATAAGTCTGACAGACTTTGTACTACAATTGGAATTATTACGTTTAAAATTATTACAATTACTATAAGTGCAATTATGTATGTTGTTAATATACTTAATCCTCTTGCATGTTTGTTTACGAAGCTTTTTTTCTTCGATTTTTTAAATAATGTTTCTATGCTTCTACATGGCATGTATAATATATATGCTATTAATAATCCTATACAAAATGGCATTATTGCTCCAAGTATATTTCCTATTATTTGAGCCACTCCTGCTAAATTTCCTAATATATTATAGGCTGCTATTATTGCTACTGCAAGTGAAAACCAGAATAACCATAGCTTTATATCGTTCTTTTCTTTTTTCATATTGATGTACCCTTTCTTAACTTTATTATAGTTCTATATCTAGCTCAACCGGACAATGGTCGCTTCCAAATACTTCTGTATGTACTTTGCTGTCTTGTATTTTTTCTTTTATTGAAGCTGATGTTATAAAATAGTCTATTCTCCAGCCTGCATTGTTTTCTCTGGCATGGAACATGTATGACCACCATGAATAAACTCCTGCTTTGTCTGGATACAAATATCTAAATGAATCCACAAAACCTGCATTTAAAAGATTTGTCATCTGCCCTCTTTCTTCATCTGTAAATCCCGCATTATGTCTATTGGACGTTGGATTTTTTAAATCTATTTCGTTATGTGCAACATTCAAATCTCCACATAAAATTACTGGTTTTTTTGTGTTTAATTCTTTTAAATATTCTCTAAAATCATTTTCCCATTTCATTCTATATTCTAATCTTGTGAGCTCTCTTTGTGAATTTGGAGTATAACAATTTACAAGATAAAATTTTTCAAATTCTAATGTTATCACACGTCCTTCTTGGTCATGTTCTTCTATATTAATTCCATAAGTTACTTTTTTAGGCTTTATTTTAGAGAATACTGCTGTACCAGAATAACCTTTTTTCACAGCGCTATTCCAATATGCGAAATATCCATCTGGCTTATAATCAATTTGACCTTCTTGTAATTTTGTTTCTTGAATACAAAATATATCCGCATCTATGCTTTCAAAAAAGTCGTTAAACCCTTTATTCATAACTGCTCTTAATCCATTTACGTTCCAAGATATTAACTTCATGTTCTATCCTCCTCAAAACTCAAAGTTGGAAAAGAATTAAATTTTGACAAGGAAAACGAAATCTAAAAGGCAAGGACGTATACTTTGTGTATGTAACCACGTTTTAGACAAGATTTAACGTAGACAAAATTCTAATTATTTTTCAACTAGCTACATTTTACTATATGTAACTCCAAATAGCAAGCCGAATACAATAATTGCGCTTAAAATAAGTTTTCTTATCCTAAGCGCAATTGATTATTTTGCATTGAAATATACGTTTCCGCCAATGTACTCACCTGAAGCATATCCTGCTGATCTAAATGATAAGTAATTGTGGTTTCTTTTTCCTTTTAATGCGTCTGTAACTGCTTGTGCAACTACAGATGAATAGTTACCGTTTAATCTCCTTTTCCAATAACTATCTATTGAATAACAGAACTGTCCCGGAGCCTTGTATTGGCTTAATGGATCTGAACCATTTTTTGCCCATCTTGAGCTCTCTGCTCTGTTACATGCTGTTGTTATAACAGCTAAAGCACCCTGGTAGCTTGAGCTACATTCTTGTGCTGTTATGGCACATAATAAGTCGAATTCCTCACTTGAATATGTCCATACACCATTACTATAAGAAACTGATGAGCTTCTTGTGCTTCTGTTTGTTATAGTTTTTCTAATTTCTATAATTTTGTCAACTGGTTCTTCTATTATGTTAGAAGAAATTTCTGTTCTTTCAATTTCAACATCATTTTGATATTTTACTTTGTAAGTTACTTCTTTTAATCCGTCTTTACCTTTTTGTACAACGGTTTCTCTTTTATTTGAGTCATTGTTAGAAACATCTTTTGTAATTGTTTCGTATGGAATTGTTACTTGTACTGTTTCTAATTTTTCTACGATTGAATCGTAAGTTTTTAATAAAGTTTCTACTGTAACATTCTCTGATGTTTCTGCATTTTCAGCAACTTCAACTGTTTGTTGTTCATCTTTAGATATTTTTATTGTTTTATTGTCTGATAATTCGCTATCTTCATTTGGTATAACACTTTCCTCTGGTAATAATATTATGTGGTTTTCATCTAATATTTCTGATACTTTTGTTTTAGATGTTGTTACATTCATTATATAACCATTTGAAAGAATTATTTTAACGTTGTAAAGTTTAGCATTTGACGCCATAACTCCAACGCCCATTACGAATAGTAGTATTAAGCAAATACCAATTATTTTACGTATTGGATTTTCTGCTTTTTTTGCTTTCTTCATATATTTTTAGTTCCTCCTTTTGAAACAACGTCTTTATTATACCATTTTTTTCTTAACATGTCAAATTTGGCACCATCCGTGCTATTCTTAGAGGCACAGTCACTGGAAATTTTGTCCAATTTTATCAGATTGTCCTATTATATAATATGACTGACTTTGAAAAAATATTACTACTTTTTTAATATTTTTTTATTGTAAACATATTTTATATATGATATAGTATAATCAAATTTATTATAGGAGGTAATCACTATGGTAACACTAATTATAATTGTTGTTTTGGTTGCTATTGTTATTGCATTAATTGTTATGCACAACAATTTAGTGGTAGCAAGACAAAGAGTTAAAAATGCTTGGAGCCAGATTGATGTACAACTTCAAAGAAGATTTGATTTAATCCCAAATCTTGTTGAAACAGTAAAAGGCTACATGGCACATGAATCTGATGTTTTAGAAAAAGTTACAAGCTTACGTTCTTCGTGGACAAATGCTAAAACAGTTGAAGATAAAGCAAGTATTGATAGTTCTCTTTCAAGTACATTAAAAACAATTATGGCTCTTTCTGAAAATTATCCAGATTTGAAAGCCAATACAAATTTCATGAATTTGCAAGATGAATTATCTAAAACAGAAGATAAACTTTCTTATTCAAGACAATTTTACAATGATACTGTTACAAAATATAACACACAATTAGAAGTTTTCCCTTCAAATATTGCTGCTGGCTTATTTGGATTTAAACCTGAAGCTTTATTCGAAGTAGACAATGCAGAAGCTCGTAAAAATGTAAAAGTAGATTTTGGAAAATAATACTAATGTAAAAACACCTTATTGAATTAATTTATCAATAAGGTATTTTTATTGTATTATTCTTCAATGTTATATAATTTTTCTGCATTTCTATATGTTGCTTCTGCAACTTCTTCTAGTGTAAGTCCTTTTAATTCTGCAATTTTTTGTGCTGTATATTTTACATTTCTCGAATCATTTCTAGTACCTCTTACAGGTTCTGGTGCTAGATATGGGCTATCTGTTTCTATTAACATTCTGTCAATCGGTATCATGTCTATTATTTCTGGTGCATTTTTTGAATTTTTAAATGTTACAGGTCCGGCTATTGATATATAAAAACCCAGTTTTAAGGCTTCTTTTACTAGTTCTCTATTAAATGGGCAACAATGGAATACACCTTTTTTATTTACTGGATTTTGTTTTAGTATTTCTAGGGTATCCATTACAGCTTCTCTAGTATGAATTGCTATTGGCAAATTCAACTCATTTGCAAGTTTTATTTGCTCTATGAATGCATACTTTTGAACTTCTTTGTTCTCTTTATTCCAGTAATAATCTAGACCAATTTCACCAATTCCAACTAGCTTATCTTTTTCTTTCTTTCCTCTCTTATACTCTATTATTAATTTTCTTAATTCATCTATTTCTTTTTGCGTTTCTTCGATACTTTTTTTAACATCATTTGGAGAAATTCCAGATGTTGTATAAATATAATCGTATTTTTCAGCAAGTTCTATCCCCTTTTTAGAAGATTCTAGACTATACCCTGCACTAATAAATTTTGTAATGTCTGCATTATAAATTTTTTCGATTATTTCTTCTCTATCTTCATTAAATTTCTCATCATCATAATGAGCATGTGAATCAAAAAACTCCACTTTTAATCTTCCTTCCACTCAAAACTTGCTAAAATAATTAAATTCTATCAAAATAGGCATTATTTACAAAGCATGGACACAAATCTTTTATATTTTTCAACGTTGTAGACACACCTAACTCTAGACAAATTTATAATTATTTTTCAGTATTCTCATTAAAACAGTATATTTACAGTTGCAACCGCATATTTTTCTAAATGTGATATGCTCACATCTATACTTTCTATTTTTGCAAGTTCTTTTTCAACCTCTTTTGTTAGTGAAATAAATTTCACACTTGGTCTTCCATTTTCGTCATTTGTAGTCTCTATGTTTTTCCATGATATAGAATATTTATCTTTTATAAGTGTTGATACAGCCTTGAAGGTAGCCTCTTTTACGGCAAACCTTGCAGCATAACTTTGATATTTGTTTTTTTTCTTACTTTCACAGTATTGTATTTCGTTTTCTGTATAAACCCTATTCAGAAAATTATCTCCCATTTCGTCTATAGAACTTTTTATTCTTTCAACTTCAATTATATCTATTCCAGATTTTATCTGCATGTTTATTTTTCTCCTTTTCATAGAGTGCTATTTTACTTGAAAAAAGTTAAACATTGTCAAGTAAATTTAGTGGACTTTCATATATATTATATAATCATTTTGAATGAAATTTAAAATAGCCACAATTGTGATTTTTTCATTTTTAAAATATTTTAAAAATACTAATTATATTCATAATTAGCAATATTGCAAGTATTGCTACAATTATTTTATTTGTGCTAGCTGTTTTCTCTATGTTTAAGTTTTTATATAATAAATCGTATTTGTTTTTTACTTGCTTAAAAATTGCATCCATTTTTAGTGTTTTTGTCCATTCATTTTGTAACAAACTGCCCAAATTGTCGTTTGTAATTTCTTCTATCCATGTTGTTTGTGCAAATTTTATGAATTCTTCTTTTGTACTTTTCGATTTTTTCTCAAAATCATAGTTTAATTTTTTCAAGCTTATTTTTTTGTACAAATTATATATGTACTGATATAAATATTGTCTTTCGAATTCACTTTGTCTTTTAGTACAATTTTCTAAATTTATATCTGATGTTAATAAAACCGTTCCAACATTACTACAGCCATAGATTTCGTTTTTAGATTTTTCTACAATTCCAACTTTATTAGCAAGGCTTTCATTACAACTATCAACTATATAGTCTGCCTTTTCGACATTTACAAATTTATAAAATTCTTTTTGCAATAATTCTATATTTGTATTATCATTCCAGTCTTCTTGCCCTATACAAGCATATGAATATGTAATAAATCTGTTTGTATCTATATTCATTTTTGCAGCTTCTTTATTTTCGCCTGTAATTTCTGTAATTAAATCTGTAATTTCTTTTATAGTGTTAAATCTGTCTGTTTGAATTTTTATATTTTCATACCCTCTATAATCATAAGCTTCAGATTTTATGTCTCTAAATTTATAATTGAAATTACATATGTTGGCAAGGCTGTTTTCACCTTCTAGCATTGTTTTCATAAGCATAAAGCATATGCCAGTATTAAAACAAACTAGTGTTATATTGGTTATATCAAAAAATATTCCGTCTCTTTTTCCAGCTTTGCCTTGTATATCTTCATTTAACGAATATTCAAACATCGTACATGGGTATTCTGTTAAGAGTGTGGCTTGAGTTGCTACGTCTAAATCATAGAACTTTGTAAGTTTACTTCTGTTCAACCCCATAGTCCAAAACATTGTATTTCTAACCTTTGGCAAGAAATATGAATATAAATCTTCGTCTTTTTCCTTGTCGAAAGTTTTCATCTCAAAGCTTGGATTTTTTAACAAGCTTAGAAAGTACCTGTTTAAATTTTTCTGTTTTATTATATATGGGTATATAAAATATGTGTATTGATACTTAGTCTTTAGTTCCATTTGTATTTCTCCTTTTTAAGTTCTTCTAACTGAAAACGCTAAATTTTGGCAGTGTAAATACATTTAAAAGGCAACTTTACATGTTTTGTAATTGCATTTTAAATAAACTTGACATTGCCAAAATTTTAATTTTTCAACTTTTTATTTCGTATAATAATTTGCATTAGCATCTTCTGCCAAGTGCCATGTTCCAATAAAGTCTATTACTGGATTATTTTCTAGTGTAAGTGTTGGGGCTACCGTTGTTTCGCCTTTTGAATTAATTGCTCCCCATTTTCCATCTTTTTTTACTGCCACATATCCAGAATTATTTTGCTCTGTTGCATCATCGTAAATATAGTTTACAACTACAACATTATTTTTGTCTACATAACCGTATTTTCCATCTTTCTTTGCCAAGAATAATGTATTGTTTGTTAAAATTTCTGTATTTTTCTTTTCTTCAAATTTAAAATTATAATATTTATAATCTGAATTTATTCTGACTTTCATGTAGCCTTGATCTGTGTTAATTTCAGATACTATTCCAGATAATTTCAAGTTAAAATTTTTATCATATAAATCTGTTTCAACTTTTTCAGATTCAGCTTCTATGATATTTGCTGTTTTTACATATGTTATAGATTTGTAATTGTAATCAATTTTTACGTTATTATCAGAATCTATCACACCTTGTTTTCCGTCTTTTTGAGCAATGTAATAATTTTGATAAATGTTTTTCAAAGAATCAAATTGTGGTGTAACTTTTTCTTCTCCTGCTAATGTTGCAATTCCATATTTTCCACCTTTTACAACTACCATGTTGCTACTATCCATTGATTTCACATCATCATAGTTTAAGTCGGTTGATGTATTGTCTTTTACATTTACAATCTTCCAAGAACCACTTTGTTTTGCTATATAAGTGCTTTCGGCATATACATTCTTAATTTCATCATATTCGATTGGAAGTAATATTTTTTTACTTGTTCCAATTACTCCAAGTTTTCCTTCAGAATTTTTTACAATATATCCATTTTCATATTCGTTTGTTAATGATTTGATATCTGCATATTCGTTATCTATTATTACAGAACCCGTCGAGCTTACCAGCCCTTTCTTGCCATCTTTCGTTGTAATTAAACTATTGCTAATTCCTATAAGTGGCTCTATGCTCTCGTAATTACAGTCTAGAAGTACTTTCCCTGAAAGGTCAATCAATCCATATTTATTATCTTTTTTTACTCTTAAACAACTTTTTTCATACCAGATATTATTTTGCTGATCATAATTTTGAATTGCTTCAACCTGGTCGTATGTGCTAAATAGTTGCTCGTTTTTTTCATTTACTGCCTTTGTTTTGTATGTTCCATTTGTGTAATCTACATCATATGTTACTATAAATACAGCCTTGTCCTTGTTTGGAACAACAACCATTTCATCATAACTTGGTGTAATTACTGTGTTTCCAGATGAATCAATTATTCCCCATTTATTGTTTGTAAATGCAGAATAGTATGCCATTGCGACTTTCTTTTCAGTTGTTTCTGCTTTTGGCTGCATTAATTTTATAAAAACTGCTACAAACATTATTATTACTAAAAATGCTATTATAACAGCAATAACTTTTTTTATATTTAGCTTATGTTCAGATCCGTTATATCTTTTTCCTCTACTCATAAATGTCCTCTCTAATTTATATAATTTTTGCAAGTATAATATATCACAAAATATGGTGGAATTACAATATAAAAGAGGAGATTTCTTTGGTTTTAATATTGAATTATTAACTTTTTATAAAAATACAACTAATTACTCCTTCTTAACTTCATGTTAAAAACTAAAATTTGAGTCATTAGTTGTATTACATTAAAAAATTTATTTACTTAAACTTTATTTATAGTATTTTATGAATTTTTTCTATCGCTTTTATTGTATCCTCAAATTCTACTTCTTTCGCATACGTATGCTCTTTTCTGTATTTGTTCCACCTTTCTAACAAATTTATGTCATTAGAAAGATTTAAAATTATTTCATTATATTTATCTAAATATTTCTTTGATTTTCTATGTTTAAAAGTTGTATCAACAGCCACCTCAAGTGTCGCTTTATCAATATCATTCCATTTGTATGTTACAAAATAATATAAATCATAATAGTCTTTCATTCTACTGTTAGAAATATTTCTCTTTAACACAGTTTCAAATTTTTCAGCAATTATTGTTTCATAATTATATGTATACAAGCTTATTTGATTATTTTCAAGTATCGTTTTATACTTATATTCTATAGCTCTCGGTGTAATTAAATCTCCTGTCGATATATCTATTGAAAATGGAATTTTTAAATTGCTTAATTTTGCAATCAATTTAAACCTATATCCTCCATATTCATTATCTTCTTTTATTGGTACATTTTTTTCTACTTCAAAGATTACATTATCATCAATTTTAATAGATAAAATATCATCTATCATTTCATTTATTTCGTCTTTTTCAAAGTTCATACCTGTAATATTTGCATCTATATCCATTGTTGTTCTTATGTTAATCCCCATAATCGCTGACAGTAGAAAACCGACCTTTAATAATAAATTTTTCTTTATACTCTGACTTTGATAGTCGTTCTAGAAATCTTTCAAACATATAATTTTGCAGTACTTCCTGAACAGATAATCCATTTAGCTTTGCAAAATTTTTAGATTTATCCATTAATGATTGAATATTTTTTATCAAATAAATACCTCCATTATCATTCTAATTTTCTTTTCACACTTTAATCTTTTTGCATATTCAATAATCATGCTTTTATCAATTTCTTTATTAGAAAAAGCATTTCTTATCACTTTATTTTTTTGTTCTAAATCTAACCCACACTTATTTTCGTTTTTTACAATATCGCAAATTGTTCTTTCTAGGTTGTATGTTTTGACATTATTCCCGAATGGAGATTTCAACTCTATAGCTCCTAGTTCTATATTTTCTCTACTTGTATAATGTATTCTTATTCTTTCTCTATCTATCGTACTTACATTATACTCATTCGGTATAGTTATATCTATCATATTAGGTGTTACCTCTGTTTGATTTAAGAAAAACAACGCCGTATTATATGAAAATATAGCTTTTTTATATCTACTTTGAATTGTAAAATATTCGTCTTCAAAGCTATTTATTTTGGCATATAAGCCTTTTCTTACTTTATAAATATAATTGTCCTCCATCAATTTATTTATATAATAAAATTTAATTTTTGCATCTTTAAAATCATTTACTGTTATTGCATTATCTTTTTCATTTACAAATTCTTTTATTTTTTCGTAGTCCTTCATAATATTCCCCCACACTGAAATTATATCACAAATTCAGTGTAGTAGTCAACTTTTTATTGTAAGAATAGAACGTCATATTCTGGCATTTTTCAACATATTTATTAGATATTCAAAAAAGATTCACACTTTGTATTAAAGCATGAATCTTTTATTTTATATATTCTTTTTATGTATTTTATAAACCATTACAGTCATGTCATCTTTTTCTTTTCCGAAGTCATTGTCTATGGCTTCTTTTAATATTAAATCTGCCATTCTCTGTGCATCATCTGTTTCTATTTCTTCCAATATTTCTTGCATCCATAAGTCCTTGCTTATGTATTCTTTGTTGGATTCTAGTATTCCATCACTGCACATTACAACTATATCTCCGTCTTGAAGGTCGTAGTTATATTCTACTAAATCTATATTGTTTAGTATTCCTGTTGGTAACGAAACTGATTTTAGTGTTTCTACATTTCCTCCTCTTTTTACAAATGTTGGGCAAGCTCCATTTTTTATAAATTTCATATTGCCTTTATACAAGTCTAGTATGCTTACATCAAGTGTTGCATACATGTCCTCGTCTGTATTTGCAGATATTGTTGTGTTTACTAACTTTAGAGCTGTATCGTTGTTGAAGCCAGATTGTAGCAGTCTTTCTAGTGTTTTTATTGCAATTTTACTGCTCTTTCTCGCATCTGGTCCAGAGCCCATTCCATCGCTTATTGCAAGCAAATATTTACCATCTTCTAGCCTTGTTTGCAAGGTTGTGTCACCAGATATTATGGAATCAAACTTCTTTGCTTTTGCAAGTCCTACTTGCATTGTAAATTCATCTTCTGATGTAAATGTGTACATACAAGTATTGTCGTTTGCTCTTAGCCCACATTTCTGTTTTTGTAAAATCATTTTTTCGTTAAATACTTTTGCTAAAATTCGCGCAATTTTTTTAACTCCACACTCTTTTCCATCCACAGAATCGCACACACCTGTGTATAACGTTATTATGTATCTACTACTATCTTCTTGTTTCACAGTAATGTCTTTTAATTCTATTTCTTTTTCCTCTAGCAATTTTTTTACTTGCTCTTTTTGAGTTTTGTATATATCATCTTCATCTTTTGTAATTTGATTTGCCAAGTTTGATAATGCTTCAGAAACTCCATTTAATTGACTTGACATTGTTTTTTTGTTCTCGTCTAATTTCTTTTTCCATATAAAGTTTAACTTGCTAACTCTATATGCAGAATTTATGGCTCTTACAATTTCATCAATATCATTTTGTGCAACATAGTCATCTTCCTTAGAATCTGCACTAAATCCCATTATATAATTGTTATGGCTTGCAAATATTTTTACTATATCTTTTCTTGTAATAACTTCTCTTGCCATAAGTTGCTTGAAAATTTCATCTAAAATATTTTCGTTATTGTTATAGATGTCTTCATATAATAGATTTTCTTCTTTGCCTTCCAAATTGTTATATAATTCATCTTCAAATAGTTCTTGGTTAGCCTTTTCTTGCTTTTCTAGCTCTTCGTCTGTAACAATTGTAGCAGCAGCATTTTCATACTCTCTTGCCATTGCTGAAATTGTATTAGACATATTTGTAAGCTTATTTATAGTCTCTTTATTTTCTTCTAAAGTTCTTGTAGTTGTTTCTGGAAGCATCTTAGTATTTCCAACTAAATCACTTATTTCGATTTTATATGATTTTGGAATTGCAAGAAGTCCAAGAGCGGCAATTAATATCTCTTGAAATTTTATTACCTCTACTGTGTTTCCATTTGCAACATATGATAATACTACATTTCCTATTATAAATCCAACTATAACCCCTACTCTGCCAAGTCTATTTAATAGCCCTGCAATCATTCCAGATATCGCATATGCAGCTAGCATTACAGGTTGTTGGCCTGATAATATTCCGACTACCGTTCCTATTGTTATTCCAGTAGTCCCGCCCACTAGTACTCCATTCTTCCAGCCCATTACTAGTACTATTAGAATACACAATATATTTCTAATTGAGAAACCAAATATACTAAAGTTTCCTAAACAATTTACGGCTAATGCAAGCATTAAACTTGCTCCCATTACCTCTTCTATTGAAAATACTTTTTTTATTTTTATCTCTTTGAATACAATTAATGAATTTACAAAAACTTTATATAAAATTGCCGTAGTGATTGTTATCATTAAAGTATACAATAAATCATAAACTAGGAAGCCTTTAAATAAAAGTTTAATCATTTGAACAGTGAATACTGCAACAGTCATTTGCATTCCAACTTTTAATTTTTCATTGCTTTCTTCTTGCTCAATTGGTCTTTTTATTAACACTAACGCTACAAATATTAGCAGTGTTAATATGTAAAATAAAAGACCACTTCCGCCAAACTTTATTGCTGTTCCAACTAATGTTACTAAGCATACAATTAGTGCAGGAACGCCTGCTCCAAAGCTCGCTGCCGTAATGGCATAACCAAATGGTGCAGCACTTGTAAATACTGGACTATTTTGCCCTCCTAGCAAAGACATCATAAATGCTAGGGCATAAATAATGATGTTTGGAACACTAAAATTTTGCTTTAATATTCCAATTATCTTTTCATTTTTGCTTTGCGTAGCAAAATCAACTTCGTCATCAAAAACTTCTTCTGTGTTTTTTGATATATTTTGAAACATCTTTACCACCTCTTACCTTTTTAACTTTTGTACCTTTAACTGTATGCTAGTATTTTAGTACAAGCCTTGTAATTTGTTTGTCGTTTTTAGGCAAAAATTTAAAAAAGTGTTTTACATCTTGTGATATATTTTTATTATATTTTTTTTATTCTTCTATTATTTTTATTTATATTAAAAAATATCAAAGTTATTTTATATTATTTTGGCGGAAAATACAAGAGTTTGGGGATAAATTCTAGTTGTTATACTGGTATTTCGCCCAATAGGGGCGTCCCTATTGGGCGAAAAATTTATTTTATTACTTTTTCTGCATATGTGTTGTTTACTATTTTGTTGTATGGTGCTTTTTGCGTTAGTTCTCCTGCTTCTGTCATTATTAATTGTAGTTTATCGAAACTTTCTTCTTTTAGTACAGGTGTTTCGTTCCATGCGTCTATGTCTTTGTAGCTTTGTACTGATTTTTCTATTGATTCTACACTTGTGCTTGGGAAGAAACTTTGTATTGCTTCTGCTATTTCTCTTGATGTGTGTGATTTTACCCATTTCTGTCCTTTATATATTGCACGTGTGAATTTTTCTATTGTTTCGCTATTTTTTTCTATATAGCTTTTCTTTGCACAGTATGCTGTGTATGGAACTTCTCCAGACGCCTCTCCAACTGACGCTACTACATAACCTTTTCCTTCTGCCTCTGTCATTGATGCTGTTGGCTCGAATAGTGTTACATACTCAGCATTTCCTCCTGCGAAAGCTCCTGCCATTAAGTCGAATTTTATACTATCGTCTAATACTAAATCTGTTTCTGGGTTTAGTCCATTTTGTTTTAAAACATATTCAAATGTCATGTATGGCACTCCACCTTTTCTTCCTGGTATTACTGTTTTTCCTTTTAAGTCTTGCCATGAGAAATTATCTGTTTTATTTTTGCTTACCAAGAATGAACCATCTCTCTTTGTTAATTGAGCAAATACTTCTACGTAATCTTCTTTTCCTTCGTTATATACATAAATTGAAGCCTCTGGGCCACAGAAACCTATGTCACACTGTCCTGCCAATACTGCTGTCATTACATTGTCTGCACCTTGACCTGTTGTTAATTCTATTTTTAAGCCTTCTTCCTCAAAGAATCCATTAGCAATTGCCACATATTGTGGTGCATAAAAGACTGATCTTGTAACCTCATTTACTTTTAGTGTTTTTATTGCAGTATCATTTTTTTGTGGTCTTGTTGCTATAAATCCAACCGCTATTACAACAGCCACAAGCAATATGCACACTATTATCGTTATAATCTTTTTCATTTTTTTAAATTTCCTTTCTTTATTTTTGAGGCTTTATAAACAGATAAAAAGCAAATTTTATTGTTTTTCTATCGACACATTATTGCCTCTTTCATATTTACCATTACACTTTTATTATAAATTTAGCTTATTTTCATTCCCTTTTATAATAATCTTGTACATTCTATCTCTGTTTCATCACAATTTTTTCTAATATTTCTATGCTTTCGTACATTACGGCTGCGACTATTGCAAGGATAATTACACTCGTCATTACCAAATCTAGCTTAAATACTTGCCCTCCATATACAATTAGATATCCGAGTCCGCCTTTTGATACTAAGAACTCTCCAGATATTACTCCGACTAACGATAATCCTATATTTACTTTTAGAGTATTGAATAATGTTGAGATATTTGCTGGTATTACTATTTTTGTAAGTATTTGAAACTTGCTTGCATTAAAAGTTTCAGCCATTTTTATTTTTTCTTTATCTGTATTTATGAGTCCATTTAAAATATTTAATATTGTTACAATAAGCGAAATTGCAAGTGCCATAACTATTATAGCTGGCATTCCGGCACCAACCCATATTATTATTACTGGTCCTAATGCTACTTTTGGTAGTGCATTTAGTATTACCAGGAATGGTTCAGAAACTTTAGAAATGAACGAAGACCACCATAAAATTATTGCTATTATTACTCCCATTATGGTTCCTAAAGAGAATCCCACCAATGTTTCTATACATGTAATCCTTAGATGTCTTCCTAAATCATTCGATGACAAATTTAGAAATGTTTTTACTATTCTAGATGGTTGGCTAGTAATAAAGCTATCTATTTTTCCAAGCCTTGCAAGAATTTCCCATATTCCTATAAAAGCAACTACTATTAAAATTTGTGTTGCGAGTATCTCAATTTTTCTAAACTTCTTTTTTCTTAAATATCTTTTTCTATCTTCAGACATTAGTTTCTTTTCCAGCTTCTTTGTCATACTCTTCAAGCTCCTTCCACATTATGTTAAAATACTTACTAAATTTAGGCTTTTCTCTACAATTTAATGGCGTCCTGTTCTCCATCTCGAAGTCAATTGTGTATATGTTTTTTACTGTTGCGGGTCTTTGGCTTAAAACCACCACTCTATCTGACATACTTATGGCTTCCGAAATATCGTGTGTAACCATTAGTACCGTTATATTCTCGGCCTTTAAAATTTTGTATATATCTTCTGTTACCATAAGCCTTGTTTGATAGTCAAGTGCAGAAAAAGCCTCATCTAATAGTAATACCTTCGGACGAATTGCCAGCGTCCTTATTAGTGCAACTCTTTGTCTCATGCCTCCAGACAATTGCGTTGGATATTTATTTCTAAATTCATATAAACCATACTTTTTTAGAAGTTCGATTGCATAATTTTTATTTTCCTCTGTTAATGCCTTTTGAATTTCCAGTCCTAGCAAAACATTTTTATAAATAGTTCTCCATTCTAAAAGATTATCTTTTTGCAACATATATCCCACTTTTCCATCTATGTACACTTCTCCGTTTGTTTTACTTTCTAGCCCAGAAATTATTGATAACAGAGTAGATTTACCACATCCACTTGGTCCAATTATGCTTATAAATTCTCCTTCTTTTACATCAAAATTTATTCCTTTTAGTGCTTCTACTTCTCCATTTTCGGCTTGATACGTCTTTGAAATATTTTGTATTCGTACGATGCTTTTTTTCTCCATTTTTTCACAGTCCTTTCTTACATTTTATTTGATTGAAAAAAATTAAATTTTTCAATCACCCTCCAAAGTCAATCATCTTACTAATAGTTTATGTCTACTTTTAAAAAGTGCTACAAATATTTAAATAAGCTAAAAACTGGTTATTTTTACCATGTATTATCACTCGATTTGTTTCACGTGTGTAAATATATTGTCGTAGCTTTGATTATATAATTACTTAAATTATACAAATTTTATATGAAGGAGTTTTTCAATGAATAATTTTAGCAAATATGAGGATAATTTAAATCTAATTGGACCTATACTAAAAGATAAAAGAATTGAAAAAGGACTTTCACTAGAAAAATTTTCTTCTAAACTTCTTTTACTTGGTGTAAACATCCCGGTTACTAGCCTTTACAGAATAGAAAACAACCAAAGAACAGTACGAGACTATGAAATTTGTGCAATATCCGTAGTACTTGGTGTAGATGTAAACGAATTGTTAGGTCCTATTACTGAAAGATTTAAAGTATCGTAAAATTTTAAAAGAGGTAGCTTTTGCTACCTCAAAACCATTTAATATAGATATTTTAAGTTTTATAAATAAAATAGGGTTTTTACTTATTTTCTGGCATAATAATTCCATTATGATATGTACATCTGTCTTATAATATCACCTCCGAGCATATACTCTTATAAATTTCTATTTCTTTTTCCTGGAGCTTGGCTTATATAGAAAATTAAATTATCTTTAGTTAAAAATCTCTTACATTTTAAAAGTTTTTTCTAAGTTTATATCAAAATAATTCCATTTACCTTTAGTTATGGGGGATCAAACTTAATAGTAAATTCATTAGTTTTTCTTCATTTTTTCTTATGGGATATTTTTAGACACAAAATAATAGCTTTGTATTAGATTAGAGAACCTCTAATAAAATTTTAAATATCGATATTTTTTGAAGCTTGTCTGCTTCGAGTAAAAATTAATGTTTTATAAAACTAAATATATAATAGCATGAAAACGCTTGTATATCAAGCATTTTCGTAGTTCTTTTTATGATATAATTTTACATATTTAAATGATATATTAGCACAATTTACAAGTTTCGACTGAATAATTTAAAACCCGCAATCTTAAAATTAGAATCTTTTTGATTTATGTAATAACTGAATGAGAGTTAAGACGCTCTCCACTGGAGAGCGCCTCTTTTTTATTTTACTATTTTTTGTACATCTTCAATACACATTTCTGTAATTTCAGATATTTTTTCAATTGGTATATTTAAAGAATATAATTTTTTTATAATTTTTGTTTTTTCTTCTTTTGATAGATTTTTGCTTTCTTTTACAACTGCAATATGGTTCTTTAAGCTTCTAACTTTGTCTGTACCATCTAATCTTAAAGCATCTATCTGTTCCTGTATTTTTCCTATATATTCATCTATGGGCTCTCGAAGTTTTAACTCCTCTTCAGCCGAAAGAATAAATCCTTTCTCTGCCATATCTTATGCTCCTCTCTTTTTTACAAATACTTAGCACTAAGTCTTAATAATTCTTCCTGATCTGTTTCTTTAGTGTTAACTATTCCTGCCAAATGTCCATTAGACATAACGCCTATTCTATTAGTTATACCTAAAATTTCCGGCATTTCAGATGAAACAACTATAATTGTTTTTCCCTGTTTTGCCATGTTTATAATCAATTCATATATTTCGTATTTGGCTCCAACATCAATACCTCTTGTTGGATCATCCATCATAAAGATATTAGGTGAACGTTCAAGCCATCTTCCAAATATTGCTTTCTGCTGATTACCACCTGAAAGGCTTGAAATCATATCGTCCGGTCCCATACATTTAGTACGCATAACTTTTATTTCATTTGCCGTTGCACGAACCATTTCATCTTTGGATAATGCTATACCTTTTTTGTAGTGATTCATATTTGCAATAGTAGTATTAAATGTAATGTCTCCCTTTAAGAATAAGCCATTGGCCTTTCTTTCTTCTGTTATAAGTGCAAAGCCATGATCCATTGCATCCTTTGTTGATGTAAAATTCATTATTTTTCCATCATAAATTACATTTCCTGCTGCTCTTGTACGCATTCCAAATATTGTTTCAAGTAATTCCGTTCTTCCTGCACCTACAAGTCCATATAATCCGAAGATTTCTCCTTTTCTTATGTCAAATGATATATTCTGAAGTTTAGGTGCGTATTTAGTAGACAAATTTTCCACTGAGAAAATAACTTCTCCCGGCTTATTATCTACAGGTGGAAATCTG
>ENA-ORTY01000123-ORTY01000123.1-human-gut-metagenome-genome-assembly--contig:-NODE-123-length-97643-cov-11.467855_pt1 | contig 97643 bp, 80 predicted proteins | sample MGYA00241917_ERZ509198 | MGnify/ENA primary metagenome ERZ509198 (study PRJEB26280, sample SAMEA2338857) | human gut metagenome | biome: human gut; feature: human-associated habitat; material: faeces...
TGAATATCTGTATCGTGTTCGCCCAGCTTGAACGGGAAACGATACAGAAGCGGGTAACGGACGCTTACTACTCCCGCAGTCAGCGGGGCTTTAAGATGGGCGGGAAAGCCCCTTACGGCTTCCATACGGAGCCTATCAAGATGGACGGTATCAACACAAAGAAGCTGGTGGTAAACCCGGAGGAAGCGGCCAATATCCGGCTGATGTTTGAGATGTACGCCCAGCCCACAACTTCCTACGGGGACATTACCCGGTACTTTGCCGAACAGGGGATTTTGTTCCATGGCAAAGAGCTGATACGCCCCACGCTGGCGCAGATGTTACGCAATCCTGTCTATGTGCAGGCAGACCTTGATGTGTACGAATTTTTCAAAAGTCAAGGTACAGTCATTGTCAATGACGTTGCCGATTTTACGGGCATGAACGGCTGCTATCTGTATCAAGGGCGAGATGTAAAGGCCAGCAAGAAAAACGACTTAAAAGACCAAATGCTGGTACTGGCTCCCCATGAGGGTATCGTCCCCTCCGACACCTGGCTGACCTGCCGCAAGAAGCTGATGAACAACATGAAAATCCAGTCTGCCCGGAAAGCCACCCACACATGGCTGGCAGGAAAAATCAAGTGCGGGAATTGCGGGTATGCTCTTATGAGTATCTACAATCCCTCCGGCAAACAGTATCTCCGCTGCACGAAACGGCTGGACAATAAAAGCTGTCCTGGCTGTGGGAAAATCATCACTTCGGAACTGGAAGCGGTTGTTTATCAGCAGATGGTAAAGAAGCTGGCAAGCTACAAGACGCTGACAGGAAAAAAGAAAGCGGCAAAGGCAAACCCGAAAATCACCGCCCTGCAAGTGGAACTTGCCCATGTAGACAGCGAGATTGAAAAGCTGGTGGACAGTCTGACGGGGGCAAACAATGTCCTGTTCTCCTATGTGAATGTGAAGATAGCGGAACTGGACGGGCGCAAGCAGGAACTTCTGGCAAGGATAGCGGAGTTGACTGTGGAGGCCATCAGCCCGGAACAGGTCAGCCAGATTTCCGGCTACCTCGATACCTGGGAGAATGTATCTTTTGATGACAAGCGGCGTGTGGTGGATTTGATGATCACCACCATAGCCGCCACAAGCGACAGCTTGAACATCACATGGAAAATCTGACTGGCGGCACCCCTCCCGTCAGATACCTACCCTGTGTAGTCCCTTGTAAACTGTACTTTAGGAAGATGTCAATCGATTTGCAGGAAAGATGGCAGGAAAATGAAGGAATATTTAACAGTTTTTTAATATTTTTTTGGTTAAGTCTGAATAAATTTTCAAAAAATGTATTGACATTCAATGTTACATCGGTAATAATTATAACTGTGGATGAATCAAAAACAGTCTGCGATGAGCAGGCGGAAGCGGGTGAACATATGTTTGACAAAATGAGAAGATTGCCGGACGCAGAATTGGAAGTTATGAAGGCAATCTGGGACAACACACCACCAATGTCGACCAACGATGTAATGAAGGTGGTCAGCAATGAGAAAAACTGGAATATCTCCACCCTGCTGACCCTCCTTTCCCGTCTGATCGACCGGGGATTCCTTTCTTCCGAAAAACGCGGCAGAGAAAGAATCTACTATCCTCAGGTGGAGCGCGAAGAGTACATGGAGTATGAGACCAAAAACTTCATTAAGAAGCTGCACAAGAATTCTTTTATGAGTTTGGTCAATACCCTGTATGACAACAATGACCTGACCGAGCAGGATATGGATGAGCTGTCCCGTTGGCTCGAAGAAAAGAAGCAGAATCAGTAAGATTTGCAGCGAGCCAACCTATAGGTTGGACATCCAACGTACCCGTTGGATGATTCCAGATTGTTCGCAAATAAAACAGCCGAAGCAACAAAATGTTTGCTTCGGCTGTTTTTTTATGAGTTGATATTTTTAATATTTCTTGAGGTTTGGAATCACAGTGCCGATGATGGCCCACACCAGCTGGAAGATAAGCAGATGCAGGATGCTCAGGTAGGACAGATTGCCCATCAAGGAGAACAGGGCTACCAGTGCGTAACCGGCAACCAGTGCGATCATCTGAATCAAAACAGCCTGGTCGATGGCAGTTTTGGCAGTGAAGCAATCCAGGATGGCGGTGACCATCATGCGGCTGGAGCCGATGAATCCGATTTTGGCTGGAGAGCTGTCCTTCTGTGCGGTCAGCTGCTCGTACGGAGCATGGAATTTAGCAGGCATCAGCTTGATCAGCTCCAACGGGAAATCGTAGACAGCATGGATCTTTTCTGCTGTGATATTCGGGTCGGAGGTGTTGATGATCAGGTACATTCCGCGGTCTGCCAGCATCTCCAGCTGCTCGCGGGTCGGGTCGTTCGGTCGGTAGCTGATGACGAACATGGCGGACAGCTGACCGGAGTTGGCAAGATAGATGATGTTCTTGCGGTCGCGGACAAAGCGGGTCTCATAGTCGTTGCTGGGGACCTCGATGCCGTGGTTGACCATCAGTTCGCGGTTTCCAATCAGTACCCGTTTGCCGTCCACCCAGGCGGACAGTCCCATCGAATCCTCGTAGGTCACATTTTCGACCGGACGGAGCATCGAGCGGTTGGAGCCGATGATTTTATTGAAGACATCGGTGAGCATTCCGTCGGTGTTGCATACGACGCTGGCAGCATCCAGGATGACCGAGTCGATCTGGCTCTTGTCAAACGGTTTGATGCCGTGCAGGATGATGTCCGAAGGACGGAAGAGGTCCTTGGCATCCAGCACGACCGCCTCGGTGCGGGAGAAGGCATCCACCGCAGAGTAGCCGGATACCATTGCGCCTGCCGGAATCAGCTTGGCGGACATCCGGTACAGCGGCAGGTTGGCGGCGATGGTCGAGGTCAGCGGCGCGCTGACACACATGATGGCGGTGAAGGTGGAAACGGCCTCGGCAACGTCCTTGTTGAACAGGTAGGACAGCACCGAAAGGATGATGCCTGCCAGCAAGCAGACAGGAGCCAGGATGCGGCTCATGTGTTCGGCGTGGTCCTCGGAGTAGGAGTTGTCCAAAAAGTTGGAGAGGAACGGGCTGGTTTCCGGGTATGCGATGGTGTATTCCTCCATCGAAAGCCCGCGGGAGATTTCTCGCAGCAGGTTGCGGTCCTTTAAAAAGACAGCGGCGTGCTTGAGTTTTTCGGAGGACACCAGCTTGAAGTTGTTCTGGATGCGCAGGATGACCAGCACCTTGCCAATCAGGTTGAACAACAGGATAAACAGCGCCACCGGGAAGAACAGGTAGAGGTTGGTGCCAAAGTCGGCTTTGTCCACACTGAAATATTCCGGCTTGATGATATAGCAGATGCCCTGCGCCAGAGTACCCAGCAGCGCCAGCATCGGCAGGGTGTCGGTGTTGGCGTGGAACTTGAGCAACGCCAGCAATCCGCCGCCGATGGTGTTCGAGCAGATGACTGCGCCGATGGCAGATACCACGCACAGGGTTATCATGTAGGAGCGCAGGTGCAGCTCCGGCTGGATGAAGGTCGGCAGCGGCAGCAGCTCACCGGCAATCTGGATGTCGCGGGCAGCCAGCGCCAGGTACAGGGAAAGTCCAAAGACGACCACCATCAGCAGGATGCGGACCAGCAGTCCGGTTTTGATGCTGCGCATATCCCGCAGGATGGCTTCCTTGTCCTTCGGCGAGGAGTAGTCCTCCAGCTCGGTATCCTCCTCGGAAAATTCTTCCGGGACCGGGATTTCGGCAGAAGCCAGGCGAGAGGATTTTTCCGGCTTCTGCTTTTTACCGTCGTTCTTGTGGAAAAGACCGGCATCTTCTGCCTGCGGTGCCTCAGCCTCCGCAGAGGGCTGGTCAAAGTCATCGGGCAGCTCAACATGAAAATGTCCGGCAGTATGGGCGGTTTCTGCTTCCGCTGGTTTCTGCGCGGCTTGGGTTTGCGCGGCGGCAAAAGGAGCCGCTCCAAACTCCTCGGTAAGCCCGGTCGGTGTGGAAGCAAACAGGTCGTCGGTGTCCGTCGGCTGTGCGGGACTTGGGCTGTCGTTGCTATCTTCCAAAGGAGCATCCGGTTTAAAATCGTCGGGCTGTTTGGGGGCTGGATTCTTTTTGCGTCCAAAGCCCGAGAAATATTTTTGATATTCGGTTTTCCCCTTCAGCTTGGGGTCGGGCTGTTCGGGCGGCGGTGTGGTCGGCTCAAAATCGCCGAACGGAGTGGAGCCTTGCTGCAAAGGCAGGTCGGCGGGTTGCTGCTCCAAAAAGAAGGAGGAGGTCAGGTCGTCGCCGGCGGGCTGCTGTGGCGGCTCCGGCTGGTGTTGGGCTTCCTCCTGACGGTGAAGTTCTTCCTCCTGCTGGCGAAGCAGCTCCTCCTGGCGGCGGAGTTCTGCCAGATGCTCCTGCTGTACCTTGACCGATTCGCGGTGGTTGGACAGCGAGGAGAAAAAGACGCCGGTGTTGCTCATATCATCGTGTTCGGTTGAGCGCGGCGATTTCACTGCGGTTCGGGCAGCCGTCTGCGGTTCGTGCGGCTCGGATGAAACAGCCTGTGCTGCCTGTGGCGGCTGAACGGTCGGTCTTGGTTGGGTCACAGGCTCCGGTTGAGGTTGCCGGTATGCTTGGGAGGAAAGGTCCTCGATGTTTTGGTTGACCGGTTTGGGACGTGCGGCGGGAGAGCCTCGTCCGGCGCGGGCAGACTGAGAAGCGTTCTGGCGCGCTTTTTTTGCCTTGATTTCATTGAGAATATCATCGACATCATACTGCTTGCTCATCTTCAAATCTCCTTTTTCCTATCCCTGACAGGAGAGTTAATTCTTTTTGACAAAGGACGGCAGACCGCTGCGCTGACGGACTGCCTCATAGATCACGATTGCTGCGGCAACCGAGGCGTTGAGCGAGTTGACCTGACCGTTCATCGGCAGCGAAACGACAAAGTCACAATGCTCCTTGGTCAGACGGCTGACACCGCTGCCCTCTGCACCGACGACGATACCGATCGGACCGCCCATGTCGGTCGAGCACCAGGGCTGTCCGTCCATGTCGGCGCAGAAAATCCACAGACCCTTCTGCTTGAGCTCCTCGATGGTGGACACGATGTTGGGTACCCGTACCACCGGCATATATTCCACCGCTCCGGCGGAGGTTTTGGCAACGGTGGCGGTCAGACCGACGCCGCGGCGTTTGGGGATGATGACCCCGTGTGCGCCTGCCGCTTCGGCGGTACGGATGATGGCGCCGAGATTGTGCGGGTCTTCGATGTTGTCACAGATGATAACAAAGGGAGGCTGGTCGCCGGCTTTCTGGAAGATGTCCTCCATGGTGGAAAAATCATGGCAGGCAGCCATGGCGACAACGCCCTGGTGGACCACTCCTTCGCAAAGGGTGTCCAGCTTTTGTGCTGCCGCATCCTTGATGGGAACGCCCGCCTGTTTGGCAAGGGCGATGATTTTGCCCATGCTGCCGCGGTCGGCTCCTTTGAGGATATAGATGCAGTCGATCGGGCGACCTTTTTTCAGCGCTTCGGCAACGGCGTTGCGTCCTGCGATGACCGAGCTTTCACGGGATTGGTTTTCAGATACAGTTTCTCTGGGCACGTGCAATACCTCCGAAAAATATGTCAAATTTGGTTTGGCGAATGGTGCGCCGCCGGACAACAGACCGGAAGCGATTCAGTAGTTTTCATTATAGCATATTTTGGAAGGATTTGCATTGTAAAAGGAAAAAGTTTGGGGAAAAAGTTTTACCGCTGTCCGTAAAGCGCGTCAGTGCAGCAGCAAAAAGGTCAGGGTACCGCCTGCCGCTGCGGAAAGCAGCAGAGAAAGACCCTGCCACAGGTATCTGTGGTTGCACAAAAATGCCGGGCGGGCGCGGTGCAGCAAAGGAGCGCGGATGCTGCCTAAAAAATGCTGCGCCTGCGATTCCAGTGTTTTTTTGCAGGAGTCTGCCTGGCTGTCCTTCAGATACAGCACAGCGCGCTCAAAGTAAGGGTTTTGGGTGTCGTTGATTTCGATGATGCGTTTGTTGGTTCCTCGTACCATGGGGAGTACCACCTTTCTTGTTTAAAGTAACGGGAGAGTTGTTAATAACTCTGTTGATAAAGTTGAAAACAATGGGAAAATCAAAAAATATCCAAAAAGTATAAGAAAATCCGACAGAAAAAGCGGAGCGAGTCAGAAATCAGTTGACAACTCAGTTGAAAATGTGGAAAATATCTGAAATAAAAGCCTTTTGCTCCGGGAGAAATTTGTGAATAGCTGTGAAAACGGATTTTACATTTGGTAATATTCTTTTGACACAAACGGGAAATTTCCGAAAAATATCCTCTTGATGGCTTAGTATGGCTCTTTGGAAATAGTTTTACACACGCTGCAGAAGAAAACGGATGTCGAATTTTGTTGAAAATAGCATGGATAATGGAAGCATTCGGTAATTTTTGAAGAAATTTAAAAGTTTTTCCGTAACAGATTGACATTTCATAGCAAAAGAGTAAAATAATTTTGTAGATTTAATATAGATTTGCAGGATTCTATATGGACATTACCTTACGGGTTTTGCGGTGAAAAGGGCTGTGACCCTCTTTCTTCTGCAAACGGTGTAAGCCTGCAAGTCCGATTTTTTATTACCACAGTCTTGGGAGGTCTTTTCAAATGAAACGGGAAGGTCAAATCAGCGTCAATTCCAAAAATATGTTTCCAATCATTAAAAAGTGGCTGTATTCGGATAAGGACATCTTTTTAAGAGAGATTGTTTCCAACAGCTGCGACGCAATCAAAAAGCTCATCAGCCTGCGCGGCATCGGACAGGCGCCGCAGGAGGACGGCTACCAGCCGAGGGTGGAGGTGCGCATCGACAGCGAGAAAAAGCAACTAATTGTTTCGGACAACGGCATCGGTATGACCGAGGATGAGGTAGAACGCTACATCACCCAGGTTGCTTTCTCCGGTGCAGAGGAATTTTTGCAGAAGTACGGAGAGGATGCCAGCGAGGTGGCAGGCATCATCGGTCACTTCGGTCTGGGCTTCTATTCGTCGTTCATGGTGTCCGATACCGTCGAGATTCAGACCCTTTCCTTCCAGCCGGATGCAAAGCCGGTTCACTGGACCTCTTCCGGAGAGGACAGCTATGAAATCGAGGACGGCGAGCGCACCGAACACGGAACCACCATCATTATGAACATCACCGAGGGTGAGGAGGAATTTTTGCAGGAGAGCCGCATCCGCGAAATCCTGAACAAATACTGCCAGTTCATGCCCTATGAAATCTATCTGAATCCGCACGACGAGCAGCGTCCGGTGTACGATAAGGACGGCAACGTGGAGAAGAACGAGGACGGCACCGATAAGATGCGCACTGTCAAACCGCTGCCGGTCAACGACACCCAGCCGTTGTGGCTGAAATCCCCGAGCGAGTGTACCGACGAGGAGTACAAAGCTTTCTACCAGAAGGTTTTCATGGACTTCAACGAGCCGCTGTTCTGGATTCATCTGAACGTCGATTACCCATTTAACCTCAAGGGCATCCTGTATTTTCCAAAGCAGGTCAACCGTCTGGAGGTGGTTCCGGGACAGGTCAAGCTGTACAGCAACCAGGTCTTTGTTGCCGATAACATCAAGGAGGTCATCCCGGAATTTTTGCTGCTGCTCAAAGGTGTCATCGACTGCCCGGATATGCCGCTGAACGTTTCCAGAAGCTTTTTGCAAAACGACGGACAGGTCCAGAAGATTGCCCAGCACATCACCAAGAAGGTATCGGACAAGCTGCATCAAATCTTTAAAAACGACCGGGAAACCTATGAAAAATATTGGAACGACATCTCTGCCTTCATCAAGTTCGGCTGCCTGAAGGATGAAAAATTCTATGACCGCATGAAGGACATCCTGTTGCTGCATACCATCGACGGAGAGTACAAAACACTCGAGGAGTACCCGAAGGCGGACGAAAACAAGATTTATTATGTCACCGACGAAAATCTGCAGGCGCAGTATATCTCAATGTTCCGTCAGAACGGGCTGACCGCTGCGGTGCTGACCCATGTGATTGACCCGCACTTTATCAGTATGCTCGAATATAAGGAGCAGGAGAAGCTCAAATTCCTGCGCATCGACTCGGACCTTGGCAGCGCGCTCAAGACCGAGCAGACCGAGGAGGAGAAACAGCAGCAGGAGGAACAGGACAAACAGCTGATCGAGCGCTTTAAACAGGCGCTGCCGGAGGAAAAGCTGGAGTACCAGGTGGAAAGCTTAAAGAGCGATGAAACACCGGCAGTCATCCTGCTGTCTGAGTATGCCCGCAGAATCCAGGATATGAGCCGCGCCTTTGGAGAAAGCTTCGGCGGTCCTGCACAGGTAACTTTGGTGCTCAACCGTGAGAACCCAATCATCCGCTCGCTGGAGACGCTGCCGGACGACAAGCGCGAGCTGGTCTGCAAGCAGGTATATGATTTGGCACAGCTGGCACACAAGCCGCTGAGCGCAGAGCAGATGCAGGGCTTTATGCACAGAAGTATGCAGCTGCTGGGCATGGTCACCGGGGAAAGCCATCAGTAAACCGACCGGCAGTCCACAACAAAGGAGGAGCAGGGATGACAGAACAGCAGAAGCTCAGGGAGCTGCTGGAAAACAGCAGCCACATTGTTTTCTTCGGTGGAGCAGGAGTGTCGACCGAATCGAACATACCCGATTTTCGCAGCGAGGACGGGCTGTACGGCAGCAAGCAGGCAAAGACCTACCCCTATCCTCCCGAAACGATGCTCAGCCACAGCTTTTTTAAGCGGCACACCGAGCAATTTTTTGAATATTATTTTGACAGGATGGTGTATCCGCAGGCAAAGCCGAATGCTGCACACTATGCGCTGGCAGAGCTGGAAGCACAGGGCAAGCTGTCGGCGGTCGTTACCCAGAATATCGACGGACTGCACCAACAGGCGGGCAGCAAGCGGGTGTACGAGCTGCACGGCAGCGTGCTGCGCAACCACTGTATCCGCTGCGGCGCTTCCTATTCGCTCGAGCAGATGCTGGAGTACAAGGGCAAGGGTGTTCCGCGCTGCTCCTGCGGCGGGGTCATCAAGCCGGATGTAGTGCTGTATGAGGAGAGCCTGGACAGTGATGTGCTGGAGGGCGCAGTGCGCCACATCATGGCAGCCGACCTGCTGATCGTGGGCGGCACCTCGCTGGCAGTCTATCCGGCGGCGGGTCTGCTGCAATACTACGGCGGCAGGGAGCTTGTGCTCATCAACAAAACCGAAACGCCGTATGACCGCAAAGCCTCGCTTGTGATTCGCCAGCCAATCGGCAAGGTGCTGTCAAAGGCGGTAGAAGGCTTGTAGAAGAAAACAAGACCACTTCCTAAACGGAAGTGGTCTTGTTGCAGTTTATCGGATGACAATATCGACGATGTTGACCCGCCTGCAAAAAGAAATGAAAAGATTTGCCTTGACGAAGCGGCTTTAAGAGGTTAAAATGAAGGAGAAAAACAGGGCGTTCAAAAGCTCCTGGGCGCAGAAAGGAAATCGGAAACTATGAAAGCAAGAATCCCAAAGCACAGAGAATTTGTAATCAATCTGGAAACGACTGCTGAAGAAAGACGCGAAGAATGCTGGGCAAAGCTGGAAGCCATCCTAGAGGACTACAAAAAGGAAGGTAAATCGGTCTACACCCCATCCTTTATCGAGGACAACGAGGAGAAGGTCAAGGCTTTGCAGGCAGAGTACGGATTTGAGTACACCATCGAGCTGAAATAAGAAAAAAGGCAGCGGACCCGCTGCCTTTTTTATATAGCTATGGCAAAAATTCTGCGGCGGTTCTGCCCTTTTTTGACAGGCTTTTTGCCGCTTTGACAGCGCTGCGGGTATAATTTTTAAAATAGACACAATTTATTTAAAGAAACACCCCTGCACGGTTTGACAAAAAGGGGTTTGTAGAGTTACAATATCATAGACGTGCTGTAAACAAAGAATAGCCGTTGTCTTCTTATTAAAAAAGAAACCCCGACAAGGGAAAAGATAGAGAACAGTTCCCCAGGCAGGAGGAAGGCTCCAAAAGCACATCCGATGTCACCCCAGGGACAGTTCCTTTTAAAAATGAGGTGTAAAAAATTATGGGATTGATGGATAAAATCTTTGGGACCTACTCTGAAAGAGAGCTCAAGCGAATCTATCCGATTCGCGACAAGGTCCTCGCGCTGGACGAACAATTTTCCAAAATGTCCGACCAGGAGCTGAAAGCGATGACTCCAAAGCTCAAGGAGCGTTTGAGCAACGGAGAGTCGCTGGATGACATCCTGCCGGAAGCATTTGCTACCTGCCGCGAGGCTGCCTGGAGGGTGCTGGGCATGAAGCACTTCCCGGTGCAGATTGTCGGCGGTATCGTGCTGCATCAGGGTCGTATCGCTGAGATGAAGACCGGTGAAGGTAAGACACTGGTTGCTACCCTGCCGGTTTACCTGAATGCGCTGACCGGAAAGGGCGTCCATGTTGTCACCGTCAACGACTACCTTGCAAAGCGTGACTCGGAAGAGATGGGCAAGGTCTACCGCTGGCTGGGACTGACCGTCGGTCTGGTCATCCACGACATCGAGCCGGCAGACCGCCAGAAGGCATATAATTCGGACATTACCTATGGAACCAACAACGAATTTGGTTTTGACTATCTGCGTGACAACATGCAGATTTATAAAGAAAACCGTGTACAGCGCGGTCATTACTTCGCCGTTGTCGACGAGGTCGACTCGATTTTGATTGACGAGGCTAGAACCCCGCTGATTATCTCCGGCAGAGGAGACAAATCCACCGACCTGTACAAGGTAGCGGACCGCTTTGCCCGCACCCTGAAGATGTACAAGGTAAAAGAGCTGGATGACAAGGAAGAGCACGACGATGTTATTGATGCCGATTACATCGTCGACGAAAAGGCAAAGACTGCAACTCTGACCAAGTCCGGTGTTAAAAAGGCGGAAGAATTCTTCGGCTTGGAAAACCTGATGGATATGGAAAACTCCACCATCCAGCACCACATCAACCAGGCAATCAAGGCGCACGGCACCATGCAGCGCGACATCAACTACGTTGTCAAGGACAATGAGGTTATGATCGTCGACGAGTTCACCGGACGTATCATGAACGGACGTCGTTACAGCGAGGGTCTGCATCAGGCAATCGAAGCAAAAGAGGGTGTAGAGGTCAAACGGGAATCCAAGACACTGGCGACCATCACCTATCAGAACCTGTTCCGTATGTACGAAAAGCTGTCCGGTATGACCGGTACCGCGATGACCGAGGAGCAGGAGTTCCGCGAAATCTACGGCATGGACGTTATCGAGATTCCAACCAACAAGCCGGTCATCCGAAACGATATGCCGGACGTGGTTTATAAAACCGAGAACGGAAAATTTAACGCCGTTGTCGAGCAGGTAAAAGAGTGCCATGAAAAAGGACAGCCGGTTCTGGTTGGTACCGTTTCGATTGAAACCTCCGAACGTCTGAGCGCACTGCTCAAACGTCATGGCATCAAGCATCAGGTGCTCAACGCCAAGTACCACGAGAAGGAAGCAGAGATCGTTGCACAGGCAGGTCAGTATGGAGCAGTTACCATTGCGACCAACATGGCAGGTCGAGGCACCGACATCATGCTGGGCGGTAACGCCGAATACCTTGCGAAAAACCAGATGCGCAAGGAAGGTTACTATGAAAACCTGATTGTGGAAGCAACCGGCTTTGGCGATACCGATGACGAAGAGATTATCGAAGCCCGCCAGCGCTTCACCGAGCTTTCCAAAAAGTTTAAAGAAGAGCTGCGCCCGGAGGCAGAAAAGGTCAAGGAAGCAGGCGGTCTGTTCATCGTCGGCACCGAGCGCCACGAATCCAGACGTATCGACAACCAGCTGCGCGGACGTTCCGGTCGACAGGGTGACCCGGGCTGCTCCCGTTTCTACCTCTCGCTTGAGGACGATCTGATGCGTCTGTTCGGCGGTGACCGCATCAACAGCATGATGGATTCGCTGAAAATCGACGAGAATACCCCGATTGAAAACCGTATCCTGAGCAACACCATCGAAAGCGCCCAGAGAAAGATCGAAGGACGTAACTTTGGTATTCGTAAGAACGTTCTGCAGTTTGACGACGTTATGAACAAACAGCGTGAGATCATCTACGCACAGCGCAACAAGGTGCTGGACGGAGAGGACCTCAAGGAGTCCATCCTTTCCATGATGGACGAGACGGTCGATTCTGCAATGGCAATGTATATGCCGGAGGGCGTGGAGCCGGATCACTGGAACATGGAAGGCTTCCGCAACTACTTTATCGGGCTGATTGCCGGTTCCCTGCTGGAGCTGGAGGATGATGAGCTCAAGAAGGTAGACCGCAAGGAGCTGGGCGAGCAGATCAAAGAGAAGGTTCACCAGCTGTACGCCAAACGCGAGGAGGAGCTGGGCGAGAACATCACCCGCGAACTCGAACGCGTAGTTCTGCTCAAACAGGTCGATACCAAGTGGATGGACCACATCGATGCGATGGATGAGCTGAAGAAGGGTATTTCGCTGCGCTCCTATGGACAGAAGGACCCGGTTGTTGAGTACAGAATCGAAGGCTTCGATATGTTCGATGAGATGATTGCCGGTATCCGTGAGGAAACCGTCAAGATTCTCCTGCTGGCTCCATTCCGCAAGCCAAACGCACCAATGCCACAGGAAGCGCCAAAGCGTGAGCAGGTTGCTCAGCCGACAGCCACCAGCTCGGACGGCACCGTAGCGCCTGCTACTATCCGCCGTCAGGGCAAAAAGGTCGGAAGAAATGACCCATGTCCATGCGGAAGCGGCAAAAAGTATAAAAACTGCTGCGGCAGATAAAGGATAACAAAGAAACCGGAAGCAAAGTCTGTAACGCAGCTTTGCCTCCGGTTTCTTTGTTCCTGTTAAAAATAAAACAGAGCAGGAAAGAAGAAGCCGGCTCTGTGTAATCTATGGAGGTGTGAACCAGATGAACATTACCGGGGATCGCATGAAATTTTTGCGCCTGCTGTCGGAAAAATATCCAACAAGGCAGCAGGTCTGCACAGAGATCATCAATTTGCAAGCCATCCTGAACCTGCCCAAGGGGACCGAGCATTTTATGAGTGATCTGCACGGAGAGTACGAGGCTTTTTTCCACATCCTGAACAATTCTGCCGGTGTTATCCGGGAGAAGGTGGACATGGCATTTGAAGAGGTGCTGACCGCGCGGGAACGCTCCAGCCTGTGTACCCTGATCTACTACCCGCAGGAAAAGCTGCGCAGGATACGCGAAGAAGGGCGAAACACCGAGGAATGGTATCGCTTTGTGCTGCAAAAACTGATTGACCTTGCAAAGCTGCTTTCTTCCAAGTACACCCGCTCAAAGGTTAGAAAGGCAATGCCCAGCGAGTACAGCTATATCCTGGATGAGCTGCTGCACGCACAGCCGGACGAGGACAACAACCAGCTGGTCTACCACAGCAAAATTATCGACACCCTGCTGCGTCTGGAGGAAGGGGATGACTTTATCATCGCGCTGTCCAGCCTGATCAAACGCTTGGCGGTGGACCATCTGCACATCGTCGGCGACATCTTCGACCGAGGGGAGCGACCGGACGCCATCCTCAATATGCTGATGGACCATCACTCGTTGGACATCGAATGGGGCAACCACGACATTTTGTGGATGGGTGCTGCCTGCGGCAGTCAGGCGTGCATCGCTGCTGTGGTGCGCAACTGCCTGTCCTACAACAACATCTCGGTGCTGGAGCAGGGATATGGCATCAGTCTGCGCCCGCTGGTTCTGTTTGCAGAAAAGATGTACGACGAGGAGGACCCAAACAAGGCAGCCAAAAAGGCAATCTCCATCATCCTGTTTAAGCTGGAGGGACAGATCATCCGCCGCAACCCGGAATATCAGATGGAGGACCGCCTGCTGCTGGATAAGGTGGATTACGAAAACGCTTCCATTGAACTGGGAGGAAAGACCTATCCGCTCAAGGAAAAACATTTTCCGACAGTGGACCGCGATGACCCGTACAAGCTTTCGCAGGCAGAGCGGGAAATCATGGATGAGCTGGAAAAGCTGTTTTTGGAAAGCGAGCAGCTGCAGCGCCATGTCGAATTTTTGTACAGCCACGGCAGTATGTATCAGGTGTTCAACGGCAACCTGCTGTTCCACGGCTGTGTGCCGCTGGATGAGGACGGAGCACTCAAGGCTATCCATCTGGAGGGAAGGATTTATCAGGGCAGAAGCTACATGGATTATGCGGATATGGCTGCCCGTCGGGCGTTCTTCAACGAGGACCCGCCGCAGCGTTATCTGGATTTCATGTGGTATCTGTGGTGCGGCAGCAATTCTCCGCTGTCGGGCAGGGTAGTCAAAACCTTTGAACGCACCTTCATCGAGGACAAATCCACCTGGGAGGAGCCGAAGAACCCATACTACGAATACCAAAGCTCCGAGCCGGTCTGCCGGATGCTGCTGCGGGAGTTTGGGCTGTATTCGGAAAATTCCCATATCATCAACGGACACACACCGGTTCACGTCAATCAGGGAGAAAATCCGCTCAAGGCACACGGCAGGCTGATTGTGATTGACGGCGGCTTCTGCAAAGCCTACCAGAAAACCACCGGGATTGCCGGCTATACGCTGATTTTTAACTCACACGGGATGCGCTTAAAATCTCACCAGCCATTCTCGGGAATGGAAGCTGCGCTCGAAGAAAACATGGACATCGACTCGGAGTCCCAGCAGGTGGTGACCTTCCCCAAGCGTGTGATGGTAGCCGATACCGACACCGGAGAACGATTGAAGGAACAGATTGCAGATTTGGAGGACCTGCTGACCGCCTACCGCGAGGGCTGGATTGCAGCCAAAGCAGAACGATAAGCATAGTTTACAATAACAAAAGAGGAGCCGAAACCGTATGTACGGTTTCGGCTCCTCTTTGTGTTTATAAACGGGAGAAAAAATCCTCGTATCCAAATTGTTTGACCAGATACCCCTGTCCTGCAAGGTCCCGCCAGAGGATGGAAGGCAGGGGCATTCCGTTAAAGGTATTGGTTTTGACCATGGTGTACAGCGCCATGTCCTCAAATACCAAGCGTTTTCCCGGACAAAGCGGCTGGTCGAAGGAATAGTCGCCGATGATGTCACCCGCCAGACAGGTTGGACCGCCCAGACGGTAGGTGTATGGCTTTTCTCCGGCTTCTCCGCTGTTTAAAAGAGGCGGACGGTAGGGCATCTCCAGAACATCCGGCATATGGCAGGCGGCAGAGGTGTCCAAAATGGCAATCTCCATCCCATTGTGCATCGTTTCCAGAACGCTGCTCACCAGAAAACCGGCATGGTAAACGGTCGCTTCACCGGGTTCCAGATAAATCTGCACATCATAGCGGTCGCGAAAATGCTCGATGACCGAAATCAGGCGCGGAATGTCGTAATCAGGGCGGGTGATATGATGACCGCCGCCGAAGTTGAGCCAGTGCAGCTGGTGCAGATATTTGCCGAAGCGTTCTTCAAAGGCTTTGGCAGTCGCTTCCAGGTCATCGGAATTTTGCTCGCAGAGGGTGTGGAAGTGCAGCCCATCCAGCAAAGGCAGCAGGGATTCATCGAAGTTGGAAAGGGTAGTGCCCAATCGGGAGCCGGGTGCGCAAGGGTCATAGATGGCATGACCCTCCTGGGTGGAATGTTCGGGATTGATGCGCAGACCGACGGATTTTCCGGCAGCTTTTGCCCGTAAGGCGTAGCGGCGCAGCTGGGCAGGGGAGTTAAAGACCAGATGGTCGGCAAATTGCAGAATCTGCTCAAATTCCTCTTCGCGGTAGGCAGGGGAGAAAACATGGGTTTCTCCGCCAAAGTGCTCATGTCCCAGTCTGGCTTCATACAGACCGCTTGCGGTACTGCCTGCCAGATATTCCCGCATGATTGGGTAAACCGAATACATCGAAAACGCCTTTTGTGCCAGCAGGATGCGGCAGCCGGTGCGGTCGCTGACCTCTTTGAGGCGGGAAAGGTTGCGTCGCAGCCTTGCTTCATCCACCAGAAAGTAGGGTGTAGGGAAGCAGGCAAGATCAACGCGCTGCATTTAGTCTACCAGGACCGGATCGCGGTCTTCCTTCCATGGCAGTCCCCACTGGTTGAGTGCATCCATAAATGGGTCTGGATCAAACTCCTCCATGTTGTGTACACCCGGCTGGTTCCATTTACCGGTCATGACCATCATGGCGCCGATCATGGCAGGCACACCGGTGGTGTAGGCAACCGCCTGCGAGCCGACCTCCTTGTAGCATTCCTGATGGTCACAGATGTTGTACAGGTAGTAGGTCTTGTCCTTGCCGTCTTTTTTGCCGCGGAAGATACATCCGATGTTGGTTTTACCGACGGTGCGTGGTCCTAAGGAGGAAGGGTCCGGCAGAACTGCCTTTAAAAATTGCAGCGGGATGATTTCCTTTCCTTCATACAGAATCGGCTCGATGGAGGTCATGCCGACATTTTCCAGACATTTCAGATGGGTCAGATAGCTTTGACCAAAGGTCATAAAGAATCGGATGCGCTTGATGCCGGGGATATTCAGTGCAAGGCTTTCGATTTCTTCGTGGTGCAGCAGGTACATATCCTTTTTGCCGACACCCTCAAAGGTGTACTCGCGTTTGATTTCCATTGGTTCGGTCTCGACCCAATGACCGTCTTCCCAGTAAGAGCCGTTGGCAGAAACTTCGCGGATGTTGATTTCAGGGTTAAAATTGGTGGCAAAAGGATAGCCGTGGTCGCCGCCGTTGCAGTCCAGGATGTCGATGTAGTTGATTTCATCAAACTCGTGTTTTAAAGCGTAGGCAGAAAAGACGCTGGTGACACCCGGGTCAAAGCCGCTGCCGAGTAGGGCGGTGATGCCGGCTTTTTCAAATCGCTCGCGGTATGCCCACTGCCAGCTGTATTCAAATTTCGCGGTGTCCTCCGGTTCGTAGTTGGCGGTGTCGACATAGTGGGTTTTGGTGGCAAGGCAGGCATCCATGATGGTCAAATCCTGATAAGGCAAAGCCAGATTCAAAACGACATCCGGCTTCTCCTGCTCGATCAGAGCAACCAGCTCTTCGACCTTGTTTGCATCCACCTGTGCAGTGGTGATTTTGGTGACGGTGGTGTTTTGCAGTTTTTCCTTGAGCGCATCGCATTTAGACTTGGTGCGGCTGGCAATACAGATTTCTTCAAATACCTCGCTGTTCTGGCAGCATTTGTGGATGGCAACAGAAGCAACGCCTCCGCAGCCGATAATCAAAACTTTTCCCATAATGGTAGACCTCCCTTGGAAGATAAATTTTATTTTTGAAATGCAAGCAGCATCTCGCGGACGATTTTACAGGCAACGATGGTGGAAACACCGCTGGGGTCGTAGTGCGGGCTTAATTCATTGACATCGCATCCAACGACCCGCAGTTTGGAGCAAACCAGGGTAGCAGCCTGGCGCAGCTGTTCAAAGCTGACACCACCCGGCTCCGGTGTGCCGGTCCCGGGAAAGACCGAAGGGTCCAGGACGTCCAAATCTAAGGTGAAGTAGACCGGCTTGTCCTGAAGCTGGTCGATGACCTCTTCGAGGGTGGCAAAGTCAAAGCGATTGGTTTTCACATGGGTACGTCCCCACTGAAATTCTTCCCGGTCGCCCGAGCGGATTCCAAACTGGAAGATTCGACCGTTGCCAACCAGTTCCCAGCAGCGTCGAAGGACACAGGCGTGGGAGAGGGAAACACCGAGGTAATCCTCCCGCAAATCAGCGTGTGCATCAAAATGGATGACGTGTACATCGGGGAATTTTTCTGCCACGGCACGAAAGGCGCCCAGTGTTACCAGATGCTCGCCGCCCAGCATGAACGGGCGTTTGTGTGAGGCAAGAATCAGGCGGGTTTGTTCGGTGATGGCATCCAATGCGGCGCGGCTGTCGCCAAAGCACAGCTCGAGGTCGCCGACATCAACGACATCCCCGTCGAGCAGGTCACGGTCCTGATAAGGACTGTAGCTTTCAATGCCGTAGGATTCGCGGCGGATGGCAGAGCTGCCAAAACGGGTTCCCGGGCGGTAGGAGGTGGTGGAATCAAAGGGTGCGCCGAACAGTACAGTGGAAGCAAAATGCCAGCCGGTGTCGCAGCCCATGAATACTTCAACATTTTTATTCAACATCTTTCAAAAGCTCCTCAACATAAGCGGGCAGATAAAATGCGCCCTTGTGCAGTGTGGTGGTGTAGTATTTGCAGCCCAATCCCCGCAGATTCCAGCGGGCTTCGGCAAGGTCTTTGAGCGGATGGTACTTTTTGGAAGCAAAACCAAACAGCCAGTGACCGGAGGGATAGGTGGGGATGTGTGCCTGAAAGACCCGGCTGATGGGGAAGGATTCGACAATGCGTTTGTGAGCACGCTGGCAAGCGGTGGCATCCTCATCGTAAAAGGGACTTTCATGTTGGTTGACCATGATGCCGTCCTCTTTGAGCGCTTTGTAGCAGCTGCCGTAAAACTCCCGGGTGAACAACCCTTCTCCGGGACCGAAGGGGTCGGTGGAATCGACGATAATCAGGTCATATTCATTTTCAAAGCGGCGGATAAACTTCAATCCGTCCTCGTAATAGATGTGGACCCTGGGGTCATCAAAGCGGCAGGCGGTCTGCGGCAGGTACTTTTTGCAGACCTCCACTACCAGCTGGTCGATTTCAACAAGGTCGATCTGCTCGATTTCCGGGTAGCGGGTCAGTTCGCGGATGACGCCGCCGTCACCGGCTCCGATGACCAGCACCTTTTTGACACAGGGGTGAACTGCCATCGGGACATGGGTAATCATCTCATGGTAGATGAATTCGTCCTTTTCGGTCAGCATCATGTAGCCGTCCAGTGTCAGAAAACGTCCGAACTCGGGGGAATCAAAGATGTCGATGCGCTGAAACTCGCTCCTGCCGCTGTACAGCTGGCGGTCCACCCGAATGGACAGTTTAACGTTTGGGGTCTGTAATTCAGAAAACCAATATTCCATCTTCCTAAACTCCTTTGAGCACATTCAGCCGCTCGATCTGTGCATCTTCGGGACCGGTCATAGAGCAGCCTTTTTCTTTTGCGTATTCGATATAATCCAGAATCGGTCCGGTGATGCGCTCGCCGGGAGCCAAAATGGGGATGCCGGGTGGGTAACACATCACAAATTCACTGCAAATGCGCCCTTGTGTCTGCCGCAGCGGCAGCGATTCCTTTTCGGCGTAAAAAGCATCCTGCGGGGAAACAGCCACCTCGGGTTCGATATATTCCTGCTTCATCAGGTTGGCTTTGTCCGGTTTGCCAAATCGCCGGCGCACCTCCGCCATAGCGCTGACCAGACGTTCCACATCCCGCTGCCGGTCGCCGATGGAAAGATAAGCAAGCAGATTGCCCAAATCCCCAAATTCAATTTGGATGTCGTATTCGTCCCGCAGCAGGTCATAGACCTCGATGCCGGCAAGACCGATGTCCAGCGTGTTGACCGCCAGTTTGGTGACGTCAAAGTCGTAGATGCTGTCTCCGTTAACCAGTTCCCGTGAATAGGCGTAGTAGCCGCCGATGGAGTTGATTTCTTTGCGGGCATATTCCGCCAGCTTGACCACCTCGGAAAACGCCTGTCTGCCGCGAAGCGCCAGGTTGCGCCGGGAGATGTCCAGGCTGGACAGCAGCAGGTAGGAGGCGCTGGTGGTTTGTGTTAGGTTGATGATCTGCCGGACATATCCTTCGTGCATGGAAGGACCGGTCAGCAGCACCGAGCTTTGGGTCAGACTGCCGCCGGATTTGTGCATTGAGACCGCAGCCATGTCGGCTCCCGCAGCCATGGCGCTGACCGGCATATTTTCACCGAAATACAGATGGGTGCCGTGTGCCTCGTCCACCAGACACTTCATTCCATGGCGGTGTGCCAGTGCAACAATGCCCCGCAGGTCGGAACAGATGCCGTAGTAGGTGGGGTTGTTGACCAACACCGCTTTGGCATCGGGATTTTGCTCGATGGCTCTTTCTACCTCGGACAGCTTCATTCCAAGCGGGATGCCCAAACGTTCATCACATTCGGGGTTGACATATACCGGAACGGCACCGCACAATACCATGGCGCCCATCACACTGCGGTGGACGTTGCGGGGCAGGATGATTTTTTCTCCGCGCTTTGCGACAGAAAGCACCATCGCCTGTACGGCGGAGGTAGTGCCACCCACCATCAAAAAGGCGTGGGCTGCACCAAAGGCGTCAGCAGTCAACTGCTCGGCTTCCCGAATGACCGAAACCGGATGGCACAGGTTATCCAGCGGCTTCATCGAATTGACATCGATGCCGACACAGCGCTCGCCCAGCAGCTCAACCAGCTCCGGGTTGCCGCGTCCTCGCTTGTGCCCGGGAACATCGAAGGGAACGACCCGCATTTTTTTGAAGTTTTGCAGAGCCTCATAGATGGGCGCTCGATTTTGTTCGAGCTTGTACATGATAAAAACCTCCTTTGTGGGGAATCTCGCTTGCAGGCAATCTTCCTTTGCAAAAATGTTAGTAGATATTGCGCCCGCTGAAGATTTCAATCATCTCTCGACGCAGGTTATTCATAATTTCCAGTCGGTTTTGCGGGGGCAGCTCATAGACATCGGTTTTAAACAGATAATTTTGCAGGTCGATCTCCTTGAGCATCATCTTGGTGTGAAAGAGGTTGGCATCATAGACGTTGATGTCCACCGCATCATACCTGCGCAGGGTGGCAGGGTCGATGTAATCCTGGATGGAGGTGACCGGGTGATCCAGAAACAGCTTTTGACCGTTGATGTCGCGGGTGAAACCGCGCACCCGGTAGTCCATGGTGATAATATCGGAATCGAAGGAGCTGATGAGGTAATCCAAAGTAGAAAGAGGGGTGATGGCGCCACAGGTGGCAACGTCGATGTCCACCCGAAAGGTGGCAAGGCAGGTTTCGGGGTGGTATTCCGGGTAGGTGTGTACCGTTACATGGCTCTTGTCCAGATGTGCCAGCTGGGTCTGACCGACGGGAATCATCGAACCTTCGGCAATCAGAATGGTGACCGAAGCGCCCTGCGGGTCATAATCCTGTCGTGCAATATTGAGCACCTTTGCGCCAATCATGTCGGTCAGGGTGGTCAAAATATTGGTCAAACGCTCCGAATTGTACTGTTCATCGATGTAAGAGATGTAGTCCCGCTGTTCTCTGGGCGTTTTGGCGTAACAGACGTCATAGATGTTAAAGCTCAACGCTTTAGTTAGATTGTTAAAGCCATACAGCTTTAATTTTTCTCCCATCTCCTCAGCTCCTTTTAACGGGCAGGCAAGCCCTTGAGATTTTATGGCATAAAAAAAGCAAGTAGATACGCAGAAGCGTTTCTACTTGCTTGAAAAATCCCGATTTTCCTCCTGTTTTCCTGGCACAAAAAGCAGGCAACCCAAGAGGGTAGAGGACATTAACCGGACAGTTGACCGGAAAATATCCCCCGGTGTCCTTATAAAACACCGGAAGAAGGATTACAAAAGATCAGAGTCTATATAGCAAATACTTACTTTTACTACTCTTATTGACCGTTTCACAAGTTGATGTACGAATCTACGCACTGGTTATAAAGTAACCAACTTATAAAATTTGAGCTTCTAACTCAATCAATAATGGTGACCTGTGTCACCGCTCGGCAGTTGCCCCGGCTGTCCGTATGGCCTTAACCCGCACTGGGGTGGTCAAGAAATATTTGCATGGAACCTCTGATAAACTTTGTATCCCATACCTCCTTAATATAGCGGATTTTATTTTCGTTGTCAATATTTTTTTGAAATTTTTTTAACAGGAGAAAAACTTAAAGCTGATAGACCATCTTTTCCTCCGTCCAGCCAGCCAGTGTTTTGGCAAGGTTATGGGCGTACTGTTTTGCCTTTGGCAGGCTGTGGTCCAGATAGTTTCCGCACTCGATGCGGCTGGAGCCGGGGATTTCCCCTTCAAAATGTTCGATGAAGGCACAGGTTTCCTGCACCAGCTCGATGGCACGGGTTTTGGAGATTTTGTCCCGTGTGATGAAGTAAAATCCGGTGCGGCAGCCCATCGGACCGACGTAGAGGATGTTGTCCGAATCGGCGGTATTGCGCACATAGGTGGCAAACAGATGCTCGAAGGTGTGGATGCCGTCATTTTCCAGATAGACACCGGCATTCGGGGTTACCATGCGCACGTCGTAGGTGACAGCATCGCCGTCGATGCGGGAAAGGTACATCCCGGGAGTCAGCTTATCGTGGTTGACGCAAAAGCTTTCGATGCGTTTCATCTGATTTTCCTCCTTAGCGTGCGCTGCTCAGCATCTGCATGACGATGCCGGCAGAGTGGCGGGCAGCGGTTTCTTCAAAGTTGGTGGCAGATTCGGCTGCTTCCTCGTCTGCATTGTCGCTCATGGTGCGGATGATGACAAACGGGATGTCGTTGACACAGCAGGTGTGACCAATGGCAGCGCCTTCCATCTCGACACACATCGGGTGATGTTCCTCCACAATCTTGTTTTTGACCTCGGCGGATTCGATAAACTGGTCGCCGGTGGCAATCTTGCCGACAAAGCAGCAGGAGGAGCCGTGGTCGATCTGCTGGAAGGCTTCGACTGCCGATTCTACCATCAGTTCGCTGGCATGGATGCCGTCGATGTACGGTGGATAGTCGCACAGGAAGCGGGCGTTAAAGTCGTGGTAGCACAGCTCGCGGGAGATGACAACGTCGAGCACCTTCAAATCGTGGTGGACAGCACCTGCGATGCCGGTGTTGATGATGCGCTCCACCTCAAAGCGGTCGATCATCATCTGGGTGGTGATGGCAGCGTTGACCTTGCCGATGCCGCAGCAGCAGACAACAGCCTCCTGTCCGCAGAGGATGCCTTCCCAGAAGAGCAGACGTCCGACCTTGATCTCGTTGAGGTCCTCCATCTGCTGCTTGAGCACTTCTACTTCAGACGGCATTGCGCCGATGATTCCCCATTTCATATTCTATCTTCCTTTCAGCTTGTAAATGTTTGGTCCTTGGTATCGGAACTTGCACCTATTATAGCACAGCGGCAGGCAAAAGAAAATTGTGCCGGCAGCTTTTCTACAAAAAAGGGCAGGACCCCAAAAGGTCCTGCCCTGCAAAGGTTTTTTATTTGGTGTAGTTGTCAAAGTAGCCCTGAACCAGGATGATCGGGGTGCCTTTGTCGCCGGAGCCGGAGGTCAGGTCAGCCAGCGAGCCGATCAGGTCGGTCAGGCGGCGTGGGGTGGTACCCTGGGATACCATCTGACCCTTCAGGTCCTCGTCCTTGTGGCGGATGTAGTCGGAGATTGCTTCTTTGAGGGCATCGCCGCTCAGGTCAGCAAAGTTGTTGTCTGCCAGATATTTGAGCTTGACCTCGTTTGGAGTGCCCTCCAGACCGGGAGTGTATGCAGGGGAAACAACCGGGTCTGCCAGCTCCCAGATTTTGCCGACCGGGTCTTTGAAGGCGCCGTCGCCATAGACCATGACCTCGATGTTTTTGCCGGTCTGCTCTTTGAACATAGCAGCAACGTTTGCGACAAACTGGTCGCAGTCCTTCGGGAACAGCTTGACGGTTTCCTCGGTTGCCTTGTTAGAACCGAGCAGACCGTAGGTCGGGTTGCAGCCGCTGCCGTTGACCGGTGCGGTCAGGATGTCGTCCAGACCCAGTACGACCGAAGCGCCTGCTTTTTTCAGGATGCGTTTGGTGCGATTTCTGGAGTGGATGTCGCAGGTCAGCACCTTGTCGGTGTAGTCGAGGATGGTCTTTGGATTGTTGGAAAGAACGATTTCTACCTCAGCGCCGCTTTCACGAATCAGCTCGGAGTAAAATTCAACATAGTCTACACCGGTGAATGGGTGCAGCACCTTGCCGAACAGCTCGCGGTATTTTGCTTCGGTCAGCACGTCGCTCCATGGGTTGACGCCCTTTTCGTCGAGCAGCTCCTCGTCGATGAGGTGGTTGCCGACCTCGTCAGCCGGGAAGCTGAGCATCAGAACGACCTTTTTTGCGCCGCGGGCAATGCCCTTGAGGCAGACAGAAAAGCGGTTGCGGCTCAGGATAGGGAAGATGACACCGATGGTTTCTCCGCCAAGCTTGTTTTTGACATCGGCAGCGATGTCATTGATGTGCGCATAGTTTCCCTGTGCGCGTGCAACGACCGCCTCGGTTACAGCGACAACATCTCTGTCGTGGAAGGAAAAGCCTTCGCTTTTGCCTGCTGCCAGGACAGAATCGACGACGATTTTTGCAAGGTCGTCACCTTCGCGGATGATGGGCGCACGAACGCCGCGGGATACGGTACCTACCAGTCTTTCCATAATCAAAATCCCCTTTTCTTTTGGATCAATAAGGTTGCAGTTGGGCTTGTTTTGCCCAGATACTTTTATTATAATAGAAATATAAGGATAAGTAAAATAAATATATAGAATATTAAAGATAAGTGTGACTTATAGTTTGTGGAAAGGGGGAAGGGAATGCTTACCAAGCTGGAAAATTATCGGGTCTTTTGTAAGGTGGCGCAGCACAAAAGCTTTTCCGGTGCAGCGCAGGAGCTGTTTTTGTCGCAGCCGGCGGTCAGCCAGTCGGTCCGTCAGCTGGAGGAGCAACTGGGGATGCAGCTGTTTGTGCGCAGCTCCAAAAAGGTGGAGCTGACCCCGCAGGGCAGCATCCTGTATGAGTACGCCAGCTCGGCGCTGGGCTTGCTGGAATCGGCAGAGCAGCAGCTGAGCGGATTGCAGACGCTGGGAGCCGGACAGCTGCGGCTGGGCGCGGGGGACATCACCGCCCGCCACCTGCTGCTGCCTGCGCTGGAGCGTTTTCATCAGCTTTATCCAAAGGTGCATCTGAGCATCTTTAACCGCACCAGCGCCAGCAGCCTGGAGTTGCTGCACGCCGGCAGAATCGATGCGGCGTTTGTCAACCTGCCCATCGAGGATGATCGAATCACCGTCCACTGGGAAAGCCCGGTGCAGGACATCTTTGTGGCAGGGCAGAAATTTGCCGAACTCAAGGACAAGCCGTTGACCGCACGGCAGCTGGCAAGGCTGCCGCTGATTATGCTGGAGCACAAGGCAAACAGTCGGGTGTATGTCCAGCGGTTTTTCCTGCGGCAGGGGGTGGAGCTGCAGCCGGAGATCGAGCTGGCTTCCTATGAGCTGATGGGAGAGCTGGCGCGCATCAATTTGGGCGTATCCTGTATGGTGCGGCAGTTTTGCAGGCAGGAGCTGCAAAGCGGCAAGCTGTTCGAGCTTAGCCTGACCGAGCCGGTCCCGCCACGAAGCATCGGGATGGTCAGTCTGAAAGGGGTCAGCCTGCCGCCGTCGGTTTCCCGTTTTGTGGAGCTGATGAACGAAACCACCCGAAACAAGGGAGAGGAAAAGGAGGAATGACCATGGAACGACTGACAACCGGACGTCTGCTGCTGCGCGCCTTTGAACCGGAGGATTTGCAAAACCTGTATGCCTATTGTAGCGAGCCGGACACTGGCATTCATGCGGACAAAAAGCCGCACGAGAGCATCGAAGAAAGCAGACAGCTGTTAAACCAGCTGATGCAGGAGGATTTGACCTGGGCAATCTGTGATAAGGTCAGCGGAAAAAATATCGGAGCGGTGTGGCTGCGGGAGGACCACCGCCGCAGGAGGGATAAAAGCCGCTGCCGGGTGCTGGGCTACCTGCTCGACAAAGGGTGGTGGGGACAAGGACTGATGACCGAAGCGGTCAGCTGTGTAGTGGACTACGCCTTTAAGGATTTGCAGCTGGAGCTGATTTCCACCTACCGCTTTTCTTATAACCGTCGCAGTGGCAGGGTGATGGACAAGACCGGTTTTGTGTACGAAGGGACCTTGCGGCAGGCGACCGAACGGTTTGACGGTGCGCTGCTGGATGTGAGCTGCTTTTCACAGACCCGGCAGGAATGGCAGGACAGACAAAGAAAACAGGAGGACAGAAAGATGCGTTGGAAACGGTTGTTATTTGATTTGGACGGAACCATTACCGACCCGAAGGTGGGCATCACCAAAAGCGTGCAGTATGCGCTGGAAGCCTTTGGAATCATCGAGTCGGATGCCGACCGGCTGACGCCCTTCATCGGACCGCCGCTGCAGGAGAGCTTTGAGCAGTTTTATCAGATGAGTAAAGAGCAGGCAAAGCAGGCGGTGGAAAAATATCGGGAGCGTTTTTCGACGGTGGGACTGTACGAAAACGAAATCTACCCGGGAATGGCGCAGCTTTTGTCGGAGCTGTGTGCGCAAGGGTGTACGCTGGCGGTGGCATCCAGCAAGCCGACCGTTTTTGTCAAAAAGATTTTGGAGCATTTTCAAATCGAGTCGTATTTTTCGGTGGTGGTCGGCAGCGAGCTGGACGGCAGACGGGTGCAGAAGGAGGAGGTCGTCGCCGAGGCGCTGCGGCAGCTGAACCTGCTGGGAGATGCAGGGGAGACTGCGATGATTGGCGACCGCCGGTTTGACATAGAGGGCGCACAGGCACATCGGCTGACCGGCATCGGGGTTGCTTACGGCTACGCTTTGCCGGGGGAACTGGAAGAAGCCGGAGCTGATTTTGTGGTGCAGGATGTTGCCGAACTGCAAAAGCTGCTGCTGGGAAAAGAATAAGGCAAACACAAAAAGAGAGCCTGATTTTTCAGGCTCTCTTTTTGTTCCCCTTACAATAATCTATAAACTTATGAAAGAATATAATTTGAGTTTCTTCTTAATAGTGTGATAAAGAGGAAGCTTATGTAAAGTTTATTCTTGAATCATTACATATGTGAAAGGATTTGATTTTTCTTTGATTCAAATTCTGAGTCCGTAAGAATACCCTCATCATGAAGTTTGGAGAGAGCGCTAATTTGTTCGGAAAGAGAATTTTGTTCAGCGTTTTGTTGGTTTAATGATGTGGAGAGTAAGGATTCATTACTTTTGATTATACTTGTAAGTGTTGCATATAGATTTTGGGCATCGCTAAATGCATTTTTATATAAGGAACTATCTTTTTTTTGCTTAGAAGAAAAGTAATTAATAACAAATAAAGGAGAGTTCAAATTATTTGTAACTATGCGAACAGCAAGAGATTCTGAATAGTTAGAGGATTTTGCAGATACAGAACCAACGACGGCACCAACCCCACCTGCAATAGCTCCACCAATTACTGCTCTGCTAATGCTTCCTTTGGCAATAGAAATATTGCTTTCCAGAATCTCGCATTCTACAACAGAAGAAAATGGAATGTAGTCAACAGAAATATCGGAGTTATTTTTGTCAATGATAGCTATTTTTTTACTATTTGTATCAAGATGAACCTCCTTGTCTGCTCTCATAGCTAATGTTTTCATGCTTGTAAAATCACGGTTTTGCTTCAAGACATCATATATCTTTTCTCTAGTTTTGCTCTCATCATCCCAATGAGCAATGAGATAAAATACGATTATTATAGCAATAACAATTAACAAACCCATATCGAAATGAGCAATGAGATAAAATACGATTATTATAGCAAGAACACTGAACAAACCCATATCGAATAAATCCTTTCTTATCTATTTGTTTATATTATAAATTTTATGAGATATAGTTTATTTTTAAAATAAACTGAATCAGAAATAGCTTTTCCAAGACAGTTTGGTTAATCTTTACAATGGGATGTACCAAGGCAGAATGTGCTATGGCTTGCCTTAGATGTTTTTCCTTTCTGTGCTTTATACTCCTCGCGGGTCATTGCATACAGGCAGGTGTCCAACATCACACCGTCAAAGCGTTCGCCTGACTGGTGAAGGGTGCCCTCATAGGAAAAGCCCAGCTTTTCGATTACACGGGCGCTGCGCCGGTTATAAGAGGCGTGGCGGATGCTTAAAAGAGAAAGTCCCATCTCCTCAAAAGCAAAGCGCTGGACCTCCCGGGCAGCTTCGGTCATCAGCCCTTGTCCCCAGTAGGCTTTGGAGAGGACATAGCCCATCATCCGGCACCGATCTGGACGCAGGCTGCGCATGGAGTCTGGATGCAGAGCGATGCTGCCGATGACCTTTTGGGTGGAGCGCTCACAGATTGCCCAGGTTTCATCCGCCTCCAGAAAGGAGGTCAGGATGCGGCGGCTTTCCTCGATGCTTTCGTGAGGCTTCCATCCGGCGTGGATGCCGGTGTCGGGGTCTTTGGCATATTCATAAAAATCCGCAGCATCATCCATGGTGAAGCTGCGCAGGATGAGCCGTTCGGTGGTCAGGGTTTTCATGGCAGGGTCCTCCCAAGATTATGCTCGATCTGCAAAGGAAAGCAGGCAGTCGCGCAGTGCAGTTTCCTCGCAGACCGGCAATCTGCCGCAGCACAGCTCCTGATTGCCGCCGCCCTTGCCGCCGAGCGTCTTGTTCATCGTCTGGCACAGCGCGCGCAGGTCGCAGCCGGCATCTGCCGAGCGGCACAGAGCATAGGAGAGCACCTCGCCCTGGCGGGTGAACAGTGCGCCGACCACCTGGCTGTGCTGGCTCAGCTGTGCAGCAAAGCTTTTCAGCTCATCGGCAGAAAGGCTGTCGTCCCATACAAAAACCAGACGGTCGCTGCCAAACGGCTGGGCATTTGCCACCAGCTCCTTTGCCAGCAGGGTGAACAGCTGTTTATTTTTGGCGGCCAACTCCTGCTTTTTGGCAGCCAGCTCCGCTTTTAATTTTTCTACGTTGGAAAAAGCTTCCTGCGGCTTGCAGGACAGACCGACGCAGATTTGTTTGAGGCTCTGGCATCGGTCGGCGCAGTCCTTCAAAGCAGCTGCACCGCACAGGAAGGTCAGGCGGGTGCCGCCCTTGTAGCGCTGGGAGTCGATGATTTTGAGCAGTCCGATCTCACCGGTGTGGGCAACGTGGGTGCCGCAGCAGCCGCAGAGGTCACAGTCCTGGATTTCCACCAGGCGCAGATGGTCCACCTCCGGCTTTTTGCGCAGCGGCAGCGCAGCAAGCTCCTCAGCAGAAGGGTAGCTGACAAAGACCGGATGATTCTGGCAGATGAGCGCATTGACCTTTTCCTCCAGTGTGCGCACCTGCTCGGCAGAAATTTCGCCGTCCAGGTCGATGGTGTTGTTCTCGTGTCCCATGTGGAAGCCGACGTTGTGCAGTCCCAGCTCCTTTAAAATCAGACCGGACAGGATGTGCTCGCCGCTGTGGATCTGCATATTGGCAAAGCGGCGGTCAAAATTAAGGACACCCTCCACCGTGCTGCCAACCGGGAGCGGCTGGTCGCACAGATGCAGGATGGCTTCTCCCTGCTCATAGGTGTACAGCACCTGCGCGCTCTGGTCGCCTACTTGCAGGCAGCCGGTGTCCGCAGGCTGCCCGCCGCCCTCCGGGAAAAAGCAGGTGCGGTCTAATTTTACAGCAAATCCCTGCATCCCGTTTTTGGAGGCAGGCTCGCAGGAGAGGACCGAGGCGGAAAAACGGGTGCAGTAGCTGTCGAGGTCAAATAATTTTTCAGTCATGGTGTACTCCTTACAGGCGAATTAAAGGGAAGCAGGCAAAAAGCCAATCTTTTTGTAGACCTTGTCGAGGGTGCGCTGGGAGATGGTGCGCGCCTTCTGTGCGCCATCGCGGTAGCAGCTTTCCAGATAAGCCTTGTCAGCCATCAGGCGGTCATATTCCTCACGGATTGGGCGCAGCTCCTCAGCGACCGTTTCACCGACAGCAGTTTTGAAGTCGCCGTAGCCTCTGCCTTCAAATTCCCGCTGGATCTCCTCATAGCTCTTTTTGGTGATGGCGCTGTAAATGGACATCAGGTTGTTGATGCCGTCCTTGCCCTCGCGGTAAACGACTTCCATCTCGGAGTCGGTGACAGCGCTCTTAAACTTTTTGATGATGCTGTCCTTGGAGTCGAGCAGGAAGACGGTGGCTTTGACGTTTTCGTCCGATTTGGACATCTTCTTGGTCGGGTCTGCCAGTGACATGATCTTGGCGCTGGTCTTTGGAATGTAAGCATCCGGGATACGGAAGGTGTTGCCGTAAAGACCGTTAAAGCGGACAGCGATGTCGCGGCTCAGCTCCAGGTGCTGCTTCTGGTCCAGACCAACCGGAACCAGGTCGGTCTGATACAGCAGGATGTCGGCAGCCATCAGGGAAGGATAGGTGAACAGACCGGCGTTGATATTATCGGCGTGTTTAGCGGATTTGTCCTTGAACTGGGTCATACGGGACAGCTCGCCGAACTGGGTGTAGCAGTTGAGTACCCATGCCAGCTCTGCGTGGGTGCTGACATGGCTCTGGATGAAGGCAATGCTCTTCTTCGGGTCGATGCCGCAGGCAAGCATCAGCGCATAGGCGGACAGGGTGTTGTTTTTCAGCTCCTTCGGGTCCTGACGGACGGTGATGGCGTGCTGGTTGACAATGCAGTATGTGCAATTATATTCGTCCTGAAGCAATCCCCAGTTTTTAACAGCGCCCAGGTAGTTGCCCAGGGTGAAAGCGCCGCTGGTCGGCTGGATGCCGGAGAAGATGACCTTTTTGCGTTCCGGTTTGTTTTCGGAGATGTTCATATTGTTTTCCATAACAGTTCCTTCTTTCTTTTGTCGTTTATTTCGTTTATTTGGATGGATGTACAAGACAAAGGTGGAAGCAGGGTATGAAAAAAAGCCCTTGTCCTGTGCTTTTCGGCAGAGAAAGACCGAAAAACAGGGACAAGAGCTTTGTTACTCCTGCGGTGCCACCCAGATTGACCCTGCAAAGGCAGAGCCCACTCAATCGAAATGGTGCTGCCGGATAACGGTGCAGCCTGCCGTCGACGCCTACTGGAAATTCGTTCGGGTCGCCCTCGTAAGCCCATTCAAAACAGCCGCTGCCGCCGCGCTTTCACCTTGCCGCGGCTCTCTGGGGACAGGTATGCCATTTTTACTTCTCTTACTCATCGGTTTACCGGTCGGCAGCAAACCGACCTTTTGTTTGAACCTATGATACTCCAAAGCCCGCAAAATGTCAACACCGTTTGCGCCTTTGCTTTTTCGATGGGGGAATCAACGGCGCTGCGCCTCAAGCTCTCTTTTTAAATCCTGCACAAACTGTGCCTGCTGCTTTTTGAGGTACGGCTTTAGAAACGGTTTCATCAGCGGGTTTTTGGCGGTCACACATTCGGTGAATTCGATTTGGGTCCGTGTGCCCTGTGCGGTAAAAAGACCGGTCCAGTGCCCGCGGATGCGGCTGTTTTCCAAATCAAACTCCCAGCGACGGTATGGTTCGGTTTTTGTGACGGTGAAATGGGTGGCAAATCCGTCCTTTGTATACTCGATAAATCGTCCGTCGTGGATGACCTGTGTTTTGCTCAAATCGCTGCGCCAGCGGCTGTACCGTTTTACACAAAGCACCGTTTCCCAGACGGATTGAATGTCGCTGTTGAGGATTTTTTTGATGGTGGCAGTTACCATACATTACACGTCCTTTCTAAAGATAAAGGCAGATGGGACATTGTTCCCTTTTTTATCCTTGCTGATTGGCAGCCAATGGGTGCAAGGTGGAAAAAGAAAACAAAAACTGGCAGAACGCCGGTCGGAAAGCAGGGAAATAGAAAAGGCTGTCCACACCGGTCGCAAACATCCAGCATTCGATGGATTTGTGGTTGCACAAACGACAATCTATGCCTATGCAGCGTGCTATGCTTTTATACATCGAAAGCAAAATTTTACAAATAGCACATAAGGAGGCTGCACTATGAAAAGCAGGACAGATTTTGTAAGCATCGGATGGATGGATCAGCTCAGACAGGCAATGTACAACCAAATCAAGGCAATGGGCGCGCTGCTGTGGGTCCTGCTGGGATTTACAGTCGGGATGGGCAATATGATGATGGAGATTTCCCCCTTTGGCGCAGCCTTGTGTGCGGCAGCACCCTTTCGTTATCTGCCTGCGGCGGCGCTGGGCAGCGCGGCGGGCAGCCTGCTGCTGAGCAACCTTGCCGAGCTGGGCGGAGCGCACACCCTGACTATCAAATACACAGCGGCGATTTTGCTGATTACCCTGGCGCGCCGCACGGCAGCACACAGCGAATCGACCATGCAGCGGACAACAGCGGCGCCGTTGCTGGCATTTTTTGGACTGCTGCTGCCTTCGGTGGCATCGCTGCTGGCACAGTCCTTTTCCGGGTACAAACTGGTGATGGCTTTGGCGGAGGCGACAATGGCAGCCGCCTGTGCCTATTTTCTGGCGCGGGGACTCAAGGCGTTTTCGCTGGGACAGGGTCTGTTCACCCTGACAAGGGCAGATTTTATCAGCGTGGTGCTGACCGCCTCGATGCTGATTGTATCTTTGAGCAACGTCACCTTCGGCGGCATCTCTCTGGGCAGACTGCTGGCTGCACTGGCGGTGCTGCTGTGTGCGCTGGCAGGCGGCGAGCGCTGGGGAGCCATTTCCGGCATCGTCTGCGGAACAGCGGTCGGTGTCGCACTTTTTCCAAAGATGCAGCTGATTGGAATTTATGCGCTGGCAGGACTGGCGGCAGGGGTATTTTCCAACCTGGGAAGATTTGGCTGTGCGGGAGCTTTTGTGCTCACCTTTGGGGGGATGAGCCTTCTTTCCGGTCCGCCGCCGGTGATGCCGCTGGTGTACGAAGGATGCATCAGTGCGGTGACGTTGCTGTTGCTGCCGCAGAGCGTTTTGTGTGCGCTGCGGGCAAAGCTGTTCCGCCAGCCGATGGACAGCGCGGGGAAAAGCGTGCGCCAGCTGATGCTGGAGCGGCTGGGAGAGGCAAGCGGTGCGCTGCGGGAGATTGCGCGCACCACCCAGGCGGTTTCTCACCAGCTGGACAAGGTCAAAGCCGGCAGTCTGGAGCAGGTGTATGATGAGGCGGTGGACAACATTTGTCTGCACTGTGGGCTGAAGACCCGCTGCTGGCAGCAGGAGTACACCGACACGCTCGATGTCTTTCATCACTTAACGCCGCTGCTGCGGCAGAACGGCAGCATCTGCGAGGAGGATTTTGGCTATCCGCTCTCGGCGCGGTGCGGCAAACGGGCGCAGCTGGCACAGCAGATCAACCTGGGCTATCAGGAGTTTACCGCGAAGGAGGGGATGAGCCGCAAGGTGGCGCGGGTGCGCTCGGTGGTGACCGACCAGTTTGAGGGTCTGGGCGAGCTGCTGGAAGGGCTGTCGCAGGAGCTGTGCGGCATCTCCGGGTATGAGGAGCGGATGATGGCGCAGGTGCGGGAATATCTGGAGCACGAGCGCTGCCAGCTACGGCGGGTGGATTGCTACCGCGACCGGCAGGGCAGGGTGTTTTTGCAGATTGATTTGGAGCCGTATCGGGTGGCTCGGCTGGAGCTGGAGCGGATGAGCATGGACCTGTCCAGCGTGTGCGACTGTGCCTTTGCGCTGCCGCAAAAGCTGGAAATCACCGAAACCGACCCTTCGGGCAGGCAGCAGCGGGCGGTGCGGCTCCGCTTTTGTGAGCGGGCTGAATTTACAGCGGAATTTGCCGCTAGCCAGCACACCTGTCAAGGATGCCGCCTGTGCGGGGATGCCTGTCAGTCCTTCACCGATCGCCGTTCGGTGGCGCACATTGTCCTGTCAGACGGGATGGGCAGCGGGACGGCGGCTGCGGTGGATGCCAATATGACGGTGTCGCTGATTACCAAATTGATCGACGCCGGGGTCAGCTATACGGCGGCGCTGAAGATTGTCAACTCCGCCTTGCTGGTCAAATCGGGGGAGGAGTCCCTTTCCACCATCGACATCACAGCAATCGACCTTTACACCGGACAGGCACACTTTTATAAAGCGGGCGCAGCGCCCACCTTTGTCCGCAGAGGAAATCGGGCAGGAATGGTGGAATCGACCTCCCTGCCGGTGGGTATCCTGACAGCGGTCGAGTTTGAAAAGAGCAGCATCAAGCTGTCGGATGGGGATTTGGTGGTGATGGTGTCCGACGGAGCCACCGCCTGCGGCAGCGACTGGATTTTATCGGTGCTGGACCATTTTGCTGCCGACGGCAATTTGCAGGCGCTGTGCGACGACATCGCCTCGACTGCCCGCCTGCGCCGCAATGATAACCACGATGATGACATCACCGTTTGTGCCTGCCGCATCACAAAAGGGATATAGCAATATAATAAAGTTTTCGTCCACCTTTTTCAAAAGGTGGTGGAGGTACAAAGGGTGAAACCCCTGTGACACAAAAAATAAAAATCCCCGCGCCAAAGTCTGGCGCGGGGCAAGGTCTAGCGAGTCATTTGAACCCAGAAAGCGTAAAAAGCAAACAGGGAAGCCAGCGGAGACAATATCAGCTCAAGGTATTCAACCCATTCTAGCTTTTTCTTAGGATTTTTGTATATTTTCCGCAAATTATAGAGAAATAGATAGAGAAAAAAGAGACCGGAAAATAAACGAGAAAAATAGGAAGGAAGCCGTTCAGATTGTAAAACAAGAATAGAGCCTATAATCAGTATCCATGGAAGGGCTAGCTTTAGAATTTTTATCATAAATATGCCTCAGTTCAGTTTCTAATAACCCTCTACACGGACTCCTACAAATCCCCAATCCCAAAGGTCAATGCCTTGAATTTGATGCTGAAAATGAGTCCATTCAAAGGTACCAATAACTTCAAAGCCGTTTTTATCAGTTACTATATTAAAAGAAGATACAGCAGATGCAAGTACACTAGCTAAAGTTGAACCAGCTTCAATAGTTTTACCAACATATGGAGACATTGCACTAGCAGCCAACTTACCTAGTTTTGTTTTCATAGCAGTATTTAAAAGATCTCCTATATTTTCCACAACACCTAAGGCGTCATTGCTGATTTTTGCAGTAAGTTCAATTTGGTCGCCTTCGGAGTAACGACCATCACTAAGAGAACCATCTGAACTCCGAGGAGTTCTAGCACGATATAATTTGGCTTCAACCCAGACAGTATATACGTTTCCTTCATCATCAGAAACGGTTACATATTCTCCAGCGAATGGTAGTTCTCTGGTTTTTGGAGATGCAGCAAAAGCGGCAGGGCACAAGGTAAATAGCATAGTCAGAACCAATAAAAGTGAAAGTATTTTTTCATAATTACATCTCCTTTTTTATTATAATTCGTAAATATTCGATAAATTAAAAGCTATTTGTTCAATGTTATCACTCCCTTACATAATACAAAATGAATATAAAATAATCAATATATTAATAATATTGTAGCAATTTATCTTAAATAAAGCAATAGAAAAATAAACAATAGGTTCATAAAATTATCATAGTATATACACAGTTTAGGGATAAAACAATGTAAAAAGAAAAGGTGGTCCTATCCCACTGTTAGGAACAGAACCACCCTTCCTTTAAGAAGGATTTAATACGATTGCTTTTTGATTATTCTTCCGATGCAAATTTCTTTGCTTCTTCAATGACCTTGGCTTCCAGGTTGGAGGGAAGCTGTTCATAGCGGGCAAATTCGAAGGTGAAGTAGCCGCGTCCCTGGGTCATCGAACGGATTGCAGTAGCAAAGTCGCTCATCTCGCTCATCGGCACGTCCGCTTCAATCTCCTGCAAACCGTCGTTGGCTGGGTTCATGCCCAGAACTCTGCCGCGGCGTTTGTTCAAATCACCGATGATGTCGCCGGTGTTGGAATCAGGAACGTAGACCTTGAGGTTGCCGATTGGCTCGAGCAGGACCGGAGAAGCCTGTGGCATACCGGCTTTGTAAGCCAGCGAAGCTGCCATCTTGAAGGACATTTCAGAGGAGTCTACCGGATGGTAGGAGCCGTCCACCAGAGTGGCTTTGAGTCCAACGACCGGATAGCCAGCCAGAACGCCGTGTTTGACGCAGTCCTGCAAGCCTTTTTCAACTGCCGGGAAGAAGGATTTTGGAACGGCGCCGCCGAATACCTTCTCTTCAAAGACCAGGTCGTCGCCGACGGTTGGCTCAAACTCGACCCAAACGTCGCCGAACTGACCGTGACCGCCCGACTGTTTCTTATGTTTGCCCTGTACTTTCACTTTCTTGCGGATGGTTTCGCGGTAAGCAACCCTTGGAACCTCCAGGGAAACCGACACGCCGAATTTATTTTTGAGCTTGGAAACCAGAACGTCCAGATGCTGTTCGCCCAGACCGGAGATCAGCTGCTGGTGGGTTTCTGCGTTGTTTTCATAAGCGAGGGTCGGATCCTCTTCCATCAGTCTTTGCAGAGCGGAAGCAATCTTGGCTTCATCGCCCTTTGCCTCGGCTTTGATTGCCATGGTCAGGCAAGGATGTGGGAAGTGGATTGGGTCAAAGCTGAGCACCTTTTTCGGGTCGCACAGCGCGTCGCCGGTTTCGGTAGCGGCTAACTTGGTGACAGCGCCGATGTCGCCGGCGGTGATGTAAGCGGTATCCTCCTGCTTTTTGCCGCGGATGTAGATGATCTTGCCCAGACGCTCCGGCTGACCGGTGCGGGAGTTGATCGGTGCGGAATCAGCAGCCAGTTTACCGGAGATAACTTTGACATAGGAAAGTTTGCCGACAAATGGGTCTGCGATGGTCTTAAAGACATAAGCTGCCAGAGGAGCTTCATCGGTGCATGGAACCTCGACCGGTTCGCCCTCGGCATCCACAGCGACCTCGGCGCCTTTTTCCCATGGGGACGGCAGCAGGTCGACGATGCAGTCGAGCAGCATATCAATTCCCTGCAGGTTGGTCGAGCAGCCGCACAGAACAGGGGAGATGGAGCCGTTGGTAACACCGGTGTGAACACCGCGGATGATTTCGTCGCGGGTGAACTGCTCACCGGAGAAGTATTTTTCAAACAGGCTTTCGTCGGTTTCAGCGACCGCTTCGGAAACAGCGGCGGTCAAGCCGTCCAGACGATGACCGAAGTCAGGCATATCCACCTCATGTGCTTCACCCTTGTCGTCGTAGGTGTAAGCTTTCATGTCGATGAGATTGATGTAGCATTTTACCTGCTGGTCTTCTACATAAGGAACCACAATCGGGCAGACAGATGGACCGAAGGTGGATTTAAGCTCTTCAAATACTTTATAGAAATCAGAATGTTCCACATCCAGCTTGGAAACGAAGAAGAGGGTCGCCTTGGACAGATCTTTTGCCATCTTGTAGGCTTTTTCGGTGCCGACATCGACGCCGGATTTACCGGAAACGGCAATCAGCAGGCTTTCTGCTGCGCGCACACCCTGTGCTGCCTCTCCTGCGAAGTCAAACAGTCCGGGAGTGTCGATCAGGTTGATCTTGGTGCTGCCCCAGGCAAAGGGGGCAACAGCGGTGCAAACCGATACTTTGCGCTTGATTTCTTCCGGGTCAAAGTCACAGACGGTGTTGCCTTCAGAAGTTTTTCCCAATCTATCGCTGGCGCCTGCTTTAAAAAGCAGAGCCTCTGCCAATGAAGTTTTGCCGGAATCGCTGTGTCCGGTCAAAGCAATGTTTCGAATCCTTGCTGCGAGATATTGTTTCATACAGTATCGCCCCTTTCAAATCAACCACATAGCCCGTGGTCACTATTCAAGTATAACAATTTTAATCCCTATTTTCAATATAAAAATGTAGATATTATACGATGAGCGCGTAGAATAAAAGGGATTTGACCTGTACAAATTCACCAAAAACGGTCGAAAGGAGGACAGAAAAAACAGAAAAAGAGAGGAGAAAGGAGGATTTTTTGGACACAAAAGGGCACACGGCAGAAAAATCCCTGGCTAGTGTTTGTGCACAAACGCTAAAGATTTGCCGTGTGCCCTTTTGGGGTGGTGAATCTGCGCCCCTGTCTGGAAAGGGACAAAGATGAAAAGAGCCGGACGACTGTGGATGTTCAGCCGTTCCTCTATCAAAACGCTGCAAAAGATGGAAAAACTACGGCAAAATGAGCTTGTTCACATAATGTTTACAATGTGCAGGGACTGGAAGAATCGCGGCGGGTGTGTTATGATGGAAAAAAACACAAGGGGGACCAAGCGGATGAATTCTGCACAGAGAAGGGAGAAGGTGCTCAGCCTGCTGACAGAACACAGCAGCCCGCTGAGTGCGACCGCGATTGCCAAACAATGCGGGGTCAGCAGACAGATCATCGTAGGAGACGTGGCGCTGCTGCGCGCCTCGGGGGAGCAGATTTCCGCCACGCCGCGGGGATACCTGCTGCACCGCGAACAGGGACTGCACCAGCGGGTGATTGCCTGCCGCCACACCCAGGAGCAGATGGAAAAGGAACTGTACATTGTGGTGGACAACGGCTGTGCGGTGCTGGACGTGACGGTGGAGCATCCGGTCTACGGTCAGATTTCCGGGCAGTTACAGCTGTTTTCCCGCTATGATGTCGATCAGTTTGTGCAAAAGCTGCGCACAAGCAATGCGCCTGCGCTGTGTACGCTGACCGGCGGGGTGCATCTGCACAATATCCAGTACCAGCATCAGGAGGATATACAGCGGGTGGTCGAGCAGCTGCGTGAACAGGGACTGCTGTTCTGTGAGGAGAATGAAGGCGTTTAACAATCCTGCAAAGAATAAGAGAAGCCTCCGTATGATTTTGTCATACGGAGGCTTCTCTTATGTGTGGCATTCTGCTCTTCTTCCGAAGCGGTTGTGTGGATGAATCGGAAGCGGGATCAGCAGTCGGTTAGCCCAACAGCTTGGAAACATTCAGCGGACTCTGTTCCAGGTGAGCCAGCAGCTCGACGCACGGTTCGGCAGCGTTGCCGGTCTGACCGACAGTGCCGATGCGTGTGCCTGCCTGGATGGTGCGACCGGCTTGGACGTCGATGCTGTCCAGATGGGCATAGGTCCAGGTGGTGGCTTTGGAATCGGTGATGCGCACGCATTTTCCAAGACCTTCCTGCCAGCCAACGTGGGTGACCTTGCCGCCGACCGAGCAGAGGACCTCATCGCCGACGTTGGCAGCGTAAATTGCCGAGTCGGACTGGGTCACCGATTTGGGCGAGCGGACCGGAGGAACAAATTCCTTCGGAGTCAGCAGCTGGTTGGCAAGCTTGTCAAATTCCTCTGCGGTGATTTCCTTGACAGAAGGTCCGCCGTTCTGATAGGAAACCTGTAGGTCGATTTCGCCATCTGCACTGACCTGCTGTGGGAAGCTGCCGTCGATGATGCGGCGAACGACCTTGTCCTGATAGGTCCAGCGACCGTTCTCCCGGTCCGGGAAAAGTCCTTCGCCGGTGAGCTGGAACAGGACGGAAACATTTCCCGGGAGAATAAGGGATTGATAGCCGAGTCGACTCTCACGGACGGCGCCGCGGGAGCAGGTCAGGTCAAAAGAGGGTGCAGGGGAGGCAGGGGACAAAGAGGTGCTTCCGTTTTGGGAGGTAAAGACAAATTTTTTGCCGTTTTCCTCGTGGGTGAAGGTGGAAACCAGCTGGTCGTCACAATACAGGTTGCCCGAGGAAGGGTCCGCTTTGGCAGGGACAAAGGTCAGAGAAGTAAACTGCCCAAAGTATTCCTCCATGCTGGCGCACTGGTCGGGCATCACAAAATCAGTGTGGTAGCGGGTGATATACAGGGGAACCGAGGTGGCGCTTCGGTTGGCGGTGACACGAACCCCCATCAGCTGGCTGCCTTCACGGATGGCAACCAGGTCGACGACACCCTTCTCTTCTAAATAACCCACGGCTTTGGTACGCATGTTTTCCTGGTAGCTGTCTTCAAATTTGCCGACCAGCAGATCGAAATAGTACAGTTTCTGGTCGTCTTTAACAGTTAGATGGAATGGTTCATACACATCGTAGACCGCAGGGTCGGCAATCGCTTGCTGGGCAGCTGTTTCGACAGCGGGAGTGTCCTTGCCGGTCTTGGAAGAAGGAGAGGTTGCAAAGACGGTGGTGACACCGACCAGCAGGCAGGCGGCGGTGAACAGGCTGATGATAGAAAGTCGTTTCATCTTCATAATGGCACAAATCCTTTCTTCGGTAAGATTGTGTTTAAAGCTGTTGTACAAGGGGGAAAGTCCGCTTTTCTGCTCCTCCAGGTCGATCAAGGTCATCGCATAGACCGAGCGCTTTTCCAGTCCCATGCGGGAAAGGACCACCTCGTCACAGCACAGCTCGATGTCGCGGTTGGCAAGCAGGTACATGACCCAGACCAGCGGATTGAGCCAGTGCAGGCAAAGGGCAGCGGTCAGCAGCAGCTTGAGCAGACAGTCGAAGCGGCGGATGTGGACATACTCGTGGGTCAGGATGCAGTCGAGCGTTTCCTGCGGCAGCGAAAGGTTCTGACGCGGCAGCAGGATGACCGGATGCAGGATGCCATAGGTCAGCGGGCTGGAAATGCGGTCGTCCTGTCGGATGGAGATGGTTCTGCGCAGCGGGTGGCAGGCAAGCCAATGTTCTAAAAAGGGGTGGGTCACCGGCAGCGACATCCGAAACTCGGTCTGCGCCCGCAGGTAACTGATGGAAAAGTAGAGAGCCAGCAGCACAGCGCCAGCTGCCCAGCCTGCGGTCAACAGCTGCTTTTTGCTCGGAAGAGAAAAGGCAGGCATCGGGTCCGTTTTCTCTTCCTCGGCTGGCTTGCGTGTTGGCTCTGCCGTTTGCGTGGTGTACACCGTTTGCGCAGGTGGGTCGGACGGCAGGTTTAGCTCAAACGCTTCCCATGGAGAGGCAGCAGGAGGAGCGGACGGGACAGAAAGCTCCTGTTCGATGTCGGAAGCCGGGAGCGGTTCGGTCGGCAGCAGCGAGTAGATGCTGGTGGGAGAGGGAAGAGAAAACGGCACCAGCAGCCGCAGCAGGACGACAACCCAAAGCAGCAGGAAAAACCGTTTAGGAAGCCGGTGGATTGCCAGCGTGCGGATGAGCAGGATGACCAGAATCATCACCGATGCTGCCAGGGACATTTGCAGAAAACTCATCAGGATCACCTCGTTCGGGTAAAGGATGGAAAGAGGTTATTCCTCAAAGCTGCCGACGATGCTGCGCAGCTGCTCGATCTGCTGTGCGCTGAGCTTTTTGCGTCCCAGCAGGGCGGCGAACAGCTTGTCGGTCGAGCCGTCATAGATGCGGTCGATCAGTTCATCGGTCTGAAGCTGCTGCACCTCTTCCTTTTGAATCAGCGCGTGGCAGAGAAAGTTCGGCTCGCTGCGCTGGATGGCGCCCTTGCCGATGCAGCGTTTGATGAGGGTGTAGGTGGTGTTCATGTTCCAGCCGACCTCCTGTTTGAGGACATCGGAGATGTGTTTGGCAGTGCAGTCGCCCTCCCGCCAGAGGACACCCATCACCTTGAGTTCGGAATCGAATAGTTTGGATTGCATAGAGCAGCCTCCTTTCACAAGACTGGAGTAGTTTCTATCTACACACTACCATAGTCGTTTGAAAATGTCAATACACGACTGGGGTAGTGTGGAAGAAAAAAGAAATTTTGTTGATTTGAACAAATTCTTCGATTCAATCTTGACAGATACAAAAGCGATGCTATAATAGGTGAGGATATATGTCAAGACACCTGACAACAGATTGTGTGACACTGTAAATGGATGGAGGAGTATTACTCATGCAGAGCAAAACCAATACCTTTAATCTTGCGCTGACCGGAATGTTGATTGCAGTCGGAATTGTCATCCCGCTGTTCTCTCCGGTCAAAATCATTCTGGAACCGGCTTCCTTTACCCTGGCAAGCCACGTTGCCATCTTTATTGCTATGTTTATTTCGCCTGCAATGGCGGTTGCCGTTTCTTTGGGAACCACCCTTGGATTTTTCCTGGCAGGCTTCCCGCTGACGGTGGTGCTGCGCGCGCTGACCCATGTCATCTTTGCGCTGGCAGGAGCCATTTATTTAAAGAAGCACGACAATGCACCCATTCAGTCGGTGCGCAGCTCGCTGGGCTTTTCTTTTGTGATTGGTGTGCTGCACGCTTTCTGTGAGGTGCTGGTGGTACTGCCATTCTACCTCAACGGCTCGATGCCGCAGGCAAACTACGAAAAAGGCTTCTTTGTTTCTATCTTCCTGCTGGTAGGGGTAGGCTCGGTCATCCACAGCATGGTGGATATGTGCATTTCCATCTGGCTGTACAAACCGATTTCGTCGGTATATGACCGTCTGGGCGTAAGAGCCGGAGCATAAACCAATAGAAAGACAGAAAAAAAGGACGATGCAAAACGCATCGTCCTTTTTTGTTATGGGCATGTTGGGGAACAGGTGGCTGACGAAGAGCGGGAAAACTTTCTGTAAAGCTGCGTGACAGCCAGATGCAGCAGCACAGTCAGCGCAATACCACAGAGGACGTCGACGACCGAGTGTTGCTTTAAAAACAGGGTGGAAAGGCAGATGAGCACCGTGAGAAGGGTACATCCGCCGACTACCAGTTTGCGGTGATGCCAGATGTGGCTGCGCCACACGGCAAACAGAATGGCAAGGGTGCTGGCAACATGGATGGAGGGACAAACATTGGTCGAGGTATCCATCGACCAAGCGGCTTGCACCAGCCACGCCGCCGGATTGTTGATGGGGATGGTTTGCGGACGCAGGTTCAGCCCATTTGGGAACAGCAGATACAGCAGCAGGCAGATTGCCATGCCGGAAAACATCACCGCACACAGATAAAAGTAATTGGAGCGGTCACGCCGCAGCAGGGTGATCAGTGCCCAGGGAATCAGGAAAAACCAGGAGCCGTAAGCAAAGATGAACCATTCGTTGAAGGGAATCCAGTCATCCAGTGTACAGTGAATCAGATAGACCGGTTCGGTAATCAGCTGTTCAAGTGTGAAGAAACCGATAAGGTAAAAGACGAAAAAGATGAGGGCAAACGCAATCGGATGGTCGGTTACCCAGCGACAAATGCGGGTTGGCATGGCATCATTCCTCCTGAACGGTTAGGTTTTGTCCGTCGGCAAGAGCAGATACGGGCAGATACCCATTCATTATAGGAGGATAGATGAGGAAAATCCATGCCTGCTTTGTAAACAAATGAAAGAAAAACAAAAAAACGCACCCACCAAAGTGAGTGCGTTTTTTGCTGTGGCTTTCTGCCACTGGTCGGAGTAGCGGGACTTGAACCCACGGCCTCTTGGTCCCGAACCAAGCACGCTACCAAACTGCGCTATACCCCGGGATAGTACAAATCCCAATCTTAAAAGATTGGGATTTGTTTGGCTGCCCGACTAGGATTTGAACCCAGACAAACAGAGTCAGAGTCTGTCGTGCTACCCTTACACAATCGGGCAATGTCGTGATGTCTTGCTGACAACGTATATTATTATACTCGGTTTTCGGGATTTGTCAATAGCTTTTTGTAAGGTTTTTTAAAAAATATCGAAAGGGATTCTTTTGACAGAATATTTCGTGAAGAATTTGTAAAAATAAAGGGAGAAGGCTTGCAATAATACTAAAATAGTGTATGATTAAATCAAGGAAAAACCTTACATTTACCACTCTTAAGGAGGATTTATTTATGGCAATGCATTTAAATTCTGATAATTTTAACCAGGTCATCTCCAAAGGAAAAGTCATGGTCGATTTTTGGGCACCATGGTGTATGCCTTGTCAGTCGCTGCTGCCGGTTATTGATGAGCTGAGCGGCGAGTTGGAAGGAAAAGCAGTGGTAGCCAAGGTCAATGTGGATGAAAATAAACCGATTGCAAGAGAATACGGTGTGATGAGTATTCCAACCGTTGTTTTCTTTGTGGATGGCGTAGAAAAGGAAAGACTGGTCGGCGTACAGCCAAAACAGACCTATATCGACATCATCAACAGCCTCTAAAAAAGATTTACCGTATATAAAAAGGAAGGCGACTGTGCAGCTGCACAGTCGCCTTCCTTTTATAGTAAAGTTTCGGCTAGAGAATGTCAATCCAAATCCCTTCATCCTGGATTTTGCTGTCGGGCAGCGAGCGGTAAAAGCGCTGGGCTTCTTCGTTGGAGGCAATCAGCCCGACCAGGGTGGTGATTCCCTGCTGCTTGAGCTGTTCCCGCAGAGCCTTCATCAGTTTTTGGGCAATACCCTGATGCCGGTGGCTTTTTAAAACGCAGACCCAATCCAGATAAGCTTGGCGGGAGCCTTCAAAGTGGGTGGCAATCATACCGGAGTCGATTCTGCCGACCACCTTGCCTTCGACATAGGCAAGCAGCGAGATTGAATGAGAAAATTCAGGGGAGCAAAAGCTCTTTTCAACATTTTCCCGGTAGGCTTGGTCGATTTTCCATCCCCAGAAATTTTCTTGTCTGCGCAGATTTTCTTCAAAGTTGATGACATCGGGGATTCTTTCCTTTGCGTATGGAAGAATGTCGATTTGCATGGCTGAAATTTCCTTTCTTTCTGGAAGGTTTCAAAAGTTTAGATTCCTTGCAGGGAAAAATCAGGGGTATATTCCTCTTTAGCAGAGGAGAGCTCCTGGACAAAGCCGTTTTCGATGCCCATGCACTCCATCCAGTCGAGCACCCGTTCGTATTCCTGTGGCAGCAGGCGGCGGTTGATTTCGGGATAATCGGCACTTTTGTAAAAGGGAGTGTACTGGCTCATCACACTGACCAGAATGTCGTCCAGCGGCAGGTGCTCGGCAATCCAGCTTAAAATGTCCATGCTGTCCTCCACACCGTCGGGCATGACCATGTGGCGAACGATGGTTCCTTTTTGGATGATGCCGCGGGAGTCCAGCTGCACCGGACCGGTCTGGTCAAACATCTCCTGCACCGCAGCGCTGGCGACTGCAAAGTAATCGGGAGCCGAGCAGTACCGCGCCGAACGCTCCGGTGAATAGAACTTGAGGTCCGGCAGGTAGACGTCGACATAGCCTGCCAGCATCCGAAGGGTCTGCACCGTTTCATATCCGCTGCTGTTGTAGACGACCGGGATGTGCAGCTGATGGCGCACCCGGTCCAAAGCATCGATGACCTGTGGAACAAAGTGTCCGGCAGTGACCAGGTTGATGTTGTTGGCGCCCTGCTGCTGCAGCTCCAGAAAAATCTGTGCCAGCCGCTCGATGCTGACCTCCTTGCCAAAATGTCCTGCGCTGATGGTGTGGTTCTGGCAGAAGATGCAGCCCAGCGGGCAGCCGGAAAAAAAGACCGTCCCGGAGCCTTGCTCACCGCTGACACAGGGTTCCTCCCAAAAGTGCAAAGCGGCGCGGGCAAGCTTGACCGAATCGCCCACACCGCAGCGACCGGTGAAAAGGCTGCGGTCAACGCCGCAGTGTCGTGGACAGAGGGTACACGGGTTTGACAAGTAAAGGACCTCCTTGCAGGGGTATCAGTTGTTCTGGAAGAGAATGTCGTGGTTGATGGTGGTGTAAAACATCGCCTTGATGCGCTGCGGGTCGTGGGTCTGTGCCATAATCCACATCAGCTTGGTAACGGTGGCTTCCAGTGTCATATCATAGGACTCAATCAGTCCGTAGCGTTCTTTGGCAACGTGTCCAACCTCATAGACCTCCATATCGCTGCCTTCATACATGACCTGCGTGGTCATCACAACAATCTTTCCGTCGGCAATCAGCTTGTCCACCTCTTTGAGGAAGTCTCGGTCCGGTGCACTGGGCAGACCGCCGACGCCGTAGCTTTCGATGATGACCGCATCATAATGCTCGCCAATCCAGGGCAGCAGGTCCGGCTCCATGCCCGGAATCAGCTTGACTAAGCAGACCTTGGGATTGATGTCGCTGTAAAAGGCAGGATAGGAGCAGGGACAGCTGTCCTTGACATAGTGGACGATTTTATTGTTGCGGATGGTGGCAAGCACCGGGAAATTGATGCTGTCAAAGGCGTTGAAGCTCTTGGAGTGGACCTTTTTGGCGCGGGTGCCGGCGATGATTTTGCCGTTGAAGACGATGGTGACCCCGTGTGCATCGGGATAGGCGGCAAAGCGCAGCGAGTCGAGCAGGTTGGTTTTGGCATCGGTGATTTCCATGGAGATTGGCTTCTGCGCACCGGTGATGATGATAGGCTTTGGCGAGTTTTGAATCAGGTAGGACAGCGCCGAGGAGGTGTACGCCATCGTGTCGGTGCCGTGGCAGATGACAAAGCCGTCGTACTTATCATAGTTTTCGCGGACGGTGCGCGCCATCAGCAGCCAGTGCTCCGGCTGAAGATTGGTGCTGTCGATGTTGAGAATCTGTACCGCGTCGATGGTGCAGAATTCCCGTGCAGCAGGAACATAGCTGAGCAGTTCTTCCGAGGAGATTTGTGGGGTCAGTCCATTTTCAGAATTTCCAGAGGCGATGGTTCCGCCGGTGGCAATCAGCAGGATATGTTTCATAACAGAATTTTCCTTCCTTTTCAGATGCGTTTTTTCGGACGCCCGCGGCAGGGCGGTCCTGTTTCTTTCATTATATGCAATTTATCCTGCACAGACAAGACCTTTTCTCACAAAAAGGAACGGGTGTCCTCGGGTTTTTCTTTTTTGTGTATATGCTCCATCCTGTTCCCGGTTTATCTTCGGGCTTTTTTATAAACGACGATGCCGCAGACCAGGTAATACAGGCAGAACAGGATTCCTAACGGCAGTTCGACAGCAATGACCTGACCGGTGAATCGTGTACTCATGTAAATCAGCGCGCAGCCGGGCAGGAAACCTCCCACACAGCCGTACCATCTGTCCTTACATAGAAGAAAAGCGGAGAGGAACAGGATGCCAACTCCACCCCACGCAAGAGGATGGACTGCACGAAATCCGCTGACAACAGTAAGTACAGAATAGAATAAGAGCGACATAACTGCGGGAATATAATAAAAAATCTTCCTCATAAGGCGAAGCCTCCCTTTGGTGTTCTGCTTTTTTTAATGATAGCATACAGGATAGCTGGCGGCAACCGAAAAGCCGGGCAGGCAAAAGATTCTCTCTTGCATAACAAGGGGAAAAAGGTTATAATAAAGAAGTATGAATCTGCTGCAAAGCAGCGGGATTCTGTCCTGAATGATTCTTTTGGAACGATCAAATTTTAGGAGATGAAGTACATGAGTGAAGCAAGCGGCTGCTCCGGCAACTGTTCTTCCTGCTCAAGCAAGGGTTCCTGCTCCAAGCCACAAAGCCTGCTGGAGCCGGCAAACCACCTGAGCGAGGTTAAAAAGGTCATCGGTATCGTCAGCGGCAAAGGCGGCGTTGGCAAGTCGATGGTCACCTCTTCGCTGGCAGTTATGATGCAGCGCAGAGGATTTTCTACCGCCATTCTGGATGCGGACATCACCGGTCCATCTATCCCGAAGATGTTTGGGATCACTGGACGCGCACAGGGAACCGAGCTGGGCATCGACCCTCGCCTGACCTCTAAGGGCACCGAGGTCATGTCTGTTAACCTGCTGCTGGAAAACACCGACGACCCGGTCGTCTGGAGAGGACCGGTCATTGCAGGAACCGTTAAGCAGTTCTGGAGCGATGTAGTCTGGGGAGAGGTGGACTATATGTTCATCGATATGCCGCCGGGCACAGGCGATGTTCCGCTGACTGTTTTCCAGTCGATTCCGGTGGACGGCATCGTCATCGTGACCTCTCCGCAGGATCTGGTTTCGATGATTGTCAAGAAGGCTTGCAAGATGGCAAAGCTGATGAATGTTCCGATCGTCGGTATCGTAGAGAATATGAGCTACCTGGTATGCCCGGACTGCGGCAAGAAGATTGACATCTTCGGTCACAGCAAGCTCGAACAGGTAGCACAGGAAACCGGTCTGGAAATTCTGGGTCGGATGCCAATCGACCCGACCCTTGCCGCACTGTGCGACGAAGGCAAGATCGAAGAGATGCCGGTGGAATATCTGGAAGGCGCAGTGGAGAAGCTGGAAGCACTGCCAAAGCGCAAATTTGAGGAATAATCGGGCTTATCCTCGCCCATCAAAGGAGCGGACCGCTGCGGTCTGCTCCTTTTTGTATCTTTCGGATGATTTTGGGAAAACTAACAGAACATCTAAAATCAACAGGGAGGTGCAAATGATGATACCGGTGATCCTGCTGGGAGAAGCACGGGATCGGCATCTGCTGGATGCGCTGCGCAGTTTGTTGGGAGAGCGCTGCGCCTGGCAGACGCGGGAAGGGATTTTCTGGAAGGAGGGTGCGGCAGTGATGCTGCTCGACCTGCCGGCATCCTCGTGGGTGGACGCCGGCGGAGGGCTGGTGGTGCTCAAGGAGAGTTTTTTGCTGCAACATCTGCCAGAGCATCTGCTGCACGCAAGGTGCATCCTGCCCGACCGGGGTGGAGAAGCGCTGGTGCAATGCGGACTGCCCTGCATCCGCTGCGGAGACACAGGGGAACTGCGGATGTCCAGCACGCAGGAGAATGCGGTCGTTTGTGTACAAACCCCGTTGGCTCGATTGGACGGCAGCTGCATTGCACAGGGGGAGCATCTGTTTGCACTGCCGTCCAATTTGAGTGCCTACGAGATGCTCTGCTGCGCAGCTGTCCTTTTGCTGCTGGGAATGAAGAAATAAAATCTATTTTATGCGAAGGACTGGCATAACTTTCTAAACATAATCAACCGTCTGCACGCCATACTATTACTGCAAACGCAAGGAGCGGTTCTTAAACAGGGAGGACCGCACCCAATCATTTAAAAAGATGAAGGAGTGCATTTTTTATGGCAAGCAACAAAAACAATTCGAACAGCAATAGATTGGTCGTTCCAGAGGCGCAGGAAGCGATGAATAAATTTAAGATGGAAGCTGCCAACGAGGTCGGCGTCAACCTGAAGGAGGGCTACAACGGTCACCTGACCTCCCGCGAAGCAGGCTCTGTCGGCGGTCAGATGGTCAAGAAGATGATCGAGGCTTACGAAAACTCCATCAAATAAGGAAAATAAAAACAGGAGGGTCAGACATTCTGACCCTCCTGTTTTTTGAAAAAAGATTCGAAAATCCTATTGACTTTACAGCCACTGTATCCTTTATAATGACAGCGTCACAGAGGGTATTATACAACGAGGAGGAGATTTTGATGAAACTGACACAAATCAATGCAGAGCAATGGAAACAGGTGAAGGAAATCTATATGGAGGCTTTTCCAAAGGCGGAGCGCAAACCGTTTTTTGTTCTGCGCCATTCGGTGAAAAGCAAAAAGGCGCAGATTCTGACGGCAACCGAGGACGGAACTTTGATGGGATTTGTCATGGTCATTCCCTATGGCGGGATGGTGATGGTGGACTATCTGGCGGTGTCCTCCAAAATCCGCAGCCGTGGCACCGGCAGCCAAATCATGCAGCAGGTGTGCGAGCATTTTGCAGACAAGCGAATTGTTCTTTTGATTGAACGTTTGGATGATAACGCAGAAAATGCCCAGCAGCGCAGTGCAAGACGTCGTTTTTATCTGAAGAACGGCTTTACTTCCTCGGACATCTTCATCAAAGGTGCCAGCGGAGAGATGGAGGTGCTCAACTGGGGTGGCAAGGTGAGCGCACAGGAATACCTCTCCTTGCAAAAACACGCGCTGGGAAACCTGCTGTTTTCTCTGTCCGGGATTGCTCTGGCAAAGTAAGAATTGCACGCTTTATAAAATATTATAACATTTTGCCGAAATTACAGCCGGGCACCTATCAAAATATGGAAGAGAAAGCATTGAATTTTGGTGAAAAAGCCCTGGAAAGAGGGAGTTTTGGAGGAATGACCGAAATCTTCCCGAATCTTTTTTCAAAAAAGTAGTCGCAATTTTCCTCTTTTGTATGAAATACACAAAAAAGCTGCCGGACAAAGTGCTCCGGCAGCTTTTGACAGTTATCCTGCACTTTTCTGAAAGAAGAAGGAAATCCTGCATAAAATGAAGTGATTAAAAACCATCGCTTCATTCTATGGAAACCGCAACGATAGATTTTTCAAAGTCCGGCGAAAAAACAGGAAAGAAAATGGCTTAATTATAGGATTTTTTATAAAACCTGCACGGAATCGTCAGAGGGATAAAAGCAGATGGATTGAATGGAAAACCGTACAGCAGTGCAAAAAAAGACAGAGAGAGCTTATTGTGCAGATTGCTGTGATATTTTTGACGATTTGCTAAAATGCACAAAAATGTGGTTTTTTAAAATTTTGACAATTCATGAATTAAATATTAACATAGAGGGCAGAGATAACACCCGCGAGTGGTGTTATAAAATGTTACATTTTATGTTAACTAAAGAAGGGAATGGAAAAAACATGGATTTAACCATCCTCGCTCCGATTGGAGCAGTCCTGGCTCTGCTCTTTGCTGTTTTTCAAGCAAAGAAGGTCATGAAAGAGGACGAGGGCACTGACCTGATGAAGTCCCTGTCCCAGAAAATCCGTACCGGTGCAGACGCTTACCTGAAAAGACAGTACAAGAGCGTAGCTGTTGTATTCGTTGTTCTGGTAGTTATCTTCACCGTCCTGGCTATCTTTGGTCAGGTCAACAAATTCGTGCCGATTGCATTCGTAACAGGCGGTGTCTTCTCCGCTCTGTCCGGTTACTTCGGCATGAAAATTGCTACCGCAGCAAACGCAAGAACTGCAAACGCTGCTCACCACAGCCTGAACAAAGGTCTGAAGGTAGCATTCTCCGCAGGCTCCGTTATGGGCTTTACCGTAGTTGGTCTGGGTCTGCTGGACACCTCCATCTGGTTCTACATTCTGAAGATGGTTTACGGCGACAACGCACAGGCAATCGCTTCTGCACTGGTTACCTTCGGTATGGGTGCTTCCACCATGGCTCTGTTTGCTCGTGTAGGCGGCGGTATCTTCACCAAAGCTGCTGACGTAGGCGCTGACCTGGTTGGTAAAGTAGAAGCTGGTATCCCGGAAGATGACCCGAGAAACCCTGCTGTTATCGCTGACAACGTAGGCGACAACGTTGGTGACGTTGCTGGTATGGGCGCTGACCTGTACGAGTCCTACTCCGGCGCAAGACTGTCCTCCATGGCTCTGGGTGTATCCGCAGGTCTTGGCTTCAAGGGCATGATGATTCCAATGGCACTGTGTGCTCTGGGTATCTTCGCTTCCATCATCGGTTCTTTCTTTGTAAAGACCGAAGAAGGCGCAGACCAGAAGAAGCTGCTGGGCTCCCTGAGAAAAGGTACCTACATCAGCTCCGCACTGGTTGTAATCGCTGCATTTGTTCTGGTTAAATTTGCAGGTCTGGGCATGGGTCTGTTCTTTGCAATCATTTCCGGTCTGCTGGCAGGCGTACTCATCGGTTACTTCACAGAGTACTACACCTCCGACTCCTACAAACCAACCCAGAAACTGGCAGAAACCTCTCAGACAGGTTCTGCAACCCTGATCATCGGTGGTCTGGGTCTGGGTATGAGATCTACTGCAATCCCTGCTGTTATCGTTGGTATTGCTGTACTGGTCAGCTACTTTGTTTCCGGCGGTGCAGAAAGCTTCAACATGGGTCTGTACGGCATCTCCCTGGCAGCAGTAGGTATGCTGTCCACCCTGGGTATCACCCTGGCAACCGACGCTTACGGTCCTGTTGCAGATAACGCTGGTGGTATCGCTGAGATGGCAGGTCTGGGTGAAGAGGTTCGTAAGAGAACCGACGCTCTGGACTCCCTGGGCAACACCACCGCTGCAACCGGTAAAGGTTTTGCAATCGGTTCCGCTGCTCTGACCGCTCTGGCTCTGGTTGCTTCTTACATCGACCAGGTTAAGCTGATCGCTCCTGATTACAATTTCGACCTGTCTGTTATGAACCCACCGGTTCTGATTGGTCTGCTCATCGGCGCTATGCTGCCATTCGTATTCGCAGCTCTCACCATGGAGTCTGTTGGACGTGCTGCACAGAGCATCGTTGTTGAAGTTCGTAGACAGTTCAAATCCATCCCAGGTCTGATGGAAGGCAAAGCTGAGCCGGATTACAGAAGCTGTGTAGACCTCTGCACCAAGTCCGCTCTGCACGAGATGGTTCTTCCTGCAATCCTGGCAATCGTTGTTCCTGTTATCGTTGGTCTGCTCATGGGCGTAGTTGGTGTTACCGGTATGCTGGCAGGCGCAACCGTTTCTGGTTTCGTTCTGGCAATCATGATGTCCAACTCCGGCGGTGCTTGGGACAATGCGAAGAAATACATCGAAGCAGATCACCTGGGCGGCAAAGGCTCTGACAACCACAAAGCTGCGGTTGTTGGCGATACCGTTGGTGACCCATTCAAGGATACCTCCGGTCCGGCAATCAACATCCTTATCAAACTGCTGTCGATGGTTTCCATCGTATTCGCAACCGTTGTTGCAAACTGCTCTTTGATCAAATAGTTTTTGATACAGATAAAAACAGATGCACCCAAAGGTGCATCTGTTTTTTTGCGCTTAAAAAGGATTGCCAAAGCAGGCACTGCCACCCAGCTCCTCTTCGATGCGCAGCAGCTGGTTATATTTGGCGGTGCGTTCGCCGCGGCAGGGAGCGCCGGCTTTGATCTGTCCGGCTCCGATGGCAACCGCAAGGTCGGCGATGCTGCTGTCCTCCGTTTCGCCGGAGCGATGAGACAGGATGACCCGATACCCATTTTGCTGTGCAAGACGGGCAGCTTCGATGGTCTGGCTGAGGGTGCCAATCTGGTTGGGCTTGATGAGCACCGCATTGGCAGCCTTCATCCCAATTCCTTCGCGGATTCGCTGCGGGTCGGTGACAAACAGGTCGTCTCCCACCAGCTGTATGCGGCTGCCCAGACGATGGGTCAGCTGCACAAAGCCCTGCCAGTCATTTTCTCCGAGCGGGTCCTCCAGGGAACGGATGGGATATTGAGCGCACAAGCCTTCCCAGTAGGAAATCAGCTGGGAGGTGTTATAGTGCAGCTGGGATTTTGGCAGCAGATATTCCTGCTCGCATCCCTGCATTTGGGCACACCATTCGGAGGCAGCTGCATCCAAAGCCAGCACAAAGTCCTTTCCGGCACAAAGGTTTGCCCGTTCACCGGCTTCGGTCAGCAGCAAAAAGGCTTCTTCTTCTCCGGTCAGGTTGGGAGCAAATCCGCCCTCGTCCCCGACGCCGCAGCTAAGTCCTTTTTCGCACAGCAGTTCTCCTAAGCGGTGGTGGATCCGGCTGCACCACTCGATTGCCTGGGAAATATTCTGCGCGCCCACCGGGATGACCATAAACTCCTGGATGTCCAGGTTGTTGGAGGCATGGGCACCGCCGTTTAACAGGTTCATCATCGGCATGGGCAGGGTGTTGGACATCGCGCCGCCCAGATAACGGTAGAGAGGCAGATGGTAGGAGGACGCCGCCGCTTTGGCGCAGGCAAGCGACAAGGGCAACAGCACATTGGAGGCAAGTCCCTGTTCGCTGTCGAGGTCGATCAATGAAAGCAGCCGCTGGTCGATGGCCTGCTGCTGGGAAACGGAGCATCCAATCAGCGCAGGAGCTGCCAGGTGGTAGATTTGGTCGACTGCTTTCTGTACACCCTTGCCCAGATAGCGGGAAGGGTCATGGTCGCGCAGCTCTGCCCGTTCATGCTTGCCGGTGGAGGCGCCGGAGGGAGCGCAGGCGCGCCCGAGGCTTCCGTCGTTGAGGATGACGACCGCCTCCACGGTGGGATTTCCACGGGAATCCAAAATTTCCCGGGCTTTGATAGATTGAATCTGACGTTTGGTTTTGAACATAGGACCATCCTTTCGTTGTACGTTTGAAAATCTTTGCAGAAGAAAATCAGGAGCTTTTGGAATTATTTTGCCCGCGGGCTTGCTTTTTATGACACCCGTATTTTATAATGAGAAAAACGACCGATGTATAATGATGGGCAAAAAAAGAAACAATAATCCAAAGCTACGCACAAGGAGCAATCCGGTTTAAAAGAAAGGTTTGGTGAGTCGATGAACAGGATTTTTACAAAGAGGGTCCTTCCTCTTGTTTTAGCAGCAGGGCTTGTACTGGGACTGGGCGGATGTTCCCAGCGGGTGCCTGAACAGGGAGATGTTCCCGACAGTATTGATGAGCTTTCAGAGGGGATGACCTCCGACAAAGAAGAGGAACCGCAGCAGCCCGAGCCGCCGCAGGAGCAATCCTTGCAGCAAAGCAATGAAGAAAAGACCCAGTTGCAGGACCAACTGGCAGGAGAAAAGCCGGAGAACAAGCCACAGGAAGAAGAGCCGGCCAAGGAAACGGAAGAGAAAAAAGAAGAGGAAAGCCAGCAGACGATTACGCCGGTCAGCAGCGGGCTGGATACTACCAAGCTGGGATGGGGACCGGGCGGTCCGACCGATGAAAAGAACCGCCCGAGCGGTGCGACTGCCTATCAGGAAAAGTATGGGAAGTACGATGCCGACTTTATCGCCGAGGACCAGATGAAGATTTATCTGACCTTTGATGAAGGGTACGAGAACGGTTATACCGACGATATTTTGGATGTGCTTAAAGAGAAGCAGACCCCTGCGGTCTTTTTTGTCACCCAGCCTTATGTAGAAGCGGAGCCGGAGCTGGTACAGCGGATGATCGACGAAGGACATATCGTCGGCAACCACAGTGTCAACCACCTTTCGATGCCGACCATCTCGATGGAGGACTGCCGCGCGGAGGTCATGGGTCTGCATGAGTATGTCAAAGAGAATTTTGGCTATGCGATGAGTTTGTTCCGTTTCCCGATGGGAGAATTTTCCGAGGCGGACCTGTCGCTGTTACAGCAGCTGGGCTATCGCAGCGTATTTTGGAGCTTTGCTTACCGCGACTGGTTGGTGGACGAACAGCCCGACCCGCAGCAGGCAATCGAAACTATCGAGTCCAAATGCCACCCGGGCGCCATCTATCTGCTGCACGCAGTTTCGCAGACCAATGCACAGGTTCTGGGACAGGTGATTGACGACCTGCGCGCACAGGGCTACACCTTCTGTGCCTATGGAGAATAAGATAAAAAAGAGCATCCCTCTATAATAAGGGATGCTCTTTTTGTGTTTTTCAAGATGGAGGTTAATTTTCACGGGTGATTTTCAGCTGCTCAAGTTGTTCCTGCTCGTGGGACATTTCCCGCAGGACGCTGATGGACAGTGGAACTGCCAGCAGAAAGCTGCAAAAGTCGGCAATCGGCTGGCTGAGCTGAACGCCCAAAATCCCTAAAAATCCGGGCAGAGTCAGGATGACGGGCACAAAGAACAGAAACTGTCGGGACATCGCCAGCAGAGAGGCTTTGACCGTTTTGCCGATGGTTTGCAGCATCATATTGGCAATGGTAATCCATCCGACCAGCGGGAAGGTCAGCGCTTGCAGGCGCAGCGCCTGCGAGCCATATTCAATGACCAGAGGGTCGGTTTTGAGGAAGATGCCGATGAGGTTGGGCGAGAAAATCCAGCCGCACACTGCCGCCACCAGCAGGACCGAGGTGCAGAATTTGACGCAGAACCAAAAGCCCTCCTGTACCCGCTTAAACAGCTTAGCACCGTAGTTAAAGCCGCACACCGGCTGAAAGCCCTGCCCAAAGCCGATGACCACCGAGGCGGCAAACTGAGAGATGCGGGTCACGATGGACATGGCAGCGATGGCGGCGTCGCCATAGGGACCTGCCATCAGGTTCAGACAGACGGTGGCAAAGCTGCCCAGTCCCTGCCGGAAGAGGGAGGGCGCACCGCCCTTGACGATGTTTTGATAATATTTGAGTGAAGGAGAAAAATCCCTTAGGTTCAGCCTTAGGTTGCCGCCGCGGAAGGTGCCCGCAATCAGCAGGCAAAAGCTGACAAACTGGCTGATGATGGTTGCCAGCGCCGCACCGGCAACACCCATGTCCAGCACAAAGATGAACAGCGGGTCCAGACCGATATTGAGAACCGCTCCTGTGGTGATGCCAATCATCGAGTAGAAGGCGCTGCCCTGAAAACGCAGCTGGTTGTTGAGTACCAGCGAAGCGGTCATGTAGGGTGCGCCAATCAGAATGATGCGCATATAAGAACGAGCGTAAGGCAGGATGGTTTCGGTGGAACCCATGATGTGCAGCAGCGGGTCGGTAAAGAGAAAACCGACGACCAAAATCCCCAAGCCGAGGACGAAGGCGGTAACAAAGCCGGTCGCGGACATCTTGGAGGCATCCTCAAAGTTGTGCGCACCCAACTGGCGGGAGATGTAGTTGCCCGAGCCGTGTCCACAGAAGAAGCCGAACGCCTGAATCATTGCCATCAGCGGGAAAACGATGCCAACGGCGGCGGTGGCGCTGGTGTTGATTTTGCCGACAAAAAAGGTGTCCGCCATGTTGTAAAAGGATGTGACCAGCATACTGATGATGGTCGGGACTGCCAGCTCGCCAATCAATCGGGGAATCGGGGTCTTGGTCATACGGTCAAATTTTTGTTGTCTTTGTTCTTCTGCACCCATATGTGTTCCTCCTCTGTATACAGTTGATTTTTCTGTGTTTTATTATACACGAAAATGATTGCTTTAGCAACAGTTTGTTAAGCAACTTTTTTGTTTGTAAATTTTTTGCTGACCTCTGTCGGATTTTGAAAAAGTGTGGTACAATAAGGAAAAGGCTGCAACAAAGAGTACAGAAAAAAGCACCTGTATGATAGAAGCCGCAAGCAGCTTTCATCAAAACCTTTGATTTACAGGAGGGAACACCATGAAAAATAAGTGGATTGCATTACTGCTCTGCCTGAGCCTGCTGTTAAGCATGACCGCCTGCCAAAGCAGAGAAAACCCGGCACCGACACCGGACCAGCCGACAGCATCCGACCAGCAGACCCAGGATGAACAGCCGCAGCCGGATGAAGGGGAAGAAGAGGCGGAGCAACCTCAGGAAGAGGAAAAGACCGCCACACTGTACATCGGGATGGATGGCGAATTTGAAAGCTATCCGGTCGATTACACCGGAAAGCTGACACCGGACTGGTTGATCAAGCAGATCAGCGAACTGACCGGTTGGAACCTCGATCTGGCAGAGCCGACTACCGGCGGAAAAGGCGGGATGACCGTCACCTTTGCGGACACCTGCTCCATTGTGGTTGGACCACCACAAGAGCAGAAGGAAGAATTTTTTGCTTATGATTCGACCTCTCTGCTGCAAATGATTCTCGATTCGATTCAGCACACCTTGCAATATAACTTTGTAGACCCGCAGCAGGGCGACCCTTCCACCCTGGACATCTACTTCAGCATGGAAGGCAAGGACATCACCCTGCCGGATGGTATCATCGTGCCGTCTACTTCTCCCTATCAGGGCATTATGATTTCTGATAACAGGGAAGGATAAATCTTCTGCCTTTCCCCAAAAATCAGCACAGCTAAAAGGCTGTGCTGATTTTTTGTATCCAGAGAAGGAAGGGGGTGCGCTGTATTTCTGCTCAATTTACAAAAATGAGTGAAAAAAAGGAAAAAGTATGGTAAAATAGAAGATACGAGGAAAAGCGCCGTCTGCCGCGGCGGTCGGTGCAAAACAGGAAAGGAAGTGCTTTTATGCAAACAATACAGATGCTCAGACAGCTGACACAGGTCGACGGTGTCGCAGGCGGAGAGGACCGCGCACTGGCAGTTGCCCAGGAAATATGTGAAAATCTGGGTGAATGCAGCCGTACCATCCAGAAGAGTCTGGTTTGCCAGGTGATGCCGCCGCAGGAGGGACGTCCGCACCTGCTGCTGGATGCACACATCGACGAGATTGGTCTGACCGTTACCCACATCGAGGACAACGGATTTTTGCGGGTCGGACAGGCAGGCGGCGTGGACCGCAGACTGCTGATGGCATCACAGGTGGTGGTACACACCGCACAGGGCGACCTGCCCGGCGTGGTGGGCAGCGTACCTCCTCACATCCAGAGCGGAGAAAAGAAGAATCCGACGGTGGATGAAATCTGGATCGACGTCGGCATGGACGGTCAGCAGGCAAAGGAAAAGATTGATTTGGGCAGCAAGATTAGCTTTGTCGGTCCTTTCACCGAGATGGCTGGCGGACTGGTTTCCAGCAAAGCCTTCGATGACCGCTGCTGCTGCGTTGCCATCATCAAGGCAGCGGAGCTGATTAAAAACGATTGGAAAGAAAACCATCTCGAGCCGATCGGTTTGACCGTTCTGCTCAGTGCGCAGGAAGAAACCGGCGGTCTGGGCGCCAGAACCGCAGCCTTCGCCCTGCATCCGACCCAGGCAATCGTGGTGGATGTCACCTTTGGCACCACACCGGAGATTGCAGACAAGCACGTTCCATCGGTTGGCAAGGGTCCTGCCATTGGAATGGGCGCCATCCTCAGCCGCAAAATGTCCAAGGAGCTGATTGCAGCAGCTGAGGAGGAAAAGATCCCGTACCAGCTGGAGGTTATGAGCGGAGGACATACCGGCACCAACGCCGATTCAATCGTTGTTGCACAGGACGGTGTGGAAAGCTGCTGCGTTTCGATTCCGCTGCGTTATATGCACACCCCAATCGAAACCATCTCGGTGGATGATGTGGACAAGACCGCACAGCTGATTGCAGCTTATGCAAAACGCATCGTGAAATAAGGAGGGAATCAGCATGGAATTGACAAAACAGCTTGAACTGCTCAAACAGCTTTGTGAGATAGACGGAGTGTCCGGCGGAGAAGAAAAGGTGGCGGATTGGCTGAAAAACCATCTGCCGGAGGATTGCAAGGTGCGCACTGATGCACTGGGCAACCTGATTTGCGAGAAAAAGGGGAAACAGACCCCAAAAAATAAACTGCTGTTTTCAGCACACATGGATGAAGTTGGCTTCATCATCACCTACATCGAAGAGAGCGGTCTGCTGCGATTCTCTTCGATGGGTGGCATCGACACCCGTGTGGTAGTCGGCAAACCGGTCCGTCTGGAAAGCGGCGCACTGGGTGTTGTCGGAGCAAAACCGATTCATCTGCAAAGTGCTTCCGACCGCGAAACGGTGCTCAGCTATGACCAGCTGTACATCGACATCGGCGCGAAAAACCGCGAGGACGCACTGCAATTTGCTCAGCCGGGCGACTTTGCAACCTTCCGTCCGACCTTTATTGAGATGGGCAGCTGCATCTGTGCAAAGGCACTGGACAACCGCATCGGCTGCCTGCTGCTGCTGGACCTGCTCTGTCAGCCGCTGGAATACGATGTGACCGTCGTCTTTTCTGCCAGAGAAGAGATTGGCGCTGCTGCTGGTGCTGCTGCTTTTGCCGTTCAGCCGGACATCGCAGTAGCAGTCGATACCAATTGTGCAGCGGATGTTCCCGGCGTATCTGCGGGCAAGCAGGTCTGCGCTCTGGGCAAGGGTGCGGTGCTCAGCTTCCAGGACAAGGGTGCTTTTATGGACCGTGAACTGTTTGCTCTGGCTAAAAAGCTGTGTGAAGAAAAGGAAATCCCATACCAGATTAAAAACCAGATTGTCGGGGCTACCGATGCCGCTGCCATGTCCAAGGCAGGCAACGGATGCAGAGTGCTCACCGTTGCAGCACCGGTCCGTTATGTCCATTCGCCATCGTCGATGTTTGACCCACGCGATTTGGAATCCTGCGCACGTCTGCTCCGGGAGTTGGTAGGCGCTCTCGCGCAGCTGTAAGATAAAGGAGGAGAAGGATGATCCGTCTGGCGACCCAAGAGGACCGAACCACCATCGAGCGCCTTTGTGCAAAGGAGCCGTGGGATGGGACGGAAGTGATGACTGCCTACCTTTCGCGCTGTGCGGATACCGCGCAGGTCGATTGGCAGTACAGTGACCTGTGGGTAGGGCAGTCGCAGACACAAAAGCAGAATGCGCAATATCTGCTTTGCCGCATCGGGCAGACCTATCGGATAGTCGGTTCCCCTCGCTCGAAGGAGCGCTGGGAGGAGCTGCACCACTTTTTGCAGATGCAGCCTGCGGGGAAACTGGCAGGCTCGGCAAAGCTGATCGACGGCTATGACCTGCGCTTTGGGCAGCTGCCGGCAGTCAGCCATCCTTCAGGACCGCGGATGATTTGCCAGAGATTGCCCGACGATGTCAGTGAAAGCTCGGTCTGCTCCTGCGAAGGTCTGGGAGAGGTGTATGACCTGCTGGCACAGGCGGACCCTTCCTTTGCCAAGCGGCATACTAAGGACGATTATCTGGCGCGGCTGCTCTTTTTAAAACGCGGCGGCGGGCAGTTCTTCAAGCTGTGCCTACAGGGCAGGGCAGCGGCAGTGGGAGGAATCCTGCTGCCGGAGGGCTGTGATTACGGGTTGATTCTCAACCTGTGTACCCTGCCGGAGTTTCGCGGACAGGGCTTGGGCGGTCAGCTGGTGTCCCGTCTGTGCCTGGAGGCTTTTTGGCAGGGAAAAACGCCGCTGCTCGACTGTGCGGACCAACAGCTGGAGAGCTTCTATCAGAAGCTGGGCTTTGTCACAACTTCCGAGTGGAAGAGCAGGCAGCTGTAGATAAGAAAAACAGAGGAGATAAAAAAGGAGATCGAAACCAATGAGTTTTTTTAACATAGATCCGGCGTTGCGCCAGCTGTGTGCAAAAGCAGAGGAAAAAGCCGCAGCAAGCTTTCGCCGAATCGACAGCATTGCGCAGTACAACAGTGAAAAGGTACTGTCGGCTTTTATCAACAACCATGTCAGCGAGTCCCACTTTGCTGCCTCCACCGGCTACGGTTACGGAGACCGCGGCAGAGAGGTGCTCGACCAGGTGCTGGCAGAAATTTTAGGCTGCGAGGATGCACTGATTCGTTATAACTTCATGTCCGGCACCCACGCACTGACCGTTGCCTTGTTCGGCGTTCTGCGCCCGGGCGACCGGATGGTCAGCCTGACCGGTCTGCCGTATGACACTCTGCATGGCGTCATCGGGCTGGGTCAGAAGGAGGAGGTCAGCGGCTCGCTCAAGGATTTCGGTGTGCAGTATGAGCAGTTGGACCTGCTCGAGGACGGCAAGGTCAACTATGAGGGCATCCCGCAGGCAGTCAAGGGTGCGAAGGTCGCTTACATCCAGCGTTCCCGCGGTTATTCGCTGCGTCCATCGCTGTTTGTGGAGGACATCGAGCGAATTGTCGGTCTGGTGCGTTCGGTCAACCCGGAAGCCATCATTATGGTGGACAACTGCTACGGAGAATTCGTGCAGGAGAAGGAGCCGACCCAGGTCGGTGCTGACCTCATCATCGGTTCTCTGATTAAAAATCCGGGCGGCGGCATCGCCCCAACCGGAGGCTATATTGCAGGAAAAGCCAAGTATGTGGATATGTGCGCCCAGCGTTTGAGTGCGCCCGGCGTGGGCAAAGAGGTCGGCTGCACACTGGGCAACACCCGTTCGCTGTTTATGGGACTGTTCTTTGCACCGACGGTGGTGGCTTCTGCCGTTAAGACCGCGACCTTTGCCGCTTCTCTGTACGAGCTGCTGGGATATGAGGTGACCCCATCCAGCGACGAAATCCGTGCAGACATCATTCAGGCGGTCTGCCTGCAAAAGCCGGAGGCGCTGATTGCCTTCTGTGAAGGCGTGCAGAAGGGCGCACCGGTCGATTCCTATGTAACTCCCGAGCCGTGGGATATGCCGGGCTATGACAGCCAGGTCATCATGGCAGCGGGTGCCTTCACCAACGGTGCATCCATCGAGCTGTCGGCAGACGCACCGCTGCGCGAGCCGTATGCAGTCTGGATGCAGGGCGGCTTGACCTACCAGACCGGCAAGGTGGGTATCATGCTGGCAGCACAGTCGATGCTGGAAAAAGGAATCATTCATCTGTCATAAAAATAGAAACAGGACAGTTTGCTCAACCGGCAGGCTGTCCTGTTGTACTATAAAAAGGAGCGGAGAAGGATGACACTGGAAGGACAGTTTCAAATCTACACCGGCGACGGCAAAGGCAAGACGACCGCTGCCCTCGGTTTGGCAGTGCGCGCGGCAGGTGCAGGAATGCGGGTGTACATCGGGCAGTTTATTAAGGACCAGGAGTACCACGAGGTGCCGCTGCTGCGCAGGCTGGGTGTTGTTGTGGAGCTGTATGGGACCGGCAAGGGATGTCTGATTGGAAAGCATCCGGCACAGGAGGATTTGGATGCAGCGGCAGACGGACTGCAAAAGGCGCAGGCTGCCCTGCAAAGCGGGCAGTACGATCTGGTCATTTTGGATGAGATCAACGTCGCGTGGCAGCTAGGACTTTTGCAGGAAACCCAGCTTGAACAACTGGCAAAGCTGCGCCCACAGCCGGTGGAGCTGGTTTATACCGGACGCGGATGCCCGCCCGCATTGCTTCAACTGGCGGATTTGGTCACCGAGATGCAGGAGGTCAAGCATTACTACCACACCAAAGGGCTGTTGGCGCGGGAAGGGATTGAGCACTGAGATGCTTTTAGGATGATTCGACGAAGAACTGCAACAGTGGGTAAAATAAGAGCATTAAAAATGAAAACAAAGTCAGCTGAAATCGGGATCAGCTGACTTTGTTTTTTTTTCACAAGACTCTTGACTGTTGCAGGAAATGTGATAAGATGAATCTAAACGGAAAGAAGATTTTGTAAAAGGAGGAGGTTTGGATGCGCAGATCATCAAACCTTCTGGTGTTGCTGTTAAAGGGCATCAAGGAAGGACGCGACGAGCTGCTGGAGGCTGCGGTCGCTTACATACGGAAAGAAAACAAAAAATAAAACTCAAAGGAGATGTCGTGATGAGCAAATGGACAAGGCTGCTGGCGGTGCTGCTGTGTGTTTGCCTGCTGTTTACTTCGTGTGCACCAGTAGGGAATGAGAAAAAAGAATATTCGCAGGAAGTGCAGAATCTCGAAAAGCTCTGCAAAGTCTGGGGATATGTTAAGTATACCCATCCTGTTTTCTTGACGGGAGAAAAAGACTGGGATGCAGAATTGATTACTCTGATTCCTCAAGTACGGCAGGCAGAGAATAGTGAGGCAACCAATCAAATTCTCAATGAATGGCTGTTATCTTTAGGTGAAATCGAATATGAAACAGATACTCCGGCTGCTCAATGGTCATCAGCAAAGGAAGAAGATAAAGTGGTGATTGCAGACACGAGCTGGATATTTGATAAAAAATATCTCGGCGAAGAACTTTCAGCAAATATGGAACCTTTGACAAAGCCACTTCCTGATATCAATCGATTTAGAGCCCCCATCGATTTTAGCAGAGGGTATTATACAGGTCTTTTTGAACCTGCAATGTTTTACAATGAAAAGTTGTATGAGGATATGGATTACAGCGATGAAAATTATCGTTTACTTGGATTATTCCGTGTTTGGAATGCACTTGAGTATTATTGTCCGTATCTTGATATTTTGGACGAGGATTGGGAAGATTTGTTGCCAGAATTTATTCCACAGATGTTGGCAGAAAGTGATCAGCAAAGTTATGACCTCACAATAGCAGCATTGATGGCAAAATTACAGGACGCTCATGTTTCTTTTTGGAATGGAGATTTTTTAAAGAAAGAATTTGGCGAATATCTCATTGACGAGGTGGAATTTGTTTTTGCTGAAGGAGAGATCGTGATTGTTCAAACCTTTGACGAATCCTCCCTGTTTCAGACTGGAGACATTGTACGAAAAATAGATGGTGTTGATATTAAGGATAGGATAGAGCATTGTAAAAAATATCTCGGTGTTCCAACAGATGAAAAAATAGAAAATGTTCTTCAATTATGGTTGTTTTCTTCTCATAGTAAAACACCAGAAGTTACGGTTATACGAGATAAAAAAGAGATGACATTTACTCTCAATTTAGATGAAAATATGGAATTTCTTTGGTCAAGATACGGCGTTAATAACGAGGATGGAGAACCAAAACCATACGAAATCATTGAGGGGAATATCGGCGTGATCAATCCTGCTTTTATGAATCTTCAGTCAGGTGCTGTTCATGGCAACGAAGTAAAATGGGCGGAAGCGATGAATGCTTTAAAAGACACTGATGGGTTGATTGTGGACTATCGGCAATATCCTGCTAATAGTTGGCAGCATCTGCCTCCGTATCTTTTTGAAGAAGCTGAGGTTGGTTTACTCACTGCGTCGATTTCTGAAGCGGTGCCAGGCACATTTATTAAGGAGCCGGTTTTTAATTTTAATACAAAACCCAGGTCAGCTTATCGTTACGATAAAGAAGTTGTTGTTTTGATTGATGAACATAGCCAGAGTGCTTCAGAGTATGCTGCGATGCTGGTTCAAAATGGCGAAAAAGTAACACTGATGGGTGAAAATACCGTTGGAGCGGACGGCTATTGTCTGATACTGCCAATCCCTGGAGGGAATAAGGTAATGTATACTGCGTGTGGTATTTATACACCCGACGGGGGTCAGACTCAGAGGATTGGTGTTTCTCCCGACATTGAGGTGAAGAAAACAATCGAAGGAATCAAAGAGAGACGCGACGAGGTAAAAGAGGCGGCGGTGGAGTATATACAGGAGCAGAAATGAGGAAAAGATGAGATAGGTGCGCAAAATAGTTCTGTATTTCCTGCGGTTTATAAAGAAAGTAATTTCCATACTAAAAAGGCATTACCGACTGCAAAAATCGGTAATGCCTTTTTGCTTTAAGAGCGCATCTTTTTCTCACAAGCCTGCATACACACGGAACGTCTGATATACTCCAACAGGTTCCCGCTCGCTTCTGTTATCAGTTTTAAACAGGTTGACTTATGGGATTTGTCTCAGAGGATGGGAGCAGGATGTTTCGATTCTCCTGATTATGCCTGCTCTTGCCAGTTGTCAAATCGTTTTGCGATAACCTTTGCCATAGCTTGATAATAGTCCTCATCAAAAGGGACGAAGAGGTAGGCTTCATCCTGGAATTCGTCGGAGTGATATTGCTCTGAGCCGAAATATTCCAAAGCATAGTTGTCAATATCGGCAGGATAGTAAGGGTCGTCCGATTCCCCATAGTAGTAGGAAGCAAATGCGTGACCTTGGTGATTGAACAGCACAGCGAACAAGCAGCTATCCAGTTCATCCCGGATGAACTCCCTTAGATCCACACCGGCAGGGTCTGCTTTGACTTGTTGGACTACCTCACCGTATTCTTCTATGAATTCCTCACTCATCAGGTCATGCTCCATGCACCAGCGCAGATAAATTGCCATGTGGTTATAGGCAGTGATGGGGTCAACAAGCAGTTCCTTCTCCTCAATGCTTTCGATATGATAGCAGGCATCGTCCATCTCACCGTCAAAATCCTCATAGGTAAGGGTGTCTTCCGTGTTAGCCTTCTGTCGGATGGGGTTTGCGACAAAGCTGATGTTTGCCATCTTTTCCAGCAGGGCATCTGCGCCATGCTCCAGTTTATAGTCCAGCTCCTCCCGGTACAACGGGATGACTTGGTAGAAGTTGACCTCCTCGCCGTTTGGCAGGATGCAGACCCCATCATCTCCCTCGATGCCCTGGGGAGCGGTCAAGAGGCTGGCGCAAAGTTCGGTATTCTCCGCAAAGGGGGACTGGTTGTCCATGGTGTGTCCCCATCCCAACCATGTATCGTTGGCAATCGGCAGGCGTGCCAGCACCTTCAGGAGTCGAATCGGCCAGTACCAGCGTTCCGCCTCCATGGATTCTTGATCCAGCTTCCAGTCCGGCGGCAGGGTGATGGCAAGTTCTGCCCGTTCCAGCTTGTATTCTGCCAGCTCCTTGGGCACATTCATCCGGTGAGCACCCATGCCCATCGTCACCAGCGTGTAGTAGTCCCGTCCCTCAGCGGGTGGGACCATGCAGATGTCCACATGGATGTCGGGAGAAACCAACTCGTGAAAGACACGCTCGAACGTGCCAAAGGTTTTTTGAATGTGTTGTTCGACCGCAGACATCTCCTCCTCTGTATAAAGCTCCGGTTCACCGTTTTCTTCCGAGGACCAGAAAAGCTCTTCCTGCTCGGTTCCATCCGGGTTGAGAAAGATTTGGAAGTAGACCTCCTCCGCTGTCAACTTGTAGAGCAGACCGATGTGGTAGTCAAGACCCACCAGCACTGTATCCAGGCGGGCTGCTCTGCCGTCGGGATGTTCCCGCTCCAACCACTGTCCGCTCTGCATCCAGCCTTTTAGCTGCTCCAGCCAGTCGGCGTCCAGTTTGGACATTCCTGCTTCGTTCATCTGGAAAACCAAATCGACCGTCCGCCCGTTTACCGGATAGGGGAAGCGGGTATAGGGTGCGTTAGGGGTGTACTGCTCCGGCTTTGGACCAAAGATGCTCCAGAAGCGTTGCAGTCCATCCGCATGGACCGTTATACAGGAGATGGCTCGCTGCTTATTGTCGGCGTCCGCATCCAATCCCTGCTGAAGCGTCTGGTCGGCATCGGGCTTGATCCAGTGGTATTCCATCTGCTCCAGCGGCGCGCCGTTTTCAATTTCTTTTTGCAAGGTCAGGAACTCATAATCGCCGGGTACCAGTGCAAGACCATGGGCAACGGCATCCAATGCACCGGATTTATCTCCGAAGTGACTGCGCAGCTTGCCGGCTTGCAGCCAAATCCACGGATAGTCCGGTTCCTCCCGGATGCCCTTTTCTGCATAGTCCAGCGCTTCTTCCAAACGACTACAGTACATGAGCGCTGCCGAGTAGCGGTAGTACCACATGGCGCAGCCCGCAGCATTTTGTTCCGAATCTTTCATCCAGTCTGCCGCTTTATAGTAATAGCGGTACTCGTCGAGATTGTTGCAGGCAAAGGCATACCACAGGGCAATTTGCAGGTCCTGCTTTGCCTGACGTTGGGTGAATTTTCCTGCCTGCACGCCCTGCTCGATGAAGTTTTCCAGCCAGTGGAGCATCCTTCCATAGTAGCCCGACACATCGTCGGTAAAAGATTCCAGCGTTTCAATATCCTGTGCGGAGAGCAGGGAACCGGTTTGCGGGTCCACCTCCGGCTCAGCTTCCCGCTCCCACAGGCGGACAGCGCCTACATCCCGACGGAAGACATGGAACACACCTTGATTTACCTCGGAGTCGGTCAAGAAATCTTTGGCTGCATCCAGTACGGAGGGCAAATCCCAGGCAATAAAATCCAGATACCCATAGTACAATCCGGTGGCGCCGCCCAGGAAGGTAACGGCATCTGCACCGGCGTGTTCCAGAATTGCCGCTTGCAGGCTGTCCCGGAATCGCAGAATCTGTTCTGCTTGATTTTCGCCTTCAAATCCCTCCACCGGATAGCAGAGGAAACCGGCGACAATGCCATCTTTGTGGTACGCATCCATCACATCGCTGTGGGCGCTCAGGTAGTCGTTGATGAGTACCGGCAGACGGGTGGAGCCGACATAGGTGTCCAGCCGCCAATCGGCATCCGGGTCCTCCACCGGTTCCAGCTCATAGGAAAGATAACTGTTTTCCAGATACTCGCTGCCGTCCCGATAGTCGGTCAGTCCCAAATCGGCGAGCATCTGTGGCAGCTTTGCCAGAGAAACGAAAGGTCCGGCTTGAGGAGCATCGATGAAATCAAAGGTTCCAACGTGGGCGATGGAGTTGATTTCCCCCAGCACCTGGTCGGTGAGGGTAGAAAGCATCCACCAGGTGCGTTCGTTTTCCTCCTGCTGCAAGGAAAGCAGCTTTTCACAGTAAAGGCTGAGGGACAGTCGCCCATCCTCCTGCTGCTCCACCCACACCTGCACATCCTCCGGTTTTACTTCCATCCCTCCGGTGCGCAGAGAAAAATCCCCCTGGCTTTGCCGTCCCACCAGAATGTTCCAGTGTGCCAGCACCTCTTTGGGCGCGTGCTTCTGGAAATAAACCAGCGGGAACAGAGCAGAGCGGTTGCCTTCGGCGCTGAGAATCAGCTCATATTTTTTGCCGTTATAGCCGATTTCAAAAGCAGGGGAAGAGAAGGCAGGCTCCAGCGCCTGACTGAGTTTTTCCATCAGCTCTTCACCGCGCTCCCGCAATTTGTCGGCATCCATGATAGCCCGCAGTTCTGCCTCGATTTCGTCAAAAGCAGTCCATGCCTGCCGGGTCCTTTCGCGGAAGTTTGTTTCAAAGCGGGGAAGGGTCAAACGGCGGCGGCAGTCGTCGATATATCCCTGGGTGTCCTCGTCGCCGGGACGGGCATTGAGTGCCTGTTCAAAGTAATGCAGGGCAGGTCCTTCTTCGTCCAAGTAATAGTAAGCAGAAGCGATTCGATAATTCCAGCAATGGTCTTCGCCCAGTTCCTCCTCATGAAGAGCCAGAAGTTGCAGCGCTTTTTCAAAAGGCTCCCGTTCTCCTACCTCTGCGATGGTGATGTAGGCTTTTGCCAGCTCGCAGTCCAGTTCTGGGGTGCGCTCCTCGGAGGGGATAGCTTCCAGCGCATCGATCACCTTTTGAATTTCATTCTGTTCAAACCATTTCTGGCACTGTTTTAATACTTCCATATCAGCGCCTCCTTTCATTTTCTGTCCATCACATTTTGCTTTTGTCATAGCGGACGGATGATGGTTGTTTGTTATCATCGGTTACTTTTCGGAAGTGCCACCGTTGGGGTGGTTTGTTTCGATGCAGCAGAGATTTGATTTTGGACAGAAGTCCTTCCACCAGATGAAACCACAGTTGCCCAAAGATAAAGAGGACAGACAGGACAAGAAACCAGATTCCAATTTCTTTTAACACGCTGCCTCACTTCTCTCTTCCTATTTGGTGGAAAAGCTATTTTGGAAAAAGGCGGTGAATGCCTCCAACTCCTCTTTCTGATAGAGATAGACGTACAGCTTTTCATCGTCCAGCCATTCATAGGCATTGATGCCGATATAGCCGTTTCGGTCGGGGTAGATGATGAAGGCGTCGGTGGGGTATTTGTTTCGGTAGGCTTTGAGGATTTCCTCCCGACGGTAATAGGTTGGGTCACCACAGCCGGAGAGGTCGGGAACGGTCGGTACTGCCACGATGGTTTTGGTATCCTCGTTCCATCCCACAATCAAATTGCCGATTTGAGTTTTGCTTCCGTGGACAAAGCCGTAATTGAATCGTTTGACGTCCTCGGTATAGCCCACAATCAGGCGATATTTCTCACCATTCTCCACCACCTGGTCAAACAGGGCGCGCACCTTTTTCTCATTGGCTGCGCTCTTTTCCATATCCGGTTGTGGTCCCTTCAATAATTTGCTGAATAATCCCATGATTCCGTCCTCCTGAAAATTGAATTTAAAACAGTACTTGAATTTTTCGCCCAAATCATCGGGGAAAAATGATTGCTGTTGTGAAGTTGATTATGTTTTTGCGGCTGCGATTGCTTTACCAATCTCTTTCCCGAATCGCTTCCTTTGTGTCGATGGGAATATCGAACCAATCCAGAATATATGTTACCGTTTCGCCAATGCAGTCGCGGGCTACGGTTTCAATTTCGCTGTCATGCTCTTCAAATTCTTCTTGCAGAGCATTGATGACACAAACGCTTTCGTCCAGCTTTTCCTGTACAGATTTGGTGTCGGTTTCTCCTTCTTCCAGCAGGGCGATGACCTTTTGCAGCTCGGTCTTTACCTTGTCCACCAGAAAATCGGGATAGTATTCATCTTGGTACATCTCCTCCAATAGCCTGTAATTGGTATCAAAGGTTTTCATGACAGTCACTTCCTTTTTGTTATGCATCATAGCTTTCTGCAATATCAATAAATTGGAGATACACCCCGCAGACCTCATCCTTTTCATCGTAGCCGAAGTAGACCGGATAGGAACCATCCCCCCAACCGGAGGCGAAAATCGGCAGGTTGCAGTCGGTGTCCGGCACGGTCCAGTTGAGCCAGTCGCCGCAGTCCCCTTGATATTGGGGATGGGCTTTGGCGTTTTCCTCCAGCAGGTCGCAAAACAGGTCGTTGTAGGGGTCGATGTCCTCGTCCTCCTCCAACCGCTTGCTCCAATATGTTTGGAAGGCTGCTTGGGTCTGGATGTCTGCAACACAGCCCATACCGGCATCGACATCAAAGCCGAAATAGTCACCATCTTCCCAATCCGCATCCAGGTTTTCGCTGCCGGTCATGCCCAGCTCATAGCGGACGGGATTTCCTGCTCGGACCTCCACCTTGACACAGGCGTAGCGGTCGCCGTAGGTTTTACTGGGGACTACGCAGATTTTCACCGGGTAACTTCCGGCAGGGATGGTCTGAATAAACGGTCGGGCATCCTCCAGCTCGACCAGAGGGTCACAGGCAAAGAGCGTTCCGGTAGGAAAGTGGACAGCGCCGATGTCCAGCACATCCACTGCCATCTTGCCGATGACCTTTTCGGTAAAATAGGATTCCAGGTCAATTTTGCAGTTCAGTTTGTCCTTGAGCGCTTTGTATTTTGTCATCCATTCGGTTGTAGGCATATTCTTTTCTCCTTTTTGAATGATTTTTGAGGTTGAATCCATTAAGTCTGCTGGTGCTGCATGGATACGAATTTCAGATAATAAAAAAACCCTGCACCGCACTGTCATAAGGACAGGCTGACGCAGGGCAAAAAAGCCGCACAGAACCAGCAGCCGATTTTAAGCAATCGGCTTTTTTCTGGAACGGTACGATTGGGTCGGATTGTACCCCTATCAGGGTGTGTTGATTATTTCTGCACATCTTCTTTCACTCTGTTTCCGCTTTCTTTTGCCCGCTGCATTGCATCCAGCAGGGCGTTGATTTGAAATTCTACCATGTCCTCTGCCAGCTCTGGAAACAGGAAGGGCATGGTGTTTGGGATTGCTTTGTAGACCATCATCATCGACAGCGACAGGTTGCCAAATAGTCGTGGGTCGATGTGGTCGGCAGAAAGACCGAAAATCTCCAGCAAATCGCGGAATAGTTTGGTCTGGTCGTTACGGAAGGTTTGGAAATTTTCTTGAGAAAGGCAGCGGTAAATCTCCTGTTCCTCTTCGATGGAAAGTACGGCGATGCCTTTTTTCTCACCATATACGCAGGTCTCCAAAAAGGTGCGGACACTCTCCTGCCAGTTGAGTGTAGAATCCTCCATCAGCCGGCGGGCATATTGCAGCAGTTTGGGCTGCTGGTAGCGCAGAGCCTCCAATACAAGCTCTTCTTTAGAAGGAAAAAAGGTGTAGAAAAAGGTCTTGGAGATGCCTACCTGTTTGCACAGGACATCAATGCTGCTGTGGATCAGTCCACGGTCCACGATGCACTGGAGCATAGTGGTCAGCAGAGCGATCCGCACCTGCTCCCGCTCCTGTTCGGAATAGGCTTTTCGCGCCATAGCTTTCCATTCCCCTTCCTGAGTATATAAAGGATAAAAATCTAAATTAGTATTTATATCATAACCGAACGGAAGGAAATATACAACTGTTTTTTGAAAAAATTTTATGAATCGAGAAAGTTTTTGCCCGGCTTATTTGACAGATGGGAGTAAAGATGATATTATTTGGGATAAATAAAGCGAAGGGATTTGAACGTATGATGCAGGATTTGCAGTTTTATCACGGCAGTATATTGGGTGGATTGGATAGGATTCTGGCAAATGCAAAATCCCATGTTGATGGAAGGAATGTCGCTTATTTTACGACAGATAGAGTCTATGCACTTGTTTGTTGCAGAAGCCGGTCAGAAAACTTTGTGACAATGGGACCGGCTCAAAATGGAAAACAACACTATTTTGAACGCTTTCCAAATCAGCTTAAAATTTTGTACCAAGGTAGAGAGGGTTTTCTTTACCAGCCTCTTTCGGTAGAAACGTTAAAGAACACAAAGGGTCACACTTGGGAGAGCATGGTGGATGTTCCGGTCGTCCAGAGAGAGCATATTCAGGATATATATGCAGAAATTCTACGGGAAGAGGAACTTGGCAGGGTCATGATACATCGCTATGATGAGATTGACCCTAAGGAGCAAAAGATGCACGCCAATTATATGAGAGATCACCTTTCGGATGCTGTGTATTGGGAGTGCAGAGACTTTCTCTATCAGCATTTCTCCTCCCTTTGGGATTGATTTTCCTTCCAATAGGAGGGCGTTGAACGGCTGTTTGTGGGAGGATGCAATCTGTGCAAAGGAGCTATGGAAACAGAATCCATATAACAAAAGAGAGCGAACTGATTAAATCAAAATCAGTTCGCTCTCTTTTTATGAATCATGATAGGATGTTGCTATTTTGTTGTCACGGAGGGCATCAAACCTTAGAAAACCCAGTCATTCCGGGAGTTTTCGGACCTCTGAAATTATTCCCACTCGAGCGCCAGACCTTAATTTCTCGTGATTTTATGCACTAAAAGTACGCTTTTAGTCCACACATTCCACATATTTCACGCTATCCGTAGCGTCTTTACGAATTCTGTAGCCATTTTGTAGCCATTGGCTACAACCTAACCTCCGCTGGCTGATTCACCTCAAAGCCACTCGGAACTATCTATTTCAAATGATACATGGAGGTTTGCAATATGGAAAAATATATCTACGACAACAGCAACGGACTTTGGTATGAACTGCATGGAGATTATTATCTGCCGTGTCTGGTCATTCTGGAAGAAGAAATCCACACCATCGGTATTTGGGGCAGAAAGCACCTGCGATATCTCATAGAACACCGTCCTATGCTCTACAACGACCTCATTCTCAGTGGCAAGCTCTACAGCTACCTTGCTGACATTGATACCCAGGCACGAGTAAGGCTCGATTTGCTTGTAACGCATCTGGCAGAGACAGGGGGCATTAGCGAACATCTGAAAGCACCGGATCAGATGGCATGGGTCAGAGCTATGAACAATATCCGCAACCGTGCAGAGGAAATCATCCTTAAAGAGCTGATTTTTGCTGAGTAAACAACTTCATAGCGTGATAAAATTAGGCGACCAATCACACTATTGGTCGCCTAATCTAATATACTTTCCGTTCTTCCTCAAGCAAATGATAACTTTTTTTCGCAAACAGCTATAAATGGTATCTACCAATAAATCTACAATGACTTCATCACATTCAGCAGATTCTGGTAGCTGTCTACATCATGATATTTCACTTTGCTTGTAGACATTTCATTGAACAGCTTTTTAGCACATGAAATTTTTGCCTGCTCAATCGGTCTGAGATTTAAGCTATCCATAGTACCCTTTGTCTCAGCAACGAAGAAAATGTGTTTTACCATACCTTCATAGAAAGCAATCGCCCAGTCAGGAGAATAGTTACCTACCGGAGTAGGAATATGAAATCCTTTCGGAAGTTTTGCGTAGACACAAACCTCTTGTGCAGCATCCAAATCTTCTACAAAACGACGTTCTATGCTCTTTTCAGCAGAACCATCTGTAAACACATAGTCCTGAATTGCCTTGGTTGCTCGGAACGCCTTATCAAAGGTCTGAGCGCTCTTTTCAGCTGTGAAAATAGTGCTGTCATACTCGCCTTCGATCTGGTCATAAGAAATATGTTCCACGATCATTGTAGCTTTCTGTTCTTTGATTAGTTTAATTACCTTTGAAATAAACTCCTCAGGATTGTTCTTAAACATATAGAGTTTATCCGCACGTAAGCCTTTCAAAATAGTCGCTACCGTTTTACGGGTCAATACAGTGCCTTCTGCAACCTTACCAATCAAATCATACTTAATCTGACTGGTCTGTGCGTGCTTCAAAGTCTGTGTCCTTGTCTTTTCGCCAGTAAACGATGCACCACGACCAACTTCATGTTCATTCATCTCTGCCTTTTGACGACCAATCGTTGTGGTGTATTGCAATTCAGAAACAAATAATTTTTCATTGATGTGGTCAATAGACTTACGGATTAGCTCATCGCTGTCAAACTCAACGGTATAAGCGTATTTGTGATTGATTTGCTTCCACAATGCCTGAAATTCAGCTTTCGCAAAGTTATCATTCAGCGGATTATCTTTCACCTTTGTCTCGTGACCATCGGTAAACATATCCTTAAGAACACTGTCATCGTAAACAGATTGAATCAAAGTATGAATACCTTCTGCCATTGGCTGAATTTCTTCCGGTAATGGAGCAACTGTGCCCATCTTTACATCGGTGCGGTACTTGTCTGTAACCTTACGCTTCATATCGACATAACCATTGCTGATCAGATAGAACTCAATGGTATCTGCTGCATTTTTATCTATAAGTATCGGTGTTCCATCCACCTTGACATATTTACCATTAAAGTATTCACTGCTTGCTGTAGTAGGTCTATCATAAAGAACTGTCTTAATATCACTCTGGAGATTGGCAACAAAGCCTTTATAGCTTTCACTGGCAATAACCGTCAGCATATTGATGTCATGAACACTGTCACCGCAGCTTTCGGCATCCATACGGTTACCATGCTGGTTTACACAAAGACGCAGGCCACGACCAACTTCCTGACGCTTTGCTGTCTGGCTGTCAGAATGTTTCAGCGTACAGATCTGGAAAACATTTGGGTTATCCCAACCTTCACGCAGGGCGGAGTGAGAGAAAATAAAGCGAGTCGGTTCTTCAAAGGAGAGCAAACGCTCCTTATTTTTCAAAATCAAATCATAGGCAGAGATATCATCCGAAAATTCACTGCCACGCTTCAGTTGACTGTCAATGCTGTGACCGGTCTTTTTATCAATACTGAAATAACCTTTGTGTACGGCAGAAACATCACTGCAAGTTGATTTCAGATATTTCTGATAAGGCGTATCAAATACCGTAATGTACTCGTTCAGCACATTCAGATATTCCTGCTCAAACATCTGTCCATATTCTCCAAGGACCTCATTACCATCAGCATCATATTGACGATACTTGGCAACCTCATCAATAAAGAATAGGGAAAGAGACTTAATTCCCATATTGAACAGCTTTTCTTCCTTCTCAAAATGCGAAAGAATGGTTTCACGAATCTGGATTCTTCGCATATCCGACTCGGATACATCACCGGAAACCTCACCGGTTTGGATTGTCTCACCATTGGTAAAAGTTACAGTTCCACGGAACGGGTCTATATCTGAGATTGTATATCCCTTGTACTGCTCCATTTCCTGAGATACATAGTAAAGGTCATCGCCAACGCCAAGCACACGGGTCTCACGGTTAATAGACTTGTTATAACCGATTTCCAGTTCGATACGAGCCATAGGCGGTTTCTTAGAAGAAAGAACAATCTGCTCAAGGAACATATAGCTGTCTGTTCCTCGGAAGTTCTTCACCTCAAATCCCTTAACCTCAATCTTCTTGACCAAACGCTTATTAAACGCATCCAGTGCGTCCAGCACATAAACGGTATTATGCTGCACGGCGTGGGTTGCGGAATAGTTCAAGGTAAACAGTGGGTTAAAATTCTTAAGTGCTTTCTGGGTAACAGCTCCACCCATTTTCTGCGGTTCATCCAGAATAATAATCGGTCTGTTTGCCTTGATAACATCAATCGGACGGCGAGAGCCAAATTCATCACGCTTAGAGTAAATAATACGAGCTTCTTTGCTTCTGCCATCTTCTTTCAGGGAAGAAGCAAACGCCTGCGTATTGATAATCATTACATTGATGCCGGAGCTGGAAGAAAAATTATCCAACTGATTCAGGTTGGAACTGTTGTAGACGAAGAAGCGAGCCTTTTTGCCGTAATGCTCCATAAAGTGATCAGCGGTAATTTCAAAAGTCTTTTTGACACCCTCACGAATGGCAATAGAAGGCACAACGACGATGAATTTGCTCCAACCATATTTTTTGTTCAGTTCGAACATAGTCTTGATATACACATAGGTCTTACCGGTTCCGGTCTCCATTTCGATATCAAGGCTGCATCTGCCTAAATCCTTTACCAGTGCTTTGGACTGCTTAATATTGTTTTGGCTTTGAAGCTTTTGAATGTTGATTAAAAGTTGCTCATCAGACAGTTCAATTATTTCGTTCTTGTAGCCGGTGTCATCGTCCATATCGTAGAGGTTAAAATGCTGTGCATCTTCCGTATCCACATTCAATCGCATCTGCTGATTTTCCTGCTTTTTACCAACATCTCGGATATAGCTGATTTTATCGTGATATCCCTGACCTTGGAACACATTTACAACCGCATCGACGGCATCGGTTTGGTATTGCTGTATCTTAAAGTTAAATTTCATCTTCCGGGCGCACCTCCTGTTCCAACATAAGAAAACGGTCAAAGTCGCTCTCATACAGGCGATCCTGAATAATACGGTACTTTTCGTATTCCGTTTCCGCATGGAGTTTGGCCTGCTCTGCACTGATTTTTCCTGGACCTGTGAGCAGTTCATTTCCATTAAACTCCAGGAAACCGTCTCCTCCATACTCATAGGGATTTTTCGCTCGGCTTGCAGCTCTGCATAATCCAGATACAACGATACAATCCGCTCCAAATAATTCATTTCTTCTTTGCTCAGATAGTTTTTTGCAATCGTCACATCGGCTTTCAGAATTTTTCCATCCGGAGCGTTCTCCCAGGTAGTCAATCCCATGTGTTCCTTATTTGCGGCTGCACGCTCCACAATCAGTTCTGCCGCCGTATGGCGATGAACGGCAAAGTGCATTTTGTTCTGAACCGTCTGGAAGAACAGACGGGTGGTTTTTGCATTTTTGTCATAATCAAAGGCTGTTGCATATAGATCCGTTACCTTCTGATAGAACTTCCGTTCCGACAGACGGATTTCCCGAATCTGCTGCAACTGGCGGTCAAAATATTCGTCTGTGAACATATGGCCTTTTTTCAGCCGTTCCACATCCATTGTCCAGCCCTGAATGGTATGGTCTTTCACGATTTGTCCTGCCCACTTGCGGAACTGCACCGCCCGCTGATTGTTCACTTTAAAGCCTACGGCAATGATCATTTGAAGATTGTAGTGGTCCTGGCTTCGGCTGACCTGTCGATTTCCCTCGGTTTGAACTGTCAAGTATTTCTTGACAGTTGCCTCTGGTGTCAGCTCGCCGTCTGCATAGATTCGATTGATATGCTGGGAAATTGTCTGCTTGGTTACATCATACAGCGCTGCCATCATTTTCTGGGTCAGCCAGATATTTTCGTCCTCATACCGCATTTCAAAGCTGGCATCGCTCTCCCCGGTGGAAGCCACGAAAGTCAGATATTCTGCTGCCGAGCTGCGAATCGGTAGTTCTTTTTTCTCAGCCATATCAAAGCACCTTCCTTACTGTGTCAGGACTGTAAGTTGCAAAAATCTGCTCAAAGTTGGTAGCAACACTATCGTTTGCCAAAGAGCTGTCACGCATTACGAAATAGTATGGCTGTTTCTGTGCGATTGCCTTGATGGTTTCGTCATTGACATCCTTATCAAAGCAGGCAATCAAGAAGCCGTCCGCTACATCAAAGACCTTTTTTCCACCAATGGTCGTTTCTTCAATCTTGCTGGAAAGTTCAACACCCAGATCCAGCATCACCTGGAACAGCAGATCCTCCGGTGTTCTGTCCTCCTTGATGTTATCTGCCATCAGATCCAGCAGGTTCCTGTCAAAATCGGAAGGGCTGTAGTAGACATCCTTCATGTTGGAGGTATCGCATTTCAGAACACGAAAACCGGTATCAAGATTTTGCGTGTTCAAAGGGTTCTCATCTTTGATTTTCTTGCCAGCACGACGAATACGCTCTTTTCCGATTTCGCAGATGTTCTGATAGCCTGCTTTGTGGGCATCACTCTTTTCCTCAGTTTCTTCGGGTATCTGAACCATAATAAATTTACGATTGCTTCCACACTCAGCATTCAACTTCATGACTGCATGAGCAGTTGTAGCTGAGCCAGAAAAGAAATCTAAAATAATAGAATCATCTTTTAGATTTGCTATAAGCATAATTCGTTCCATTAAACGAAGAGGTTTTGGACCATCAAAAAATCCCTTATCGTCAAATATTTTTTTTAACTCTTGGCGACCTTCTTGATTATGTCCTACATCTTCATATTTCCAAATAGTTGTTGCAGTCATACCTTGCTGTACATCCGCAAGATACCTTTTTAAACGTGGCATATTTCCACCACTTTCACCAAAGTAAACACGCCCATCATCAATGAGTTTCTTCATACGCTCCTTGCTTGTAAACCAGCATCTTCCATCTGTTGGACGCTGTACTGTTCCATTTGGCGTAATAATTTCATAGTCATATGCTGCACTATAAGTTTTTACTGTCATATTATCTGCAGCCCATGGACCTCTTGGGTCGTTGTCTGGATTCTTATATCGTGCATTAGCTTCTGCTGTTCTCGGCAATCTTCCTATTTCAAAGTCAGGTAAACTCTTTGCATACACAAGCACATAGTCATGGCTATCTGAAAAATATTTAGCGTCATTTTTTGGTGCAAAAGCTCTTTCCCAAATAACTGCTCCAACAAAATTTTGTTCACCGAATATTTCGTTTGCAATATTTTTTAAATTTTGAACTTCATGTTCGTCAATACTGATAAAAATCACCCCGTCTTCAGCTAATAAATCTTTTGCCAAACGCAAACGAGTGAATATCATATTCAACCAATCGGTATGGAAACGACCATTGCTATCCAAATTCTTGACAAGTCTGTTTCCGTCCTCATCGAACTGCCCACTATTGGTAAGATACTCGTCTGTATTCTGAGCAAAGTCATCCTCGTACACAAAGTCATTTCCTGTGTTATACGGCGGGTCAATATAAATCATCTTGATTTTCCCAAGATAGGTTTCCTGCAACAGTTTCAGCACTTCGAGGTTGTCGCCCTCAATATAGAGGTTTTCGGTGGTATCAAAGTCCACACTTTCCTCCCGGCAGGGGCGGAGGGTTTTGTTGATTGGTGCATTGGCAAGCAAAACGGATTTCTTCTTGTCCGGCCAGGTGAACTGATAGCGTTCCTCTTTGCCATCCACTACTGTGCAAGAAATTTCCTGCATCAACACATCCTTATCAATGGCACGAACCACTTCGCCGTTTTCGTCAATCGTTTCCGTTACGGCATTGGGGAATAGCTCCGCCAGTTTTTTGAAATTTTCATCCGCCTTGTTGGGCGTGTGCATTTTCAGTTTATCCATTTAGATTTCCTCCAGTTCCTTTTTTAGCCGGTTCATTTTCTGCACCAGTTCAAATTTTTTCTTAGGCTGCTTTTCGTTCTTAGCCTGTTTGGTCAAGCGGTCGAGTTCCTTCTGAATCCTCATTCGCTGTTCATCAACTGCAATCTGTTCATCCAGGGTGTTTCCCTGATCTACCGTGATACCGCCAATCTGAATGATGATGTTTTCCCAAACGGCATCCAGATTCAACCCCTTTAGTTCAACAGACAGTTCTTCTTTTCGTTTCCATTCTGTCTGCATCAGCTTGGTGTGGTAGGTGGCAAGCTTTGCTTCATCGCCACACTCCAGCACCAACAGCATATTCTGTGGTATCAGCTTTGATATGGTGATGATTGTCTTATCGTCGAAATCTTTCTTTTTCAAAGCGACCAGAAGAACGAAAAAAGATTTGACCTGATCACCAGCAGCAATATGAACTTTTTCAGCTGATACTTCATTGACAATGGTGATTCTTGAAATATCGGCATCAATTTTTGCTTTCTCTGCGGTGTTCATCTGGAACTTCGCATAGATTGCATTCTTCGGAAGCTGCTTGCTTAATTCGGTAGCTTTTGGCAAGCCAAGCATGATTCCACCTCACTTTCTATGTCATCGGACAACCAGGAAGCATATCAATTCAAAGTCGTCCAATCCCTTGATCTCATTCGTGAGAAAGCTCATTTGACCGCCGCCTAAGAAGCTATCAATATCGCTTTCTTCCTTGACCTCAATGATAGATGCAATGGCGTCACCCAGCAGCTTAGAGAACTCAGACATATTTCGTCCGTCACGAGTTTCCTTATTGAATTGGCGATACAGCTCTGGAATAGGCTCTGTTTTTCCTTTACAAAGGAAACGCATCTTATCCAACATCTGCTTTGGAGAAAGATGGTCACAAATCACTTCGCCATCGTTGCTGATGTAAACCATATAAAACGGGTGCAGACGATTCTGATTATCAATATTCACACTGTTGGAACGATTTTTCAGAACATAGATCACACCTGCCGGTGTTTCTTCGGAAGCAGCAGCTACCGAGTGGAGTCCAAAGGGAGTTTTATCAATATCCGGGTGATTCTTAATATATTCCAGCAAATCCATACGGAATTCATTCAGCCCCAGATCCATAATAGAAATACCGGTAGACATATCTTCAATATCCACCACTTCTTCCTGCAAGCGCTTCAGCTGTGCCTTGCGGTATTCCAAATCTGTTTTTTCTTCATCACTCAAAAGGTTATCGTCACCCGTTGCGGTCATATCAACAATCTTCATACGGGTTTCGACTTTTGCCTTCAGGTCGATGTACTCATCAAGAGTCACATCCGGCCAGAAGTTCACAAGCTGAATAAAAGCGTTCTTACTGCCAATACGGTCAATACGACCAAAGCGCTGAATAATACGAACAGGGTTCCAGTGAATATCATAGTTAATCAGATAATCGCAGTCCTGCAAGTTCTGACCTTCAGAGATACAGTCAGTAGCAATCAGAAAGTCAATTTCTGTTTTATCATCGGGCATAAGCAGATGCTTGTCCTTAGATATTGGAGAGAAACAAGTCAATACCGTATTCAAATCGCTTTTCAGCTTCGGAACGGTAGTGCGTCCCTCTACAGAACCAGATACCATTGCTGTATTGAGTCCAAAATTCTCCTTCACATACTCACTCACGTTATCGAACAAATACTGAGCTGTATCTGCAAAAGCAGTGAAGATAATAATTTTCTTGTTGCCCTCGTTGATAGGGTGCTCCAGCTTATTTTTGATTACTCTGAATAGTTCTTGAAGCTTGGAATCATACTCAGGCGTGATATCCCCAACCATTAGTGTCAAAAGTTCAAGAATATCACGATCTCTTACGAGGCTATCTCTCCAGGACTTATAATCCATGTCCCCAATTTCAATTTTTACTTTTTTGCCAAAGGTAAACAGCTCGTCGCCGTTTTGATCTTCACTGTCAAACTCGTCAATATCAGAAATATCCGTCAGTTCAAGTCTTACAGAAGAAGTTTTATCATATGTATCAATGCTGTGAATTGTAGAATCTATCAAACTGTAGATTCTTTTTAGTGTAAGGTTAAAGGAATGTACGGAGCTTTCCATTCGCTTCATCAAATTGATTGCCGTCAAGCGTCTGATACCTTGCTCACGGTTTGCCTGCGTAAAACCGACATTTACCTTGTTATCTTCGTACATTTCCGCATACTTCTCCATTTTACTCGGCAGAATAAAATGAGTAGGCGTATAAATTGACAACGACAGCTGTGTCAGCTGCTCATAGATTTCATTGTAATTGATTGCCTTCTTCAGGCTGGTAAGCGGCGGTCTAAGGGATATCGGTTTCAGCCTGGTAGGGAAGGTGCCAATATCAGAAGTATCATAATATTTCTGAATATGTTTTCTGGAACGTGCAATCGTCACAGAATCCAGAACTTCAAAAAAGTCGAAATCTAACATCCGCAAGAGATTCTCTGTTGTTCTGTCTGCTGGGTTCCATTTACTCCAAGTGTTAAAGGCTCTCTGAGCATTCTTAAAAATATCATCAATACTTTTTGTTGTATTCAGTTTATCATCAATCAGATCGGTATTGCCTTCGTAAGCAAGAGCAAGCTGATTTTTCAAGTCATTAAAACGGTTATTGACCGGAGTTGCAGACAGCATCAAAACCTTTGTTTTCACGCCTTTGCGGATAACTTTATTCAACAGCTTCAAATAGCGATTTTCTTTTTCGTTATCTTCACCTGACAGTTTGCCACCATTACGGAAGTTGTGAGATTCATCAATCACAACAAGATCGTAATTACTCCAGTTCAGCCTATCCAAATCCAGGCCATTGGACTTACCATGGGTACGGTTCAAATCTGTATGATAGAGGACATCATAGCGCAAGCGATCAGATGCGATCGGGTTATTCACATAGTTGTCTTTATAGGTATTCCAGTTGTTTGTTAGCTTCTTCGGACAGAGGACGAGCACGGATTTATTTCTATTCTCGTAATATTTGATAACAGCCAAAGCGGTAAATGTTTTACCAAGACCTACACTGTCTGCAAGGATACATCCATTAAACTTTTCAAGTTTGCTGATAATCGCAAGAACAGCATCCTTCTGGAAGTTGTAAAGCATAGACCATATCTTGCTTTCTTTAAATCCAGTGGCCTCATTGGGTAAATGATCTTCAGAGACATCTTCCAAAAACTCGCTGAAAATATTGTAAAGGGTTACAAAATAAATGAAGTCTGGAGAGTTTTCGTTATAAGCAGCTGTAATATTCTCAATGACTTCATCCGTAACCTCCTGCAATTTTGAGGTGTCATTCCAAAGGTTATCAAACAAGTCTATATATGCGGTTGAGAATGGAGCCTCCGTTTTCTGAACCATGTTGTAGGCATTATTGCCACGTTCACATCCCAGATCAACCGTGGTAAAGCCATTAATCGGCATATAGTTTTTATCATCCAGGTTGATGAAGCCCATCATATTTTCATTGGTTACATTCGATTTGAAAGTAACCTTTTTCCGAATCCATTCAGCACATTCTTTTGCAATCGCCTTTTGTGTAAGTTCATTTCTCAGCTTGACTTCAAATTCTGTTCCATACAAACTGCGTTCTCGGCTTAGTCTTGGAATATAAAATTCTCTCTTCTCTTTTTTTGCCTTCTCCGTTGTAAAAGTCGGTGATGTAAAAATGAATCTTAGTTCGTCTATTCCCTGAAGTTCCTTTTTCAATTCCTGGAAAGCATAGATAGAAAAGCAGGCTGCTGCAACAGAAAGTCTACTGCCTTGTTTTATCTCAATGGCTAAATCATCTCGCAATGTTTTAGTTGTATTATTAATTAGTTCCATACCTAATCTCCTGAATTTTTACAATACAAACAATACCATAGTTGCTGTCCTATAATAATCACAGCATCATTTTTCATCTGGAACAACTTCCATAATATCTTCAATCCTGCAATTCAATGCCCCACAGATTTTTACCAAGGTATCTGTATTTACATTTTCGCCTTTATTCATTTTGTTGATTGTATAATTACTGAGATTCGCTTTCTCAGCCAAATCTTTTTTCTTCATATCTCTATCAATCAACAGTTTCCAAAGCCTTTTATAACTAACATCCATAGAGTTACCAATCCTTTCGCAGAAAACTTTTATCTAAAAAGTCCCATTATGTTAATTATAGCATTATCGCAAATAAATTCAACGAAAAAGTGAGCGTTCGCTTAATTTTAGTTTCTATTGAATAAATAAAATATCGAAAGCCTGTATAATAAGCTCAATTCTGGGAATAACAGCATATTCGCTTACGCTCACAAATTGGCAAGCAGTGTGAACCTGTACAGGTTCACTCGTTTTCTTAATTTCCCCTCTGGGTCAATCTTCGCAAATTGCTTGTTGGGGAAGCATCCCCAATCCCCTTTGAACGGTATCTGCGATACCGGCTGCACAATTTTCAATCGTTTTGTAAGGAGAAAAATTTTTCATTTTTATCTTTACAGAAAAAAAGTGATGAACGCAACAACACCAAGCGGGGCGCACCTACTTTCAGTGAAATCGCTGCAATCATCACTCTCTTATCTGCAACTAACAGGAGCGTGGCACGCTCCTGTCATCTCTCCCAAGGAGGAGTTGTCCACCGGAAACTCTGAGAAACCCCACGCTCATCCAGATAACGCTGGCGGGCTGCTTCTCGTTCTTCCAGGGTAGGGGCAGTCTTGTACTTTGCATACCATTCATGCCTTACCATAGCCTCCAATTTTTGTTCCAAGCCATATCGGATTCCATCCGCATAATCGTCATCCATCATCAGATGATATTGGAGCAAAGCAACAAATAAATCATAAGGGATTTGCACATTTTTCATTTTCGATCCGTTCCTTTCCTGTCCGTGTCGGTGGTGACGATGGTGACGGTGTTTTAGACACCGCCACCACTGTCAAAATCATCGTCACGACCGTCACGCATCGTCACGCTGCTCTGAAACTCGATTTAAGATGATCCTTCTTCCTGCATGAGTGCGAATATTTTCATATTGGGTATGGCACTCATGAAACAATCTGCTCGCATTGACATTCAGGTGTTTTGTCAAAAGATTAGGCTTCAGCTCTAACTTCAATGCTTCTGCAAGCTCTGTCGGTGTTCCACTCCATTCTAAAATATCTTCCGACAGCAAATCTGCAACCCTTTCCAGAATCGGATCTGGCGGAACCTGCCACAGTTCCGTTTCGGCTTTTTCCAACTCCCAAACAAGACGTTCCATATTCTTTTTCAGAATCAGTCTTTGTTCCGGCTGATCTCTGCCGGACACTTCCAGTACAGCCGTATTGCCTGTGCGTTTTTCTTTTTGCAGAACGAAAGCTCCGTCGGCAGCGCCAAGCAATCCATTGGTGCCGGAAATCATATCAAACTTATCATCTGCCTGCTGTTTTCTTGTGTGGTGTACCAGCAGGAGGGCGATACCCGTCTGGTCGGCAAAATGCTTCAACTGACCAATAATTTCATAATCGCTTGCATAGCTGTATCTGTCTCCGCTGGCTTCTCTGATTTTCTGCAAAGTATCAATAATAATCAATCTGGTATCTCTGTGCTCTGATACAAAGCGAGCCAGCTGTTCATACAACCCTGCACCAAGCTGTTTGGCACAAGTTGCGAAGTGCAAGGTATCTGTGCCATCTACTCCAAACATACGATATAAACGCTCCTGCAAGCGTCTGTAGTCATCTTCCAATGCAAGGTACAGTACAGTGCCTGCATGGATAGAATAATTCCAAAGAGGAAGTCCTGTGCTGACATGATACGCAATCTGTGCCATCAGGAATGACTTACCAACTTTTGGAGCACCTACAAACAGATAGGTGCCTGGGTAAAGCAGACCGTCGATAACAGGCAATCTGCTTTCGTATACAGTGTCATACAGCTGGCTCATAGTCATGGTAGCCAGATAGGACGGGTCGGACATTCTCTGCATCTGACGAAGCATCTCCTCCATACTTTCATCTATGGGATTGATTTCTTCGTTGCCAGTTGTTATAATTTCATTTGTTACATAGGAAAGCGACTGTTCCCCATCTGCGCCAACAGATGGAATCGGGACGGTCGTTTTTTCATTTTCCTGCATCAAGCGTTGTCACCTCCAATTTCCAGACCGTAAAACTTCTGCTTAAAGAACTGGATTGGGCATTTGCCTGCAATGGTATGATAGCCCATACTTTTCAGCTCCTTATTCAAATCTCTGATGATTTGATAAGATTTGCTGCGACTGATGTCCAATACCTGCTGAACTTCTTCTGCTGTGATAAACTGTGCTCTCATGGTTACCTCCTGTGTTCAAAAGATGATTTGCGCATTTTTTATTCACTCATTTCTTCTGAATTTTCTAAATACGCACTTTTAATACGTTTTCATTATACGAACAAAAGCTGCTTTTGTCAATACTTGTGGGATAAAAATATGTACTTGAAATTCATATTTCTTTGTGATATGATAAATACGAGGTGAATCAACTATGGATAATTTCGATTATTCCGCAATCGGTCAGCGGATAAAAACACTGCGAAAACGCAAAGGACTGAATCAGACTCAACTGGCTAACCTTATTGGGAAATCTCTGCGTACCGAACAGAAGTACGAAACCGGAGAAATCGAGGTTTCCATTGATGTCGTAAACGAAATAGCAAAACATCTGGATACAACGCCGACCTTTATCCTTGGCTACGAAACCAATACGGCGCCTATCAGAAGTCTTGCTGACATAATGAGCTTCCTATTTGAACTAAACAAGGTATCCTCTCTTAAATTTGATGTGGATGTAAAAAAGCCCCCTCGCAGCAACGAGTGGACCTGCTCTATCCGTTTTAACGGAAAAGAGATGGATGCTGACCATAACGCAGATATGTGTTTGTTCTTGGAACAATGGGAAGATATGCGTGAGGATGTGCGCAGCTACAACTGTTCTGCAGCTGCATTACATAGCTGGCAAGAGCAGACCCTTGCGTACTATGCTGGAGCTTCCGTAGAATGTGTGGAACCGGAAGAACTTGACGAGGACGAGCGCTTGGCTCGTCGCAGAGCTTATCTTGAAAAGGAGTTTGGCTCTGAGAAATAATTAAGGTCTGACATTGGGATAGAAAAGGAGAACACAATGTCAGTAACAAGAGATAAGAACACCGGAAAATGGATGTCTCAAATCCGAGTAAAGGATTGGACAGGAAAGGAGATCCACAAAAAGAAAAGAGGCTTCAAAACCAAGAAAGAAGCCTTGCAATGGGAACAGGATTTTATCAGTCAGGCCGATGGCAGCCTTGGCATGAAGTTCAAAGATTTCGTTGCACTCTATATGAAAGATGCAGATCCTCGTCTCAGAGAAACGACTTTAGCCAATAAGCACTATCTGTTTAATAAGAAAGTCCTCCCATATTTTGGAGAGATGCCCATCAATGTCATCAAAGCGACTGATATCCGCAACTGGCAAAACGAACTGATTCACTATCGCCGTCCCAACGGCAAATGTTATTCGCCGACCTATTTGCGAACCATCAATAACCAGCTCACCGCAGCCTTCAACTTTGCAGTGAAGTTCTACGGATTGAGAGAGAACCCCTGTCACAAGGCAGGAACCATGGGTAAGAAAAACGCCGATGAAATGCTGTTCTGGACGAACGAGGAATTCAAGGTGTTCATTGAAGCCATGGAGAGCAGACCTGTCGGCTACACCGTTTTCATGGTAATGTATTACACGGGACTGCGTGTTGGCGAATTGCTGGCTCTGACACCGGAGGATATTGATTTCGACCGACACATTATCTCTGTCAACAAGAACTATCAGCGTTTGAACGGAAAGGACTACATCTATCCGCCTAAGACAGAAGCCGGCTACCGTGAGGTGGTTATGCCAAAGGTATTGGAAGCCTGCCTGAAAGACTATCTGTCAAAACTCTACGATGTACAGCCTACAGACCGTATCTTCCCTTACGACAGAGGCTGGGTCGGCAGGCAGATGAAGTATGGCTGCGACCACTCTGGAACGCAGAAAATCAGGGTGCACGATGTGCGTCACCCGTATGTCAAGCCCACGACAAAAAAATTTGCATCTTTTTTGAAGTTTTTTCGGGCAGCTGCAATAGCTGCCCGTAGCTGTTCCATACGGTATTCATGGCTCATGCTTCCTTTCCAGATTTCTCCGTTCCTAAAAAGTCCTGCGTAACATATTCTATCTCAATCCGATCCCCAGGAAAAACATATACCCTGTTGATAAGCCGGTCTATCAGCGATTGCGTCAGGACATCGGTGCTGCCTACTTCCTGAACAATTTCCCGCTGTTTCAGCCTCGCCTCATAATCACTCTGTATCTGTTTGGTCTGCGCTGTGATAGCGGCATGGACATTCTTGGCCTGTACCAGTTCCGCGTCATATACTGCTTTCTGTGACCGGTAGGTTTCCAGATCGATCTCGCCAAGCGCATACCGTTCATAAAGCTGCCGTTTGCTGTCCTGTATAGCCCGCAACTTATCTTCATGCTCGGCCTGCTGGACCGTCTGTAAATCCAGCTTATCTTTACTGCCGTCGATTCCCAACGCCGGACACATCTGCGCCCGGATCGTCTCAAAGACTACCTGCTCCAGATCAGCCATCTTTACCCGCACGCCATGACAGGGAAAACTTTCTGACACTTCGGAATGACGGCAATAAAACCATGCTCCATTTCTGAGTGACATAGCATGATCGCAGCATCCACAAAACACCTTTCCCCGAAGCAGATAGTCACGCCTTTTTTTATTGGGGAGGGAAAAACGCTTAATAGAAGTATTGGCCTGCTCAAACAATTCCTTGCTGACAATCGCGGAATGATGGTCGGGGATTTTGAACCACTCGCTTTCATCTTTGAGCTTCATGCAGCGGCTGCCGATTTCCTGCACCTTGCGTTTGCCGATTATGTAGGTGCCGATATACCGCTGATCCTCCAGCATCCGCAGGACTGTTGAACTGCTCCATACGCCGTGTGTCCTTGACACATTATAATGGTCTTTTCCGTTATCCCTCCGATACTCTCCAGGCGTGGGAATATGGAGGGCGTACAACTTGCGGGTGATCTCTGCTGCGGTATTGCCTTCAGCCGCCCATTCAAATATCAGACGGACATTTCCCGCAACATTTTCGTCCGGCTCCATACGCCCGTCTGCGCTTTTGCGGTAGCCGTAAGGACAGATAACGCTCTGGTACTCGCCCCGGCGCATCTTCGCATATTTGGCGCTTTTTGTTTTCATGGACATATCACGGCTGTAGCACTCGCTGATAAGATACTTAAAGGCAACATCAATCCCTCCGGTATCTCCTTTGAAATTGACGGTGTCAAAATCGTCGCTGACAGAGATAAACCGGGTGTGATAGAGCGGAAACACCCGCTCGATGAAATAACCGGTCTCAATGCTGTTGCGTCCAAACCGGGATAGGTCTTTGACAATGATACAGTCGATACTTCCTGCCTGCACCATCGTCAAAAGCTCCTGCACTGCGGGACGTTCAAAATTCGTACCCGTATGGCCATTATCGACAAACTCCAAAACCTCGCCATTATCCCATTCCGGCAGCGACATGGCTTTTTCCCGCAGGATAAGGCGCTGGTTCGGAATACTCAAACTTTCTGTCTTAATATCCTCCACGGATAACCGAATATAAAGGGCAATTACATATTTGCGCATGACTCCACTTCCTTTCCCTGAAATTCACTCTTAAAGCGGAAGGTCACATGAATATCCCGTTTGTGGTCTATCTCGATCCGCTCAATCAGCCGGTCAATCAGTTCTGCCGTAAGCAGGTGATCCTTTGCCAGTGACTTTGCATCCTTTTCCATAGTCCGGTAGCGTACAAACTGTTCGTCGAGAGCATCCATATCCCTTTCAAGCTCGGTGATCTCACCGGACAGTGTATTGATGGATTCCTCATAATCCGCTTTCAGTTCAAAGTATTCCTCGCTTGTCAAAACACCCTGTACAAAGTTCTCATATAGGCCGCGGATCAACCGGCGTTTCTTTTCAATTTCCTGCCGTTTGGATGACATCTGGCCCCTGAGTTTATCCTTTTCCTGTTTTTGCCTTGCCTCCAACTGAAAGAGGGGGAGAGACATTCCCAGGGCAACCGTCAGCTCTTTCTCCAAAACAGATGTGACCGTAGCGATCAGCTCCGTTTCCTGTATCATCACACCCTTGCAGCTATCTTTTTCTACCCGGCTGTTGGTAAGGCAATGAAACCAGTAAATATCCGGCCCTTTTTTGCGCTCCGCCCGCTGCCGGTGGAGACTCCTGCCGCAATCCGCACAGAATACCTTTCCCTTAAAGATATTGGGGGTATATGGTTTTTTTGGCACAGCCTTGCTTTGCTCGCAGACCTGTTTCCGATAGTCCTGTACCGCCTCAAAAACCGCATGGCTGATAATAGGCTCATGGGTATGCCTTGCAACGATCAGATTATCGTCTCCGGCCTGTACCTGCTGGTGGTCTACAATTTTGGTCTTGCCCTGTACCAGATCACCGGTATAAACCTCACTTTCCAGTATCTTCATTACAGTACGGGTCTGCCATTTCCCGCTCCCGATCAGCCCAGGGCTGGTAATTTCACCGGTAGTCTTTTTATAATGGCTTGGGGCAGGAATCCCCATTTCATTCAGATTACGCACAATACGGTTTAACGCTACACGCTCATAAGCCCACTGGAAAATCTGCTGCACAACAGGAGCGGCGGCCTCGTCAATCAGCAGTTTATGACAGTTCTCCGGGTCTTTCCGGTAGCCGTATGGAGCCCGTGCGCCAATATAGTCACCGTCTTTCATGGCCTGCCTTGCCTGGGCCTTGATCTTCCGGCCAATATCCAGCGAATAGGCTTCATTTATCATGTTTTTCAGCGGAAGCATAATGCCTCCGTGAAGATTGCCGGGGTCTGCCGTATCAAACTGATCTGTAACCGCAATAAAACGGACATTGTGCGTGTAGAAATACTGTTCGATATAATAGCCGGTATCAATGGAATTACGCCCCAGGCGGGATAGGTCCTTAACAATCACACAGTTGATATAGCCTGCCTCAATATCCGAAAGCATCTGTTGAAAGCCCGGACGATGGAAATTCGTGCCCGTCATGCCGTTGTCGATATAGGTATCATAGACGACAAAATCCGGTTTATCAGCAAGAAAATCATTCAGGACCAGCTTTTGGTTTTCCACCGAACATCCCCGTTTCTTGTTATCCTCCACGGAAAGCCGGATATACAGTGCTACATGAACATATAAAGATGGTACTGGCTCAGCCGTGATTACTGTTTCTTTTCTGCTCTTTCTTGCCATTTAACCCACCTTCCTTTCCGCGGCCTGTTCTACGATCTGCTCTGCCAGGGCAACCGCTTTTTTGTATTCGTCCTGATAATTAAATTCAATATGCAGCTCGTCCTTGCTAATCACGCGAATACTGCGGATAAGCTGCATGACTGCGCGGCGGTCAATTTCCTCCATCGTGGAAAACTGCATGAAGTGATTGATCCAGCGGTTCCGCTCGCTGCGGTTTTCCAATACATCTGTCAGCCGTTCCTCCCATTCCGCAACTGCCTTTTGCAGCAATTCAATGTCCGCATTGTATTTCCGCTTGTAGGATAGATATTCTTCTTTGGTAAGAATCCCGCTCACCAGATTTTCATAGAGCTTCGTCTTGAAACCCTCAATCTGTGCCAACTGTTTTTCATTGGCTCTGATCTGTCCGGCGTATTCCTGGGCCAGTTCCCGGTTGATCCGTTCCTGACTGATACTGGACAACAGCGAATCCAGAGAAGCCACATTTTCAATATGGCCCTTTAAGCTGTCCTGCACACACTCGATCAAGTCGTCCTCTTTCAGCATCACAGAGGAAGCGCAGCCATTCTTTTTGCCCGTAGGGCAATAGTAGTAGTGGTATTCCTTGTCTTTGTAGCGGTTTGTCTTACGGGTCATGCGGCAGCCGCAGCATCCACAGATCAAAATACCGGAGAACAGATATACCTTATCCGATTTAGGAGAGGTCCGGGTGTCAATCCGGCGAAGTCGCTGAATCAGGTCAAAATCGTGTTTCTGGATAATCGCCTCATGGGTGCCCTCTACACGAATCCACTCGGATGAAGGCTTATCCTCACGCTCCTTCAATTTGAAGTGGGGCGTTGTCTGTTTTCCCTGCACCAGTGTCCCGGTATAGGTTTCGTCCTTCAAAATGCGGATGATGGTAGTGGCAGACCATTTACAATCCTTACGGTCCGTATAGCCGCCTTTGGCATGGGGCATCCCGTGATTCCTCTTATAAGCCAGCGGAGAGAGAATACCCATGCGGTTCAGTTCATCAGCAATATGGGAAGCACTGAATCCTTCCAGACGCTTTCTGAAAATATCCCGTACCACACCCGCTGCATACTCGTCAACTTCCAAACTCTTATGCTTGTCGCCAGTTTTTACATAACCGTAAATAGTAAAAGCTCCAACAAAATCACCGCTGCGTCGTTTCACATCCAGGGCACTCCGGGTCTTTACGGAAATATCCCGGCAGTATGCCTCGTTCATAATGTTTTTTACCGATACGGTGAGATCATCTGCAGCGTCATTTTCCGTGTCTACATTGTCATTGATGGCGATAAAACGGACGCCGTAGGCCGGAAATACCCGACGCATATAACGGCCCGTCTCTATGTACTCACGCCCCAGGCGGGAAAGGTCTTTTACAATGACACAGTTAGCCTCGCCCTGTTCGATCATCCGCATCATTTCCTGAAATGCTGGACGGTCAAAGAGGACACCGCTGTAACCGTCGTCAATCTTTTCTGCCACAACCTCAATCTCCGGGTGCCGGGCAATGAAATCATCAATGAGCCGCCGCTGATTGGCAACGCTGTCACTTTCCACCGACTTGTCATCCGTATAGGAAAGACGGATATACTTAATAGCTTTATAAACCTGCATAAAAAAACACTCCTTTCGTTGCGCAGAAAAATCCCCGCAATTCAAGAAGTGTGGTTATGCCGTATTCAATTCCTTTTCCGACTCTTATTGTACCACGCTCTTACGGGAAAGTCAGCCCTTTTCTGGAAGAAATTTTGCTTCACCGTAAAATACCCTTGATACATTCCTCCAGGGTGGCACCGCCAGGGGCAAAGCTGGCCCGGACGGTAAAACGTCCGCACTTAAAACGGTAAGGGTTTTTGATCTGGCGCACAAATTCAGTGATTCGTTCCTCGCGGGGAAGCTCCTTATCCACGGTGACATCCCGAATGTCTACCAATGAACCGCTTCCGCCAGCAGTAATATTCTCCATAATACCAACTCCTTCCTGAAATTACTGGTCTATCAAAACCACATGAATAAGCCGGACCCGCCCTATAAATAGAAACAGGTCCGGCCCATTGTATCTGATTTCGATTTTGCTTGCCGTATTTGCCACGCCCCCCGGCAGCTCTGTCTACACAAAGCGGGGTTGCCATAGGCTGCGGCCAGCTTTACCGCATCATAGCCCCGCAGATGCCGCCGCTTTGCCAGAGCAAGCGCACACCGCAGGGACTTCCCTTCAAGTCCGTGAGAGATTGTGAAAAAGTACCATTATGATCTGCGCCGTCGTCGCGCCCGGCCTGCCACAGCCGGGTCAATGGATTGCGTGGATCGCTCGGACAGCCGGATTCATCACCTCCCTGGCTGCCTGTCTTTGCGCCGCTCCATTTGCCGCTCGGAACACAGAATGACGTACCCATAGCAACGTATATTCGGTTGTCAAAGTGCAACGAGGGCACGGCCATTATGACATTTTATAGTTGGGGTGGACCAGAGCATGTGCTGTATGGCCGCACCCATTGGACTTGTCTGCCGAATATGTCCCTCTATTATTCATTTCATTTTCGGGGGCAAAGTTGCCGTCTGTCAGGAAAGTTCTTTCAAAAACTTTTCCAAACTTCGCAGGCCGGCATTGATAGAGCGAGTAATTCGGCTCTTATGGGTGCCCTCCGCTTTTGCAATATCCGATTTGCTCATGCCAAGAAAATAGTGCGCATAAATCCGATTCCGCTGTTTCTCCGGCAAAGAGGCAAGTGCCTGATACAGCCTGGCATTTTCTTCTTTCCGTTCCAAAATATCCGCAGGTGTCAGGACAATTACCAGAGCGTCACGCTCGACATTGGCATCATAGTCCAGCGAAAAATATGCTTTGTGCCGGTATGTACGCAAAATATAAGCCGCCTCATTCAGCTTATACTCATGGAGCAAATCAGCCACTTCGTCCGGCACTTCCACAATGGTATCAGTTGTATAAAACGGGTAATAATCCCGCAGATTGATCTTTTTCATTAGATTATCCTCCAATTTCAATTTTTGAGTTGATAGGCAAAATCGAAATCAGAGGGCGGGGAGCGACAGCCAGGAGTTCCGCCTACAAGAAAAAAATCAGATAGGCTTGTCCGCCTTTCAGATATGAAAAAAGCGCGTACCTGTTTTATTTCAGGAACGCGCTCATAGGAATATTTTGTTGAGTATTGGGGAAAAGGATAAAAATATGTCGATACAAAAAGCGCCGCAGCGTTTTGAGCTGCGGCACTAAAAGATTTTCGGCTATATCGTTGTCGGTTTCTGTAGAAATATTGGACCTTCCAAATGTGCATGTCTGCCCCCATACCTGGGGGAGCACAAACAGATTAGAACGGTATTGCTTTTATACTTCCCCCAATCTGTTACTTTGGGGACATTATATAGGGTATAGTAATCAGCCTCCGTTCACCTTTTTCTCAGAAGTTAATCAAGATGTTGTAATTTCACTTCTTTTGCTGCGTTGTGTCAAATTTATATCCAACACCGCGCACACTGATAATATAATCTGGAATGTCCGGGGATATTTTGAGTTTTTGCCGCAGCCGACTCATTATGTTATGAATCGCAGTTAGTTCGTTCTCAACATATTCCTCACTCCATACATGGTAGGCTATGGTTTCAAAGGTCATTACTCGTCTTCGATTCATAAGCAATAAGTAAAGGGCATTAAACTCTCTGACCGACAAATCTACCTTTTTCCCTTGGACAGCGACCTCTCTTTCTTCCAGACAAAAATACAGATCACCTTCCCGAATTTCTGTTAAAGGTTGAGACGTATCTATCCGTGCGCCAAAAGAATCCGGGTTAGTACATGGGATGGCCGAAAAGCCCTGCTGTTGTTCTGTTTCAAGGACAAACTGTATCATTTCGCGTTTCTGCTCAACATCAAGCAAAACAAAAAGTTTCTCACCAATCTGCCGGCCATTCTCCGATAAATCAAGTACCGCTAGTTTCCCATGTCATCACCTTCCTTCCTTAAAGCGTCTTTCAATTTCTGAAAGGATTCCTCGCTGATTGCGTGTTCTATCCGGCAGGCGTCTTGCTCTGCCGTTTCCTGATCGACACCGGCAGCGACAAGCTGCTCCGTAAAGAATCGGTGCCGTTCATAAATTTTCTCGGCAATCTCCCGGCCTATGTCTGTCAGATGGAGAAAACCATCTTTATCCACGGTCAGAAAGCCACCGTCCCGCAGGACACCTACTGCATGGCTGATACTCGGTTTGCTAAAGCCCATGTGTCGGGCAAGATCAACAGAGCGTACCATGCCGGATTCCTTTTGCAGCATTAGTATGGCCTCTAAGTAGTCCTCGCCTGACGCATGAAGTTTCATCCGTTCCTCCCTTATGTAAGGCTCCATCCAGCAGATTTTTTTCGGATATTGACAAATTCCTGATAAATTCCGGCTTTTGCCATAAGCTCATCATGGGTTCCCTGTTCGCTAATCTGTCCATTAGAGATTACCAAAATCTGATCTGCCTGCCGGATGGTATTCAGCCGATGTGCAATTACAAGTAATGTCTTACCCTTGACCAGCTCATTGATTGCCTCCTGAATGTAACTTTCATTATCAGTATCGACACTGGCTGTTGCTTCGTCTAAAATTACAATCGGGGCATCTTTCAGAATACAGCGGGCAATAGAAATACGCTGTTTCTCGCCGCCGGACAAAGTAGCGCCGCCCTCGCCAACAACAGTCTGAAATCCATCCGGCAGAGCCATGATAAAGTCATAACACCGAGCTTTCTTAGCTGCCTCATAGACTTCCTGTTCAGTGGCGTCAGGTTTGCCCATGCTGATATTGTTATAAATTGTGTCTTGGAATAAGTACACGCGCTGGAATACCATGCTGATTTGTTCCATCAACTCAGCCAGCGGCACATCCCGAATATCCGTCCCGCGAACCGTTACCGTTCCAGATTTCACATCCCACAGCCGCGCCAGAAGGTTCGCAATCGTGGATTTGCCACCGCCAGACGGTCCCACAAGTGCGGTCATGGTATTCTTCTGCATAGAGAAGCTGATGTTGTGCAGGACTTCCTTGTCCTGATAGGCGAAGGCCACATCGCTAAATTGTACTTCTGGCTGATCCGGCTGTGCCTGTGACAGAATATGTTGATTTCCGTTATCGGGAAGTTCGGGCTCGTCCAAAACAGCTTCAATGCGGTCTAATGCGGCATTCATCACGGTCAGTCGGGTTGCTTCTCCATAAAGAGCTTTCAGAGGTCCAAAGAGATCAAAGACAAACAGCAGCACGCCCAAAAGATAAGCCAGGGAGAGTACGCCTTCCTGATGTAAAAAAACGGATAAACCGAAGATAGCGGCAATACCCACGCCATAGAGAATGTTTAAGCCAGTGGTCCACGGTGTCATTTTCTGCTCAAACTTCGTATTGACATCCCTTGATTTTTTGAAGTTTTCCGTTAATTCGTCAGATTTTTCTCCGAGCAGATTGTAACTTTTGATAACCCCAATTCCTTCAGCAAAAGACAAGACCGCATCCGTCAAATTCTCGCTTTGGTTTTGACGCCCGACAGCCTCCTTGAAGGAAACCTTATTCATATATTTTGCAACCAGCGATGCCAGCAAGGTAATGATTACCACAATCAGCCCAAGTCTCCAATCCAGTACGAACATAAAAACAGCTAAAACCAAAGTAGACAGCATATAGCTCATCATGTTGCCAATGGTACTCATAGAAACTTCCTCAATGAAAACCATATCCGTACTGAGAACAGAGCTGATTTTGCCAATATTCCCCGATGTAAAGTAACCCATCGGCATTTTTCTTAAATGATTTCCCAACTCCATCCGTTTATCAGCAAAGATCATAAATCCAGCGGCACTTTGCAGACGGTCGCTCAAATAGTGAACCACTGTCTGAACCACTACAACAGCTAATAATCCAAGTCCGACAAACAGACAGGTCTTTCCAGTCAGCGTATTATCAGCAAACCCGGCAAAGACAATAAACGCCATGAAGATCGGCATTTTGGAGAGAATGGACTCGACAAATGCACATAGAAATGCAGCCTGAATACGGCTTTTATACCTCCCGGAGAGGTTCAGGATTCTTGAAATCAATGCAAACATTTATCTTCCCTCCTTTGCAGTAGATACTTTCCACTCGGCGCTGTCCTGAGCCGCTTTCCACAACTTTTGGTATTCTGGGCAAGCTTGAATCAGCTCCTGATGTTTTCCGGTTGCCACCATCTTTCCGTGATCCATAACGCATATTTGATCTGCGTTCATTATAGCGGGAAGTTTGTGAGCGATAACTACCAAGGTTTTTCCCTTCACCAGCTCCGCAATAGCAGCCTCCATTTTTTCCTCATTTTCTGGATCAGCATAGGCCGTGGCCTCGTCAAGCACTACAATCGGGGCATCCTTCAATATTGCTCGCGCCAGGGAAATTCGCTGGCGCTGCCCCCCGGAAAGCATTTTCCCCGCATCGCCCGCCATGGAGTGAATACCTTGCGGCAGCTTTTCCAGAAACTCCATACACTGGGCTTTCTTCGCCGCCTCCATTACTTCCTCATCGGTAGCATCCAAACGTCCAAGACGGATATTTTCCAGCAGGGAGGTGTTAAACAGGTACTGATCCTGAGCCACATAGGAAATGCGGCTGTTCAATGCCTCCAGGCTCATATCACAAAGTTTCTGCCCGCCAATTGAAATGCTCCCTTTCTGCGGGTCATAGTAGTGGATCAACAGTTTTGCAAGGGTGCTCTTGCCAGAACCGGATTCACCAACCAGGGCAGTTTTTTGTCCTGCTTTTGCCACAAGGGTAATATCGTGGAGGACTTCGTTTTCCGCTATTATCGGTTTCCCATCTGGGCCAGGCTGTGTCGTTTGATACGCAAAGGAAACATGATCGTAAGAAATGTTAAAATCCTGTCCGTGGAAATCATCCTCAGCAGCTTGCAGCGGTGCCGCATTTAACATCTGTTCAAGTGCCGTGATCTTATAATTCAGATTCGGAATCGTCTCCATAAAGCCCAGTGCTTTCAGGAGAGGAATCCCAATGCTGAGGGAAAGGCAGAGGACTAAAATCAAATCAGGTAAAGTGCTTATGCCACAGAGAACAAACCATGCCCCAAGAGGCAAAGTCAGAATAACAGTGCAGGGCAGCAGACTTCCGTATATCGCCATCCAGGGCCAGGCGGCCTTATACCATGCCAAGGTATAATCCCGATAGTCCGTTACATCCTTGCGGAAGTTCTCGTAAGATTCACTCTCCCGGTTGAAAACCTTGACAACCTCCATACCATTGATGTACTCAATGATCGTGTTGTTCATTTTCTGTGCAGACTGATAGTAGGGACCCATGCGCTTCATTCCAACAGAGTACATAATGACCATGGAGAGCAGGCTGATCGGGATAGAGGCCAAAGACATAAGAGCCAGTTTCCAGTCCGCACAAAACATAGCAACATAAATCACCAGCGGGATCAGCAAATTTGCGATACCCTCCGGGACTGAATGAGCAAGGAGCAATTCCAAGCTGTCCACATCATCGACAAACAGCTTTTTGATTGTCCCTGTCCCTTTTTCCTCCACAATGCCAAGGGGAAGTTTCTCAAACTTCTCTTGCAGAGATACCCGCAGCCGGAACAATGTGTTATATGCTGCTTTATGAGAAATTGATAATCCCCATCCATATAAAACCGCCTGCAAAACAAGACAGATCAAAACCCCTATAACACGCAATAAAACAAATTCTGTCTCAACAGAATCGCCCATAACCAATGGCGAAATGACCTGATAGGCCAGCACAAAAGGCAGGACGCCCATAAGAACGCTGACCAGTACGACAACCGTGG